>Ga0181576_10002692_pt1 | contig 13223 bp, 24 predicted proteins | sample 101ome_22_FD_132464 | JGI IMG/M metagenome (GOLD analysis project Ga0181576, IMG submission 132464) | Coastal salt marsh microbial communities from the Groves Creek Marsh, Skidaway Island, Georgia - 101412BT metaG (megahit assembly) | ecosystem: Environmental > Aquatic > Marine > Intertidal...
GGACAACCTTGTGATATGGATGAGATATGTGAAATTGGAAGAAAACATAATGTTAAAATTATTGAAGATGCCGCTCATGCACTAAGAGCCACATATAATGATAAACAAATAGGAAATCATGGAGATTATGTTTGTTTCTCATTTCAAGCAGTAAAACATTTAACTACTGCTGATGGTGGAGCTCTTGTTTGTAAAAGTGATGAAGATATTAAACGAGTTAGAAAGATTAGATGGTTTGGATTAGATAGACAATTTAAATCTGCTTCAAGATGGGAACAAGATATTAAAGAGGCAGGATATAAACTACATATGAATAATGTAAATGCTTGTATTGGTATTGAACAGATGAAATACATTGATAAATTGATTGATAAACACATAGAGAATGGATTGTATTATGATAAACATATTAACAATCCTAATGTAGAATTACTTGAAAGAAGTGATAAATCTAAATCATCAAGTTGGATTTATTCAGTATTGGTTGAGGATAAAAAAAGATTTCAAAAGTATTTAGAAGATAATGGAATCGCTTCTGATGTTGTTCATGTAAGAAATGACCAATATACTTGTATGGAAGATTTTAGAAGAGATGGTTTAGATGGATTAGATTATTTTGAAAGTAGATTGTTAAACATACCAGTTGGTTGGTGGTTATCGGAAGAAGATAGAAATCACATTGTGGATGTAGTAAATAAATATGAATAGAAGTATTACAGAACTAAAAGATATTCATAAAGGTGAGGATATTTGGATTATAGGTGCTGGTTCATCTATGGATTATGTTGATAAATCATTCTTTGATAATAAGATTTGTATTAGTGTAAATCAAATGTATCAATATTTTCCTTGTGAATATGTAGTGGGTAGAGATTTACAAGTAAGAGTAAGGTGGGATGAAACCGTAAAAGAATTATCTAATAGAAAAGATATTAAGTTTTTATATAGTAAGTTACATCAAGGCTATGGTGGAGTAAATCCGATTATTGAATCAGATAATTTCTACGAATTTGAAAGTGGAATAAATGATGATAACAAAGGATTAGAGTGTATTGGTACAGATAAAATGGTTGCAATCAGAACTACACTAAATACTTGTATAAATATTGCAGGTTATATGGGTGCAAAAAATATAATGATATGTGGTAAAGATGAGGGTAAAATAAATGGTAATCTTTATTACAAAGGTTATGTAAAAGATAAATGGCCAGATGCTGGTAATTGGAGTGGGATAGAACATTGGCTGTATCTTACGGAGAAAAATACAATGATGGTTCGTGATAGGGTAAAAGAAGTTTATGGTTGTAATATTCATTCATTGAATCCATTTATTAATTTTAAATTAGAAGGAAACAAATATGAACCGACTAAGTAAAGAAGAAGTAAAAGAATTGGTATTAGATTTACCAGATAAGTTTCAATGGCCAATAACAACATCACATGAATTTAAATTTAAATTAATTGATAAATTTTATGGAAGTGATTGTGATGTGTTAGAGGTAGGTTGCCATAAAGGACAAACAAGTAAGATATTATCTTATTTATTTAACAATGTTTTTGCTATGAATTTGAATCCACCAAGTAAAGAACATCCATCAGAAGAAAATATAATTTATGAACAAATGGATTCATATAACGATGAGTGGAAATTTGATAAGTGGAAGAATGTAGATGTGGTTATGATTGATGCAATACATGAATATCACCAAGTGAAACAAGATACATTGAACGCTTTAAAGTTAAATCCTAAATATATTATTTTTGATGATTATGGGGCGAATATGTTTCCAGGAGTTAAAAAATATGTTGATGAGTTTGTAAAAGAAAATAATTTAAAAGTAGAACCAATTGGTTTAGAAAAAGGACAATTTATAAAAGCAAACGAACTATTATCAGATTCAGAGGGAGTTATAGTAGAGTTATGAACGCAATATACATGGTTGCAATAAACCATAATAAATCTAATTACAAACACTCTAATTTTTTACAATACTCAAGTAAATCTTGGGAAAGGTGGTGTAAAAAAAATGGAGTGGATTTTCATTGTGTAACAGAACATGATGAAAGATATGGGTATCCTATTTGGAATAAACTAAATGTTACTGAAATATGTAAAGATTATGATAAGATAGGTATTGTTGATTGTGATACGATGATTAACATTGATGCTCCAAATATATTTGATGAACTTCAAGATGGTATTAGTGGAGTGGTTGATGATGTTAATTATAATTGGTTACATTATAGTGTTGAAAATTATAGTAAATTTTTTAATCATGAAATGAACTTCGATACTTACATAAACGCTGGAGTTGTGTTTTTAGATAATAAATCTCTATCAATATATGATAAGTTAAGAGAGTTTTATTTTGAGAATCAAGAAGAACTTGATAATTGGAATAAAGGTGGTGGAAGAGAACAAACATTATTTAATTTCATTGTTCAAACAAATGATTATAAAGTAAATTTATTAGAATCATCTTGGAATATATTAGGATTGATGAGAAGAGAACTTATTCAACATAATTGGCAAGATAATAGAGAAGAGATGACAGAGGATTGTACACCAGCTCAACCATTTAATTGTAAATATAATCATGATAGAACACCACACTATATGAAGTACGGAAACATATACCATTTTACAGGATTTCCAATAGAGTTAAGGGAACAAGTAATGAAATACACATGGGAGTTAGAAAATGCCAACTAATGTAGTTTTTTTAGTATCAATAGGAGATAAACCTGAATATTTAGCTTCACAACAATCTTGGGCAAAATGGTGTAAGAAAAATAATGTAGAGTTATTTGTTTTAACTGAAGAGGTTCGTCCAAAAGAAGAAATGTTTTATAACTTTCAAAGATATTATATGTATCATTTATTAGAGAACTCTGGTATTGATTATGATGGTGTATTAACAGTTGACTCCGATACATTAATCCATCCTGATGCTCCTAATATATTTGAAATGACATCACGAGATAAATTATACATGGTTAGAGATACAGGAAGTTATGATTGGATTATCAGAGGTATTCAGTTTTATTCAAGAGAATTATTTGATGGAGTGGAGTCAAACATTTGGAGTTACGCAAATAGTGGATTTCAATTAATGGGTAGAAAACACAAAGATTTCTATGATAAAATGTTAGGGTTATGGGAAACCAATGGTGAAAAGATAATTGAATTATCAGAGAAATATGGATTAGGAAAAGAACAAGCTCTATGGAACTTGATGATTAAAAAACATAACATTGATTTTGAATTACTACCATACAAATGGAACATGACTCATATACATAATAAAGAATTATTGGATTTAAGATTACTAACTAAATATGGTTGGGTATATCATTTCAATGGTATAGATGGGAAAGATTTTGGAACTGTAAAAGAATGGATGAAACAAACATATAGGTTTTTAGAAGATGAATTTGAAAAATAAATTTGCAATAGGTTGTTTAGTACAATTTTATGAAATAGAAATCATAGAGGATTATTTAAAGAGTGTAAAAAACTCGTTGGATGTATTACAGAATAAAGATAATGTAATTATTGATATATGTTTTAACATGAACGAGGGGTTAGAAAAGGTTGATGATAATAAAATATCAATGGGTGAACTAAGAGATAGGTTCAGAGATATATTGAAAGATGTATTTGGTTACCAACATCAATTTATGGATTGTGGTGAAAATAATTATGATTTAAGATTAACAGAACATACTAAAAATATTTATACAATAGCAGATTATCGTAGAGAGTTCAATGATAAATATTGTGAACAAGTTGATGTGTTGATGTGGGGAGAGAGTGATTCATTAATACCATCACAAACTTGGTACATATTAGATGAACTACATAACAATGTAAAAGAAAAAACACCAAAGTATGTTAGTTTCTTCGGCACTTGTAAAATGTGGGATGATACTTGGAAAGTGTTAGAACATCCAAAGTTTACAGATAAACCATTCATAGAAATGGATACAGAAAATTGGTGGAGTTTGAGATACAATATGAATCAAGAAGAGATGGATAATATCAATAATGAAACTGAAGAATTAGAAATAAATCAAACAACACAATTAAAATTTAATGGGTGTGGTTTAGTGATTTCATCAGATGTAATTAAGAGTGGAGCAAATATTCCAAAGAGTGTATTCTTTGTACACGAAGATACAGCTTTTATGAATAATTGTTTGATACATTTTAGAAATCAGTTACCACAATATATTATTAAGAACATTCTATTAGTACATAATAGAAAGTTACCAAACAAAAGAATGTATATCAAAGGACAAGATATTCAAGATGGTGATATGACAGAGATGAGAAAGAAACAATATTGGTTTCATAACGCTGATAAGATGAGTCAAATGAATGCATTCAACACAACAGAACAAGGACACACTTACACATGGGAAGATGTATTTAGGGAGTATCATGTACAAAAAGATAGTTGAGTATTGGAAGAACTTAACCTTAGTGTTGGCATTACCATTGATGGTGGTTAATACAATAATGGATTATTATAATGGTTGGGAATCAAGAGTGTTAGAAAAAGAAACACAGAAGATTGAGAAGATGAGAGATAATGCATTCCTTGGCCACTCACATCATTATGAAGATAAGTATGAGGTAGTTATTGATGTTGATGGTCAAGAGGTAAGATTACTTCAACACCAAAAGGGTGATATCATTATACCAAAGTATTTAGACTGGAGTTTATTAGATGAGTATGATGAAACACCACAAGAAAAGGTTGATAATATATTAACCAAAGTGTTTAAACCAATACAGAATGTAGTGGGTAAAGTTACAGGTTGGTTCAAGTGGCACTTATGGGAAAAGTGGATGGAAAGAAAGAAGAGAAAAGATTTAATTGAGAAAGGATTAAGAGGATGACAAATTTAGTAGTTGCGATAGATGATATACATCCTGAAAAAGGTTGGGGTGTTGAGGGTGATGTTCAAGTTGAGTATCTACAGAAACTCAATGAAAAACATGGAGTGAAGTTTAATTTATTCGTTCCAAGTAATTATCATGGACACTTTCCAATAACAAAAGATTTTGTAGATTTTTGGACACAATATGATTGGATAGAGTTAAGTAATCATGGACACTATCATGCTTGTAAAACTGATGGTATAGGTGAGATGGAATTCTATGAATTGAATTTTGGTGATGCAACTCAAAGAATACAAGACTCACTTCAGTTATGGGAAGATAGTGGTTATAAACCAAAAGGATTTAGAGCACCAGGTTGGGGAGTGAACCAACAATCAGCTGACGCAATCAGTAATTATTTTGAATGGGTGGCAGGACATACAGATATAAATAAAGGTATAAATTGGGGTACTCAATTTTTTGAAGGTTGTGATGGTATTAATGAAACTGAAGATATAAGTTTATATGGTAATACATTTATGTTTCAATCTCATATCAATGGAACACACAACGATAATGTTTGGAATGAAGAAAATTTTTTACATTTTGACAAAGTAGTTGAATATTTATTAACAGAGTATGAATTACAATTCGTAACAATATCAGAAATAAAATGAAAGTTATATTTTTTTCAGAAAGTCAAATTAGAGGAAGAGTTCCAAGAAATTTTGAGAACGCCAGAACAGAATTTGGTTGGAGTATTATGTTGGATGCAGAATGGTGTCCATTGAATGAATCACCAACAGGAATGGAAGTACCGAGGTCAGTTTCAGAACTTTATGATTTAGGAATAATCATCATACCAAAAAATAATCCTAATGTAGATTTATCCAAGTATAAATTATTTTGTAAAAATGTGGCTGTAATGCAAGAAGGTCCACATTGGTATTTTCAAGATTATTCAGTTGAAGACCAAATACATTACATTAACACTTTAAGAACTGCAGATTGGGTGTATTGTCATAATGAATCTGATAAGAAATACTATCAAGGATTAGGTTTAGAAGATGTAAGAGTGATGAGAAGTATGATGATACCAGAGGGAATTGAAAGTCAATCAGGTTCATTATACAAAGAGGGAATATTATTGGGTGGTAATTTTGTTTCTTGGTATGGTGGTATGGATAGTTATTTAGTGGCTTCAGAAGTTAATGAACAAAAATATGGTGTTTCAATGGGTAGGAAACAAGAACAAGAAAATATGATTGAAGATATTACTTATCTACCTTATATGAATTGGAGAGAGTGGATAAATCATATCGGACAATATAAAGTTGGAGTCCATATGATGAGAACACACGCAGCTGGAACATTTAGTATGAATATGAGTTTTCATGGAACACCAGTGATAGGATATAAAGGATTGGACACACAAGATTTATTACATCCACAAACTACCGTAGAGGTTGGAGATTTAGTAAGTGCTAAACAGATTCTAAAAAGATTATATACAGATGATGAATTTTATAATGAGTGTTCAGAACAAACAAAAGAATTATTTAATAAACATTATTCAGAAGAAGCTTGGATGGAACATTGGAAGAGAGAGAACAAATGAATGGATTAGAATTAATAATATTAGCCGTATTTGGTGTATGGTTGAGTTGGGTGATATATAAGGAGAATATTACACTATGAATGTGTTAGTAACAGGTGGAGTTGGTTTTATAGGAACCAATTTAATTCAGAGGTTATTAGATGATGGCCATAAAGTGGTTAGTTTAGATAACTATAGTAATGGTAAAGAAGAAAATGAAATTGAAAATAAAAATGTAACTTATTACAATGTAGATATTAGAGATTGTATGGATTTTGATTTCTTTATGGATAAACCAGATGTGATTTATCATTTAGCTGCATTACCAAGAATTCAACCATCATTTGAGTTTCCTGAATTAACATTTGAAACAAATGTATTAGGTACTGTAAATTTGATGAGTTGGGCTAAAGAAAAGAATTGTCCAGTTATATATGCTGGTTCATCATCAAGTAATGGTGATGTATACGCCAATCCTTATACATTCACAAAATATCAAGGTGAAGAAATTGTTAAAATGTATAATAGAATTTACGGAGTTCCAGCTTCTATATGTAGATTTTACAATGTATATGGTCCACATCAATTAACTGATGGTGAGTATTGTACCGTAGTTGGTATTTTCCAAAGACAATATAATGAGGGTAAAGAATTAACAATCACAGGTGACGGAGAACAGAGAAGAGATTTTACTCATGTGTTTGATATCGTGGATGGATTTATAAAAGCTGGTGAAAATATAGATAAATCAAATGGACAAACATTTGAATTAGGTAGAGGTGAAAATCATTCAATCAATGTTATTGCTCAATCATTTGATACAGGATATACATACATACCTGAAAGACCAGGTGAAATGAGAGAAACACTTTGTACAGATACAAAAGCTAGAAGATTACTTGGTTGGGAACCAACAATAGATATATTAGATTATATAGAGGGAATTAGAGTTGAAAAAAAAATATCAAACAATTAGTTTCATTCAACCTTCAAGGAACAATCTTCGCTACTTGAAGTGGAGTTATAATTCGATTAGAAAGAATCTTGGATACACTCATGAAATTTGTATGGCTGATGATTTTTCAGATGATGGAACTTGGGAATGGATGCAAGAGATATCAGAGAAAGATATAAATGTAAAGTGTATTAGAAATAATGGCCCAAAAAGATTAGGACACACTATTTTATATGATAGGTTGATTAATGAAGTGGCCACTAATGATGTTGTGATGATATATCACGCTGATATGTACTCTTGTCCAAAGTTAGATGAATCAATTTTAAAATTAATAGAACCAGGTGTAGTAGTGAGTGGAACAAGAATAGAACCACCACTTCATCCTGATGGGCCAGAAAAGATATTACAAGATTTTGGAATAGAACCTGAAGAGTTCAAGGAAGATGAATTATTAAAGTTTTTATCAGAAGAAGTACATTATGATAAAGGAAGAGGAATTGTAACTGAGGGTATATTTGCTCCTTGGGCCATATTGAAAAGTGATTGGGATTTCATTGGTGGACATGACCCTATTTTTGCTCCACAATCAAAAGAAGATTCAGATATCTTTAATAGATTTCATTTAGCTGGATTTAAATTCAAACAAACTTGGGATGGGTTTGTATATCATATGACTTGTCGTGGTAGTAGATTTAAAGATGGAGCTATGAGAAATCCAGCTGGTAAAGTATTTATGAAAGGTAGAGAGTCTGATGAATGGTTGATACAGAATTTGAAATCAACAAGAGAGTTTATTAGAAAATGGGGACACATGGTTAAACATGATGAGTTGATGAAACCAATAGTACCACCAAAATATGATGTTGGAATTATAGCTCACAATTGTACACCAGAGTTGTTAAAAGAATTAGAGCCATGGTGTTCAGATATCTATGTTGATTGTGATTTTCATGAGTATATCCGAAATGAAAAAACAAGTTTCAATTTGAGTAAAAAAATAGATATTATTTCAGAAGAACCTACTAATGATGTGGTGGTTGAATTTGATTGTAGATTATTGAACGCTAATAATTTTCAGTATTTGGTTCAGTTATCAGAGATATTAAAAGATAGTGGTGAATTGGGTGGTATGGAACTTGATATATTTAAATTAAGAATTAATAAGTTAGATACTTATGAGAAAGAGTTAATTCAATTATGACATATTTTATATTAGGTAAGAATGAATCAAAAGAAAATCTAATGTTCAGTAGTAATATATTGGGTGAAGAAAGTTTTGGATGTTTTTATTGGGAAGACGGATATACTGCCATGTTAAATATAATTAATAGTGAAGGTCAAGATATAAATGATTTCACTATATTAGATGAAAAAGGAACCAAGTATACACTTGAAGAGTTCACAAATATTGTTACAAGTTTGAAAATGATAAGAAAAAACGCTTGACTCATATGTTGAAAAATTTATATATTAGGGAGTTATAAATGCCAAAGATAAATTGGGAAGATTGGGAAGACTTAGAAGAAGAAGTTTTTCGTGAAAAGATACAACCAAAAATAAAACCAAAGAAAAGGAAAAAGGGATATAATGAATTACCTAAAAAAGAAAACAAACAAATTAATAAAAAACATCCTAATAGGAATTAGTGTATTATTTTTAATAGGGTGTGAAGATACCATTGTTAGTAATGGTTATGAAAGAGGATTGCCAAGTTTTACTTGGGATATGAATTTACCAATCGATGAAAATGGATATTACCATTTAACTTTAAATAGGAATACTCATCAAACACTTCATCAGATAGAAGGAAAGGTTGAAGATAATATTGGCCCGATGGAAAACATCAGAGTTGATTGGGAATCAGATTTATATTGGGTGTTGGGAGATACACTTGGATATATTGTAAAAAACGGATATACGACTGATTGGGTTTATGTGAGTTATGATACAGTCTATGTTACGGGTTTTAGTGGGGAGTTAGTGAGAACAACAAACAAAACATCTTTCAGTAATTCAAAAGGTGAGATAAACAATATGATAGCTCCAGTCAAAACAATGATTGGTGATACCTTAAATATTGGGGTTTATGTTGATTATGAATTATCTGATGTGTTTAGTATAATATTAGATTAAAGGAGAAGACATTGAGTTATGTTTTAGTGAACAGATTTGATGAAATAGTTCATACTTGTGATTCAAATAGTATAGATGAGGCCAAGAACTTTTTCATAAGTGTTAAACAAATAGATGAAGAAAAGTTTGATAATTTATGGAAAGTGATGAAAAGAGATGAGTATGATACTAAATTAAAAAACGCTATTATAAAACCATCATCAGTAGGTTATCAATGGTGGGAAGAAGATAAATCAGAAATAGATGAAGCGTTAAGTGGTAAAGACGGTTTAGGATAAAAAGTGGTAGAAATAGATTTACATGGTTATACTTATGATGAGGTACGCGATAAATTACCAAACAAAGTGATACTACATCATAATATGGGTAATACACCAATAAGAGTGATTACTGGTAATAGTGAGAAGATGAAAGAAACAGTGAAAGAATGTGTTGAAGAACATGGATTCACTACAGAAATAGATTGGTTGAGTGGTAATCATGGCTCAATCATTGTAAAATAGGAAATCAAAATGGATTTAATAATAACAATAGTTTTTTGTATTGTATTTTACAAATTGAATGTAGAATTAGATAAAGATATTTTTGAACAATACAGAGAGATTGAAAGGGATTTAAGATAATGGAAATATGGATAGCATTTGCATGTGGTTTATTAATTGGTAGTTGTTTAGGAATTGGAGCTATATCATTAGTTCAGATAAACAGAACTACAAGATTATGGGATGAGTTAGATATAGCTAATAATAGAGTTGATGAACTAACACAACAAAGAACATTACTCAAGGAAGAGATTTTTAGATTAACTAAAAACTACAAACCAAGAAAACCACAACCAAGATTAAGAAGAAATCTTAACAAAAATACTAAGAAAAAATATACTAAAAAATAGGTAATTTTTATACAGAGTTTTTATATATACGATACTTATTATTGTATAAAAACAATGGGAGAATAACCTTGAACGCTAATGATAGAAAAGAGTTCGATTTAATTCATAATAAAATCGATAATATTACACAATCAATAGATGAAATGAAACAATTGAATGATAAACAACATTTAGAAGTTCATCAAGATATCAAATTCATCAAAGAAAACCTATTCAATCCACACGAAGGTCTATGGGCTGAAACAAAGTTAAATTCACAATTTAGAACTGAAACAAAGAAATGGCGTGGGGTAATTGGGACAGGTTTTGTAGGTTTATTGATTACTCATATATGGAATATGTTCAAAGGGGCTCCTTAATTGGATGAAATTCAAAAAACGGTTGTAATACTACATTTCATTGTAGTAATTTTCATATTAATATTATTATATTTCGATAAAAAAAAGTAAGAAAAAGACTTGACTTTAAGCTCAAAATTCACTAATTTATAGTATGATAAAATGTGATAATTGTAATACTACAGATTTTGTTGGGACGATATTTTATCCCACGCTGTGTATTTCATGTATAATAAATTTAAAAAAAAGATAAAAAAAAGACTTGACTTATATACTAAATAATTCGTATTATTAGGTATGAAAAATAAAGGAAATATAAACATTATGACTATGAAAAGAAAAAAACATACACCAACAAATGATATCGGTTATGGAACTAAAAAAGAAGCTCTACAAGATATTGGTATGGATAATTCAGATTTTGACAACTTAAATGAAATGTTCGTTGATGATGTTGAATCAGATGAACTTGATGAAGGTATGTGGGATAGAATATACGATGACGGGAGATACAATGGGTAGATATAATGATTAATCAAGGTGACCCATTTTGGGAACTTTCCAATCACTTATCTCCTGATACCATTTTATTAATGATTGATGTTATTGAAGATTGGGTTATTAATGAACAACCAGAGATAACATTAATGGAAGCTTGTTTCCTTACAAATAATATAGGAGTTACTTAATGAAATTAACACTACAAGAAATTTTAGATAAATTAAGAAATATAGAAAAATCCGCTATGGACTCGTATTATCAAATACCTGAAACAGAAGAGAATGAAACTGCTAGAAGTTATTCGGACGGGGTAAGGTATGAGATTAATAACTTGATTGAAGAAGTAGAAAAAATAAACAATCAAGGTTATACTATATCGTGAGTAGAGTAGATTTTCCAAGTAGATTAAATAAGGTTCGAAGACAATTGAACCATATATTAAACGACCATAGATATTACCAACCCGACCATGTGAGAGAATTCACTATCAGTATGTATAACGCGTTTGGTAAAAGAAAGATTACACCTAAGATGGAAATCTCAATGGATAAGATTATTGATAAATACATTGAGTGGCAGAAAGATGAGAACAAATTAGATAAGTATAAAAAGTTAGAGAATATCAGAGATGGTCAATATAAATTAAATGTTATCAGAGTTTTATTAGGTGGTTGTGGTTATCGTCCAATGTATATAGCTCGTAGTGAAGAGTTTTTAAATTCAATAGATAAACAATTAAGATTCAAAGGTACATTAACCAAAAAACAAAAGATGGCTCTAAACCAAATGTACAAAAGATTTAAAAAGAAATGTGAAGAGCGTGGTATCACCGATGTAAAGGTAGAGGAAAAACTACCCGAAGTAAAAGAACTTTCATTCCAAGATAAAGTAAACGCCGATTTTTCTTAACAAAGTTTAGAAAATTTTGTATTTTTATTTAATATATTTATATATATTAATATAAGAGTGTGTGGTGGTATGATTCCAACAAAGTTTAAACGATTAGAAACAAGGTGATTCACCTGGCGGTGAACACCAAAACCAAATCAAATAAAGGATATGTTATCAATGAAGAAGTTATTAGATAAAGTGTTTAGTGATACTACCGAGTTCATGATTAGAATTATTTTTGGATTCGTAGTGGGGATTTCCCTTTTAACCATTATGTTTTCACAAGAGCCAACCGAGATTATTCCATATAGGTTAGTACCGAGTCAAGACCTTGGATATGGTTGTTGGTTGGATTTGGAGATTGTAGCTCTACCAATTGGTGTAGTGAAAGGTAGTGATGAGGAGAACAAGATATTGGAAGCCATTGTAAAAAAAGAAATTGGGGAGAATGGATTTGGATTCATAACCATAAATAACAAACAATATGTGTTGATGAAAATCCAAGTACCCGAACCTTTTGAATTACAATTATCAAGAGATTGGAACGAGGAATTTAAATGAAGCGATTGGATTCATTTGTAAATGATTTATTTGATATCATTATCCAAATGGTGAAGATAGGTGGTGGTGTAGTGAAAGAGGAAGTGGATTTGATTAAAAAAACTTGTAAAAGTGATGAGATAATGATGTGGAATGGCGGAGTAACGAATCATAAAACCACCGAACCACCAATGGATAAAATTGAAGAAGTGGAAATCATGGAGATGAATGGGCCACATATAATATACGACGGAATATACGAAGATGAAGTTGAAGGAGAAATACAAAAATGATTATAATGAATAGATATTGTGTAAGGAAGTGGGATAAGAAATATCGTACAGCTCACACTATTAGGTTTAGTAAATTTAAACGAGTAAAGAAATGATTAGCGAGTTCTTTATTAAATACCTTTGGTGGATAGGTTGGTTAGTGTTGACTCCATTCGTATTGTTTTGTGGTGTTGTGTATTATATATTGATAAC
>Ga0181576_10002693_pt1 | contig 13222 bp, 6 predicted proteins | sample 101ome_22_FD_132464 | JGI IMG/M metagenome (GOLD analysis project Ga0181576, IMG submission 132464) | Coastal salt marsh microbial communities from the Groves Creek Marsh, Skidaway Island, Georgia - 101412BT metaG (megahit assembly) | ecosystem: Environmental > Aquatic > Marine > Intertidal zone...
CCCAAAGTTGATGTGTTGTATTTGTGGTTATAACAAGACCAACATTACCGCTAATATAATTTTTGTCTTCATCCGATATGTACAAACCCCAGTTATTACCAGAGTTAGTACCTTGATAATCAACTCTAAACAAATATGCACTAGTTATAGAGCTATCGTTATCGTCAATAGATGAGTATACACCAAAGGCGCTTGAAATACCTGTAAGACCTGCCGATGCTGGTGTTTCAACCTCTGCATATAAACCGTATGCGCTTACAGAACCGTCGTTTGTATGCCCTGTTTGAAATAATGCTCTACTATACGTTGCGTATAAGCTGCTATTTAAAACACCATCTGTATAAGCTTGATTATTTGCCCCATAAACGGTCTGAGTATCACCTGTCCCATCAGCCTGTGCAAGACTAAGCGCGCCATATACAGTACTTACTTGCCCAGAAGAATGGTTAGAACGAGCGCTTGTATAAGTACCATAAACTAAGTCACTGTCTCCAGTAACATTGACATCTGTATAAATACCATAAACACGATGTTCATTACCCGTGTCACCGCCTGTAGCGGAGGAGTCTACATCTAGATACATGCCTCTATGGACTCTATCCACAGTAAGGGCGTCACTTCCTGATAAATTATAGTCTATAAAAAAGCCATTAAAAGAATCATTAGCTACACTATCACTCATATAAAGATGAAGCGGGGAAGTAGGCGAAGTTGTTCCTATGCCAACATTACCATCGCTGTCGATACGCATAACTTCGCTAGGACCATTTTTGAATATAATGTTTGCACTGCCTCCAGACCTTAGAGATAAATTCTCTGTCCCGCCTACCGACAGAATTTCATTTGTTCCAGCTGTCCCTAAATCAAATCTTAAAGTACTCGCGTCTGATACCTCTAATATCGCAGCAGGACTCGCAACCCCAATGCCAACATTACCGCTGCTGGTGATGCGCATGCGTTCGTTAGCTATACCATTAGTATGAAATGTAAGTGGATTAGCGGTGTGATTTACAAATTGAACACGCTGATCGCCTTGTAAGCTTACAGCGCCTACTTTAGTTCCGTTTTGATTAAGTTCTACCGCACTAGAATTACTTGCGCCACCGTCTATAGATAACGCTTGAGTCCATCCATGAACATTTGGATTGGTAGTTCCAATACCAACGTCACCGCTGCTGTCGATGCGCATGGCTTCTGTAGCGTTAGTATAAAATTGTATAGGGCCGTCTTTAGCACCATAAAGATAAATTGCATTTGTTGCATTATAAGTGCCAATATAAGCTACCCGTTCACTCGCATTATTATAAAAATCAACTATGGAATAATTATTTGCTAAAGTGTTTTCTATTCTAATCCACGAATTATTACCAGAACCTTCAACGTGTAATCCAGCACCCGCACTAGTCGTACCAATACCAACACGACCATTGCTTTCGATGCGCATGGCTTCTGTAAATGTGCCACCATTAGGAGTTGTGTAGAACCCCATAGCATACGCAAAGTTGGCATCTGTTGAGTTTTCTTTTAGCGCAGCAATTCTGGTAAATGCTTGAGCATCACCAGCCACACGGTAGTTACCGCCGAGGTTTAATGCGCCACCAACACCAGCCGCTTGAGCTGTAGTATCAATGATAGACAGGCCAAACTTACCTGCACTTTTCACCATTACTTTGTTTGCAGTTCCGCTTTGGCTTGTTCCACCAACTAATACGTTACCGCTGCTGTCGATGCGCATGCGTTCTGTGGCGTTAGTGTAGAACGCCATAGGGATAGCACCAACAGAAGATAATACCGTGTTGCCGTTTTCAGCCCCTAAAACAATTTCAGTGGATGTAGCACTATTTCTTTTTGCTGTAATGTATGCGTTTCCTCCAGTGGAAGACTGAACCTCCAACTCTCTAGTAGCAGATGTGGTGTTAATCCCCACATTACCGCTGCTGTCGATACGCATGCGTTCGGAGCCATCAACACTAAACGACATAGAAGAAGATGCTTGCACGTTTCCGTGGTCGGCTCTAAAACTCAAATCCCCATTTGCTAACTGAACCACCTCACCATACAGACCAGAAACGTCTGTATCTTCCAGACGAATTGAAGGTACGGATGATGCTAGATGAAGTTGTCTACTAGGCGAAGCCGTACCAATGCCAACATTACCGCTACTATCTATAGCCAGCATAGAATTTGCGGATGATGTGCCATTGTAGTTGACACCGAAAGTTCCGCCCGTAAACTGCAGTAAATACCACGGGTTATTTCCCTGTTCTTGTAGAACAAACGCCGCATTACCAACTCCGCTGCCTCTAGAAGCCACAGCACCATAGGTGTCTAGTGTATAGCTAGGCGAACCCGTCCCAATCCCAACAGCATTATTTCCCGCATCAACGAACAGCATGTTGGCGTTGATGTCACTCTCGACGCGGAAGTCGTGATCTAGACCTGACTCATTAAAAACGGTTTCGCCATTCTGAGCGTGTATCGTTAGCATATCGCTAGAGCCATACACAACTTTTAACGGTATACTGTCAGTGCTTGCGGGCGTTGTTGGAACTTCAGTTTTAATATAAGCGCCGTAGTTTGTCGCGCCATACGTCGATTCGTTATGTGCTGTTAGTGCGGTAAGTGTAGAACTAAAGTTCGTGCCAGTAGTGGAACCCTTTGCATAAACACCTGCTGCTGCATCCGCGCCTACAGGATTTTGACCTGATGCCCCAGAGTTGACGGAGCCCTTTGCATAAACCGCAACACCTAATTTGTTTGACGCTGTTTGATTACTTTGGACATACACTCCATAAGTAGGATCACCCGTTCCCGGCTCTGCATTAATGTAAGCTCCATAGATTTCCGTAGCACTGTTGTTCCCCTGAATATCAGCATACAATCCGTATACAGGTGAGGCTAAGCCTCCAGATACACCACCAGCGGAGTTTAGATACAAAAGACGGTCTGTGCCTGCCGCAAAGTTGTGTTTAATTTCAAGACTTCCTGCTGGTACAGTCGTCCCAATACCAACATTACCGTCGCTGTCAATACGCATCTTTTCACTGCCAGCCAAGCTAAACTGCCAGCGAGTGCCATTGACATTCATATCAAAGCCGCCGCCATCGCCGAAAACAACATTTCCGTGTACATCTAATTTGTAGCCACTATCAGGCGAAGTCGTGCCAATCCCCAACGACTCAGCACTCGCATCCCAGAAGAACTTTGCAGTTGTGCCTGTGTCCTCGTAGAAGCTGATGTCTCCGTTGGAGATTATACGCAGCGTTTTATTTTTTGCTTGAGAAGAAAAGAAGTTTATGCTACCAGCACTTGTCGTAGGATGATCTGAAAAATAAATGTTAGTTGCATAAGGATCACCGTCAGCTTCGTCCACTTTCTCAATACGCATTCCACGAGCGGTATTTACTTGTTCCCCTAAACCAAAAGAAATCGGGGTGCTGCCAGAATTATCGTATGCTTGAATAAGATGTGTTGCTGTTTGATCGCCAACGTTTAGTGCATCGCTGGTCAAAGTCCCAGTGATGTCTACGCCTGTGCTGGTGGTGGAGAATTTGAGGGAGTTGTTGTGATATAAATCAACGCTAGAACCGTTTTTAAACCGTGCCATCTCACCAGCAGCACCATCTAGCTGAATGTTAGCACCGTTTGTCTGTATGATTAAGTTGCCAGTGCCAGCCTCGTTAATATAACTATCCGAACCATCATGGTAAATCTGTAAATCTGACCCAGCGCCGAAGATGGCTTTGTCGTTGTCGCCAAAGGTCATATTACCCGACGATACAAACGACGTACCTGAAATTGTCGTGCCAGTAATAGCCGCTGCTGTAGTACCACCAATAACGGCACCGTCTATGGTGCCGCCTGTAATACCTACATTAGAGGTTATGTCTTCTGCTGCCGCAACAATAGATACTATTGCGGAACCACTTAAACTAATTGCTGAACCAGAATTACTACTTTCAGAAACAGTACGACTAAGAGTAGTACCACTAGCAGTATATGTGCCAGTACCTACTTCCCAACTAATACCGTCTTCAATAAGATAACGTACTACATCACCGTCAGATATACCACCATCAGCAAAAGACTGATACGTAGCTATTGTAGTACCTAAAGTGACAGTACCTGTGCCTGTAGTAGTAGTATTGACACGGACTCTGTTAGCTAAAGTAACCATTTAAATACCTTTATGCAATACGAATAATCGCATTAGATGCATCGGCTAAAGGAAATTCAATAGTTAAATCACCGGCAACCGCGCTAACATCCCCTCCAAAACTAATTGTACAAATTGCTCTATTTGATTTAGATGAATTATATATTAAACAGCCCGCAGTAGTAGTTGTAACATCTTGAAATACTTCATTCGTAAAGGTAACGATAGCTACAGAACCATCTAAGCTAATTGTAGCTCCGTCAAGCACTTGACCGCCAGCGTCGTAACCAGTACCAGTAGATTCATTGGTAGCACTATATGTAGTTGTAGATGCACCTAAAGTAGCAGACGATGTATACAGAGCAATTTTAAGTACGTCAGTATCTAGATCGTGCGTACCGCCAAGTAGCTCTTGCTTAAAGCTGTTACACATTGCTGTAGTAATTGCCATATTCTCTACCTTATAAAAATAAAGGTAAGGGACTGAGTATTAAACCCAGTCCCAGACCCATTAATAGCATCAAGCTTGATCGCGTGATACTTCGTCTGCACCACGACCATCAACGTCCATTACCAATGCCCATACGCGCAGTTTACCTGCGGTAGCGGTACCGGTAAGAGTGTCAATAGTTAGGTCCAAAGTGTCTTCTGCACCGACGTATGCTACACCCGGAATGGATGGAGCTACATCGCCTACAGATTTACCTGCCATTGCATAAGCAGCGACAAACTCATCGTCATCTGCACCAGTTCCAATGTCGAAGGTAAGAACCGTTGCACCCGTAAGTGCTTCGGTTACTTCAACACCAGCAGCGAGAATAACAGTTTGTGCTGGAAAAGTTGCAACAGTATTCGCACCAGCGGCGAGATCTACTGCATTCAACTCTACGGAGATTTTTTTAATACCGTTTAACGCCATTTTATTGTCTCCTTATACGCCAGTTGCAGTTACATAACGTGCCGTTGCAATGCCTTCAGGGCGAAGGATCTTACGACCGTATAGGTGCATACCACGAACAATGTCAGCAAAGCTGTCAGGATCACGATATGTTTCGGTTTTGTTGATCTGCTCTGCGGTAGCAACAGCAGAATCATGTCCAGCGACAATTACGCCAAAGTTCGACGACTGAAGAGTCGAAGAAGACGCAGCTGGGCCAGTACCGATAATTGGCAAGTTGCTAGAAACGTGTACACGGAAACCATGCAGGTTGTTTACAGCAAGACCATTCTGGATACCAGAACCACCGAAGTCAGAGTTGAAGAGTTTTGAGTCTTCGTCCATCAGGACTTCCATGAATACTGGATCAATTACAAGCCAACGACCTTGCTTATCAACTTGCTGTTGGTCAAGCAGACGGCTCATACGCGCAATAAGGCGAAGAGGAGTTACGTCAGTCGTAGGAAGTGAAGTTGCTCCGGGCAAACGTGGCTTAACAGGAATAGCTTCACCAGCTACTGCTGCACCACCGTCGTTTAGACCAAAGTCTGTAGCGTCAAGCTTCATGCTTGCAAGAAGTTCGTCAGAACCGGCTGTAGTAACAGCTTTAGAACCGTTTACAGTGGTGTTGACTGTATCTGCATTAGAATGAATAGCTGACTGCGTAAAGCCACAAAGATAACCAAGAACATCTTGGTCAAACTGATCGGCAAGACGGAAAGCCGCGCGATCAGAAGCAAGTGACTGGAAGTTCACATGCGAATGAGCTTCTTCGATGTCGTCAACCTTGAAGGCAAAGTAGTTAGCTTTGTCAATCGTGAGGCTGAAGTCTTCATCGTCGAGGTCTTGTGCAGTGATTTGAGTACCGCGAGAGTACTCTTTTACTGAGATTTCGGGTTCCTTGATAATTTTAACAGAGTCACCCATTTGTGCGATTTCACCAAAGTAATCTGAGTTGGTGATCGCTTCTACGACAGATGCCTTGCGGAAAGCAAGTTGCACCTGTTTGGAATAAATAACAGGACTAAAATTACCATTAGGTAGATTGCCATGCCCTGCTGCTGCTGCGAATGCCATTGTAATTCTCCTTTCGACAGCAATCAGATGCTAACTTACAACTTCCTTTAGAGGCTAATTAAAATAGGTGCGTTTCAAATACATTTGGCCTAATATATTATTAACGGGCTATTCGCTTTAGGTAAGTCTACGGATAGATTTGTAGTTGCTAAAATGTATATGATTATATAAATAGTGGGTAGGCTAATGCGGCCACATATTTTGTATAGTTATATACGGTTGGTTATTAATGTCAACTATTTTAACGTGCTGACCCAGATAGATCGTATACAAACTTTCCTGCACGGATAGCTTCCATGATCGCGTCTTGGTTCTTTTCGTAGTCTATAGCAGACATCTTCTGTACGTCAGACTCACGCATAACGCCAGAATTATCATCAGCACTAGGCCGATTACGTGAAGCTTTGGTATTTACCATTTCAGCAGCGTCATCAGAACGCTTTTTCTTTTTAGTGGTAATACCTCTATCAGCTTTATAAAGGTCTATAGCTCTTGCTGCTGATTGAGCGTCATTGTCATTATCATACAGAGCCTGTTGAATCCACTTAGGTTGTTCTTCAGCCCAATTATGAAAGTCGTCATCTTGACGAATCTGCTCAAAGTCTGGATGCAGTTGAAGCAATATTGTTTCTGCTTTTTGACGCTCTGCGTCTTCTTGCATTTTATTAATTTTAGTTACACGTTCCTCAAGCTCTGTAGCTTGTTCACGCGCTTTCTTAATAGCTATAGTCTCAACTATACCGGCAACGTCTGGGTACTTTTCCATCCATTCACCGATTTCTTCGTCAGACTTTGGAAGCTTAATTTCCTTTTTAGTTGCAGCGGAAAGCTGCTCTTTCAATTCATTAATTTGATTTTGCAGATCTTCTTGCTGCTTTTGTGAGTGTCTACGCAGATCACCATAGCGCTTCTTAAATGATTTTTCTTCTGCGCTTTCAGGTTCCGCTTCTTGTTCTACCTCTTCTGTTTCTTCTTCGTTTGTTTCGCCTCTTTGTACACGAAGCATTTCTTCTAGTTCTTCTTCGTCTTTTTTAATGCGATCCGCATTTGAATAAGGTCTTGATAAAAATGCTTTCTTTTCTACTGTTTCTACGTTTTCTAATTCAGCCATATTTTCCACTTGGTCTGGGGCCACCGTAGCCTACAATGTAGGGGGATGAGTAGCCAGTTAATCAGTCAGTTATAGTGTGACTGTCCACTTACCGGCCTGCTAAACCACGCCGTTTCTTTTTCTTTTTGTATTTACGCTTTTTTACGAAACCGCCACGCTTAAAGTCACCGGGTGCAGAGTCGTTACCGTCTGGTGATTCAGCACCCATAGAATCTCCTACAGAGTCGGCATTTGCGCCTCCTCCTTCACTATTACCACCGACATTACCACCGTCATCTCCAGTGTCAAAACTATCTAAACCGGCTTGTGATATACTTCCAGTACCGCCAAAACCTAAGTCGCCTTCGTTGCCATAGTCGTAACTTCCTAGGCTAAGATTAGGGGCTTCAATATCGTCATCATCTGGAAGGCCAAAGTTCATAGCGGTAGAAGGTGGCGCACCTATTTTCTCAGCATCTCTAGTAACATCTGGTAAGTCTTCAGGACTAAAAGCTTTTCCTACTCCGGGTCTTCCTCTACCGTCTTGTACATCTCTTCCTATAACTTCCTTTAATTGATCTAGAAGATTTCTAGTTTTATCTATTTTACTTTTATCTAGCATACCATTTATTTTATCTGGTACAACGACTTCCGGTCCTAAATAACCTTGTACTACGAAACCGCCCAACTTTCCTCTTCCTTTTGTGGCTATTTGTGTACCCATTGTAGTTTCAATAGAATAAACATCTACATTAGGGTTATTATAACCAATATCCATATTATCGGCAGTGGATAACATAATCATTTGCTGTTGTTGGGCAGGAGTTACATTAGACATAAAGCTTTGCATAGTATTAGCTGCAATACCAGCATCTTTTGCTTGTTGGGTAGCTATGCTGTACATATCTTTAAAGCCCTGCTTTACGCTAGGGTCCATCATTTTTGCTATCTCTTGAACACCCCTTATGCCCGGAGCCATTGCGCCTGTCATTATAGAACCTAACATAAAGTCTGAAAGTCCTAATACTGCCCTGCCAAAAGGACTGTTTAAGTTATTGTTCCAGCTTTTTAACGCCTCTATATTTTGAGGACTTGGAACTGAATACATTTCAGGTATAGAACCTGTTGATGCACCACCGCCACTAATAATGCCCATTTCCATAGTAGTAGGACTTGAAACACCGTCCCCTTGTTCTGAAGTATTGTCTATTTTTGTGTTGTTATTAATAAAATTCTTTACTTCGTCAGCTATTTGTTTATCTTCACCTTCAGCACCTTCAAATCTTTTCTTAAGTTCTTCAGGCATAAACCCTAACAGGTAATTAAAATTGTCTGTACCTATAATGTTTTCTGCTTGATTTGCACCAAAAGCAGGCTGGGAAAAAGCGCTAAGTGTAGTATCTTCAATATTTGATGCTCCATCTATTTCTTCTTCTGTAGGAACAAGAGCGCCTTCGGCGGCTTCGATTATATCGTCATCATTTTCATCTTCAATAACTTCAATGTCTTCAATCGTAAATGGTGGTCCTCCAGCGTTAAATAGTGTATCATCGGGTAAAGTCTGGCCTTCATCCGTACCAAACTGTCCCATAGCTTCCATTTTCTTGTAGCCCATTTTAGCTTGGTCACGCATCTTCATAAAGTGTTCTACACCAAAATACCGTACTACGTCAGCAGGCACAACCATTTCGCCTTCACTAAGCATAGCGGGTTGGTCATCACGAACTTCACTTGCTGTACTTCCTAATGGAATGTTATTACCAGAAACGGGATCTACGTTTCCACCTTCTTCAAATAATTCCATTTGTTTGTCCATAGACATTCCCCCAGCATTCATATTTAATGTGTCCTCTTCAAAAATAGAGGCATCAAATTCAACTAAATTACTATTATTATCAACAATTCCACCTGTGTTAAAGTCATAGTCAGAAAAGGTTGCTGCATCAACATCAATAATGTCGTACAAAGGATGTTCTCTTTTTCCTATTTTAATAGTGCCTACAATATTTCGCCCCTTCATGTCACCTACCATAGTAGGTTTTAACGAAGGTTGTTGATAAACGGTTTTACCTTTTTTTGCACTAGCTTTTGTATCTTTTACTTTGTGTCTAAGAAGGGCAGCGTCACCATTAATATTTAAATGAAGACCATAGATATGGTCAGTTTCCATACCTCTTTTTTGTTTGTACTGAGGTGCATTTTTTACACCACTTACCGCTACAGTAACAATACCATAAGAGTCCCCACCTTTATTTAAACTTTCAAGCTCACCGCCAGTTTTGTCTTCAACGATTGTAAATTTATTCTTTTTTAAAAGGTTTGTTTTTAAAAGGCCAACATCTTCAGATCTTAATTGTTTAGCTAAATTTTTAACTTGCTCTTCTGTAATTTCATTTTCGGCTAATGAACCTTTAAATTTTGGACCCATACTATTATATGGATTAATTTGTGAATTACTAACTCTTTTATTACTTATAAATCTTTTACCTGCAACGTCACTATATTCACCAACACCCTCTGCTACGACATCTTCTGCTTTTTTGCCAGATTGTTCTAGTATAGGGTTTAAAAAAGAATATTTATTTACATCTTCAAACATTTTTGGAGGCGATGGCGCAACACTAGTTGCTTCACCTGCTGCGTCTAAACTTTCTTTAAAAAGCTCTTTCAAAGCTTTTTTAGTTAGTGAAGCAAGACCTCCCATAAATTAATCCCTCTTGTTTAAATTTTCCAAAGCCTTTATCTTTTGAAGAGCGTGAATGTAGCCTTGCGCCCTGTGTATTGCTTTGTTGTCTTCTGCTTGTTCTAATACCTTATGTTGGTGCTCTATCAGTTCGTCTAAGTATTCTTTTACATTAAGCCATAGGTTGTGGTTGCTGACCAGCGGCTTGAGGCGATCCACTGTCTGCGGGTTGTTGTTCATTACCTGTAAATCCTTGTTCTTGTGGTCCCGGTGCTACGCCTGTACCTATATTACCGCCGCCTGCGCCAGTAGGGTCTGCTGGGTTAGCACCTGTTGGTGCGCCCTGTTGCTGTGGTGGAGGTGGCTGCGTAGCTTGCCATGCTTTCATCATTTCTGCCTGAATAGCGGCGTCACCCATATTGTTGACAACCTTTTCAGGATCAAGATCAAGCGATCTGGCAATTTCTGTAATAATATAGTCCATTTTTGCAAAAGGTGCAAGTGCTGGATTACTAGTAACTTGAATAAACTGCATTAGGCGTTGACTACGTACTTCATTAGCCATTAAGCTTTCAGTACCACGAGCCTTAACTTCCAGATCACCTTTGATTTCTTTATCAAAAGAAAACTGCATATTAAACTGGAACAAACCGTCACCTAATGGTTTTAGTAGATAATCGTCTACGTTTTTAATAACATTCTTAATGCTGCCTGCTGCTGCACCCATAAGCATACTAATGCCACTAGCCGTTCGACCAACGCCACTAACGCCTGTCTGTCCATGTGCAAATGAGGGGAAACCGGTGCTTTCATCAGCAAGTTGACGAGCCTTATCAAATAATTGCAAGTTCTCACCAGAAACATTTGGAAACTTAGTACCAAATATAGCTTGACCGGGCGCACCACCCTGCCGTCTAAATACTTTACCGGGATAAACACTAAGGTCTTGACCCGGTACTAAATTAGTTTCATCGACTTCAATAAGTAAGTTACCAGACAATACAGCATTATCTACTGCCATCCTCATAAAACCATTCATAAGGATCTGTGTGTCTTCCATATTTTCTGCAATACCTACACCAAAAAAACTATAAGGATTTAGTTCATAAGGTGCAGCCATATATGGAATACGTACAGGCTTAAATGGGTTAATTACCAAACGAATAACCTGACCATTTACAGTCCAAATATTTGCCTGAACTTGGTCATAGTCTGCGTATTCTTCTGGAATGTCTATATCTTCGTCTTCAAGAAGCTCTGTATCAATAGTACCCCAGTATTCTAATACTTCAAAGCGATCAATACTATGTGACTGTTCGTAGTCTGCAAGGTCGTCTTCCCACCATTCTTTAATGTAAGACTCACCCTGTTCAATACATTGGTCAATAACATTACCTCTAAAGAAAGGTCTTTTTTTAAGGTTACGCAGTTGGCTTCTACTCATTTTATGCCGTTCTACTACGTATTGAGCCTCTTCCATATTATTAGCGTCAGGGTCTGGGTAAAAGTTCCAAACACTTACGTGACCAATCTGTGGTACTGTTTTAATTGTAGGATTATACGTACCTTCTTCGTCCCAGTTAGCATACTCTTTATTTACGGCAAATGGCCCCTTCAATACACCCGTACCGAATAAAGCCATTTCAAATGAAGTGCTACGAAGATGTTTAGATGCATTACATTCTTCTAACTGATCCATAATTCGCTTTTGCATTTTCTTTGCAGCGACCATAGCTGGGTGAAATGTAATAGCTGTTGGTACTGTACCCGGTCCTTTTTTAAGACCTTTAACTTCAGAAAGCTTTTCTTCCATAGCACCTAGCATTAAGCTATTATAAGTAGCACCGGGTGGTAAATCTTTACCGTCACCCGCAAAACCATATGGATTTATTTGTTCTGGACCTTCTTGGTCTTGCAATTCTTCAGGAATAGACGGGTCAAAGTGTACTGTGTCCTCTACACCTTCTGGCAGTACAGTAGGATCAATAGTAAGAGGAAAGCGCTGATTACCAAATAGTACATCGACAATTTGACCATAAGCAGCCAAAGTTTTAGTTTTGGTGATTTTGATGAAAACACGAGATTTTTCCGTTTCCATAAATTGTACGTCAGGGCCATATATACCCCGATAGTTACGATACGCTTTTAACCAGCGTTGTTCTTCTGTAAGACGATATGTCTTAGCTTTTTCATATTTGTCGTCAATATATCGAAGAATAGGTGTATATCCGTAGTCGTAATCTTCTACGTCATCAACGTCCTCTGCCGCAATACCCATTTGTTCAATTAGGTTTTCGTCTTCTTCGATAGCCATGTATTATTCCTTTAATAACCAAACACCGAATCAGCGGGTCTGTGTGTATAACGCGGTGTATTAGGATCGTAATCAAATATACTAAATCGAGGTCTAGACATTATACCATAACGTAGTGCATCATACAAATGATCTTCTGCGTTAGTGTCTATATCCTCTGGGTTCTTTTTATCAATAGGTAATGCAGGTATTTGAGCTACAAGATTTGTACAATTATTAAAAAATACTAAACGTGGTTCTTCAGTAAATTCATCTATCTGTAATCTTCTATGTATTTCGTTTTTACCTGCTACCCTACTACCTTTACTTCTATCTGACGGCCTCCACCTACAACCTCTACTAATCATTTGCTCCGCTAGACTCGGCCCTGTATCACCCCGCTTATGCCACAAGGAACTATCTAGTACACCGTATTTAATGTTGCCGTCTTCCGCCTCCAGTTCTAATATCATGTCAGCTAAATCTGTAGCTAGTACCTTTGACACATATAACTCTCTGTACACTATTAATTGTTCATCTGGACTTACAGCAAACCAAACAACTCCACTAAAAGATCCGTACCCATAGTCACAGGCCCTAAATTTAACCCAATTACTTGGTATAGCAAAAGGCTCAATAACGTGAACATTACGGTCAAACTCGGTAAAGGCTGCGCCTTCTTTAATGTCCCAGTCGCCGTCTAGTAATTGTCTCTTTTGCTGATCCGGCAGTGACAGAAGCATTGCTTCGTAGTCACCACTTTCAGCTAGATATGGATTATCGACAAGCCTTGCAGGAATAAATCTGCGCTTAAATAAAGGTTTTCCTGCTTTAATATGCCCCGCAGGATATTTTAATTCTTCACCCGTTTCAACATTTGTAGCATTAAAACGTGTGTTAGGCGGTGATGGATCAATAAACATCTTCTTGACCCAATGATGACCTCTACCGCCCGGATTGGTAGTAGCCCTCATGTACACCGGTAA
>Ga0181576_10002699_pt1 | contig 13216 bp, 8 predicted proteins | sample 101ome_22_FD_132464 | JGI IMG/M metagenome (GOLD analysis project Ga0181576, IMG submission 132464) | Coastal salt marsh microbial communities from the Groves Creek Marsh, Skidaway Island, Georgia - 101412BT metaG (megahit assembly) | ecosystem: Environmental > Aquatic > Marine > Intertidal zone...
AAAGCTTGTTTCGAATTTCTTGTACATTGAAGATTTAGTCGCCATTTTCGTTGCTCCTGAAGTTTTAACTTTTGATACAGCTTTTTTCGCTTTTGCTTTGGCCTTGGCCTTAGGGGCTGCTTTGGCCTTTGGCTCAGGCTTTACGTCTACTGCCATTTCATTCTGTGAGGTTTCTTCGGACATCTGTTGCTCCTCTGAACTTGTTCCATCACTGTTTTGTGCTATGCACACTATCAAAGAAATTTGTGCGACGCAACAATTATTTTGCAGTGCAACAAGGAAATTTTGGAAAAGCAATTAATTCAATGGGTTAGGGGGAAATAAAAGTGGAATTTGGGGCTTCGAAGGGGTTTTTCGATAAAGGGATAAAGGGAAAAAGGGATAAAGAACCTTGCCTGCCATCCCCAACCTGAATCTGGCAGATTATTTCTTATCCAACCACTTAATTATCGGATCTATCTGCTCCTTCGCATTCAGTGTCGGCGTATGCCCCGTACCCTCAAACTCGATGCATTCGGCCTGTGGTAGTTTGCGCATCATCCGCTCGAGCAGATGTTGATTAAGAAAGTCGGATTCCTTGCCACGCAGAATCAACACCGGGCACTTGATGCGCATCCAGTATTTCCACAGGTTGAAATACATCAGGTACCAGTAGCGACGGCCATAGGTATTGGAGATATCCGGATCAAAGGCCAGTTTATAACCACGACCGTCCTTGCGTGAACTGGTTTTGGCGTAATGGGCCCAGTCTTCATCCGTCATGGGATTAAATGGCGCGAGCGTGGTACGCAGATGGGCTTCCACTTCATTCAGGTTCTTGAAATAGGGGTCCAGGTGCAGATAGTTACCCAGGCGGGCCATGGCTGAATGGGGGACTTCCGGTGCAATGTCATTGATAACCAGTCGACGCACCGGTGAATTGGGCATCGCCGCCAGGATCATGCCCATCATGCCGCCCAGCGAAGTACCAATATAGTCGTATTCTTCACACCCTATATGGGCGGTTACCGTATTGAAGTCGGTATTGTACTGGGGAATCTGGTAATCCTCATGATCGGGCAGCCAGTCACTCTTGCCCCTGCCCACGGTATCCGGACAGATCACCCGTCGTTTCTTGCTCAGGGCATAAGCCAGGGCATCGAAGTCATGGGAGTTACGGGTAAGACCATGGGTGCAGAAAACGGTTTGCTTGCTGTCGATTTCCCCCCAGTCCTGGTAGGCCACCTGGTGAAAACCTTTTGAATTGATACAGCGCACGGTACCTGTGCGCGGGGCTGGAACATATTTGGACTGTTCAAAGTCGCCATCCAGGACTACTGCTTCAGATTCAGGCATGGAACAACCAGATACAAGATGCAAGATACAGGATACAAGTGGGTTCGAGGCCAGCATCAAATCTGAACGGAGAACCTTGTATCTTGTATCTTGTCTCTGACATCAAAAAAATAATTACAAATAAAATTTACTTATCGACGAATAACTTTATTGAATACGCCGTTTCTTCAATTCTGCCCCGAACTTGAGCCGAATGAAAGGGTCGCGGGTGTAATGCACCAGACTTTTGTAAAAACGTTTATCAATTGACTCAATCATCTCCGTATAATCATCCTTGAGGTTTTCCTTGATTTCAAAACCATCGTAGAAGGCAATCATCTCTACCGGGCTGTTGAGGGTTTCACACAGCGTTTCAATCTGCTGCTTGATCTGCAGAATTTCCAGTCGTGACGTCAATTTAAGCGAACGCAGGTTAATGATCACCTTGCCCTGTTCGCGATCCAGGGAAATGCGCCGCTCGATGGGCATTTCGCTCTGTTCCCGACCAATACCCATGGGCTCATCCATGAAAATACGTTTATCCATCGGGCGGACATTGCTGATATAGGGCACAAAATCCATGTGGGCCAGGATATCCTGTTCCACGTCTATGCCGGGAGCCACCTCAATTAACTCCATGCCATTGGGTCCTATGGAGAATACGCAGCGTTCAGTGACATAGAGCACCGGTTGGCCGGTTTCGTTGGCAAATTCACCGGAGAACGTGATGTGTTCCACCTGATTGACGAATTTTTTTACCTTGCCTTCCTGGACGATGCGCAACTTACCTTCTTCAACAGCCACTTTAAGACCGCCGGCCGTAAAGGCACCAGTGAGAACCAGGCGAGAGGCATTCTGGCTAATATTGATGAAGCCCCCTGCCCCGGCCAGGCGCTTGCCGAATTTGGACACATTTACGTTGCCATACTTGTCTGCCTGGGCCATGCCAAGGCAGGCCATGTCCAGGCCGCCACCATCATAGAAATCAAACTGTGTATTGGTGGCAAGGATGGCATCGGGATTCAGGGACGCGCCGAAATCCAGCCCACCCTGGGGCATACCACCAATGGTGCCCGCCTCGGCTGACAGCGTCACCTGGTCAAGCAGGCCCTCTTCGGCGGCAACGCGTGCAACCCCTTCAGGAATGCCGATTCCCAGGTTGACCACTCCGCCAATTGGCAGCTCCATGGTGGCACGCCTAGCCATGATCTTGCGTTCATCCAGCGGCATGACAGGCAATTCTGCCAGGGGTACACGCATCTGGCCGCTGTAGGCATGCTCGTAGGGTGTACCAAAGGTCTGGTGATGATTTTCCGGTCTGGATTTTACGATGCAGTCCACCAGGGCACCGGGAATAAGAATATTCTTTGGTGCGAGGGAATTCGCCTGCGCTACACGTTCCACCTGAACCATGACAACACCGTCGGAGTTATGGGCCGCCATCGCAATGGAAGTCACATCCAGTTCCAGGGCTTCCCGCTCGGACGTGGTGTTACCCAAAGGATCAGCGGTGGTGCCACGAAGCAGGCAGACATCAATGGGAAAGGCTTTGTAGAAGAGCCATTCTTCACCCTTGATGAGATCCAGTTCCACCAGGTCCTCGGTGGCTTTTTCATTAATCTTGCCACCGCCATTGCGCGGATCGACAAATGTTCTCAGGCCCACTTTTGTCCGCAAACCAGGCTTTCCCCCGGCAATGACCCTGAACAACTGGGACACACATCCCAGCGGCAGGTTATAGGCTTCAATCTTGTTTTCCACCGCCATTTCCGAGAGCCTCGGCACCAGGGCCCAGTGTCCGCCCACGGCTCTTTTGACCAGCCCTTCATGGGCCAGGCGGTTCACACCACGGTCTGCCCCGTCACCGGGAGCAGCCGCAAAGACCAGTGTCAGGTCCCGGGGGTGTCCTGTTTCCAGAAACCGTTTTTCCAGCGCGATAATCAACTCTTCAGGCGTTCCGATGCCCACAAAGCCGGACACGGCAACAGTATCCCCATCACGGATGAGGGAAACGGCGTCTTCGGGGGTGATGATTTTTTGAACCATGGGCGTTTCTGATTTTCCTGTGGGTCGAGCTTTAGTGATGCCCGCCTGAAAGATACAAGATACAAGGAGGCTTCGCTCCAATCCAGTGCTGGCCTGCCTTGTATCTTGTATCTTGTATCTTGTATCTTGTATCTATTTCTTTCATTGCCTTTCTATCAACCACTGCGCGATCTGGTCACCCATGATCCCCTGCAGCTTGCTGCTCACATATATCCCCACATGGCCTGCTGGCAGGCAGAGATCCGTGTAATCATCACTGCCAACGTATTTACCCAGCGCCGAGGAACACGGTGGCGGGATGATATGGTCATGCTGGGCGAAGATATTGAGTACCGGCATGGTGATATTGGCCAGATCGACTTTCTCCCCTTCCAGGATAAATTCACCCTTGACCAGTTTGTTCTGCTTGTAGAGCTCGATCAACCACTGCCTGGCAGCAGCACCGGGATGGTGAGGCCTGTCAGCCAACCACTTTTCCATGCGCAGGAAGTTCATCAGTTTGGCGTCATCGGAAGCGGCATTGAGCAGATCCAGGTTGTACTTGGTCATCGATCGTATCGGCGTCATGGCCGAAAATACTGCGCCCATTAATTCACCGGGCAGATTACCAAAGGCATCCAGCAGCTTTTCAATATCCTCATCGCCCAGGTTTCGGATCCACAAATTCAGGAAGCCGTGACTGGGATCGTCATCTTCCATATCGCCATTGAAGTCGATAGGTGTAATGGAAAGAATAAGGTTCTTTACTTTTTCAGAATACTTCGCGGCATACATGGCCGTGAAGGTGCCACCCTCACAGATACCGAACAGGTCCACTTTGTCGATCCTGTTTTGCTCACAGATGGCGTTAACGCATTCATCCAGGTAGTGGCAAACGTAATCATCAAAATTCAGGTGCTGGTCTGCCCGGGTGGGATATCCCCAGTCGACAACATAGAGATCCACACCCCGTGACAGCAAGTTGCGCACCAGGGAGCGATCCTCCTGCAAATCGATCATGGTATAGCGCCCTACCAGGCCATAAACAATCAGGACCGGATCTGTTTTGGGCTTGCCTTTCACCAGTGACCTGTAATGATGCAGCGTCACTTTATCGATGCTGAACACTTCTTCCTTTTCAGACGCTCCCACCGCCACGTCACTGAAATCAAAACGGGAGATGGCCTCGGCGCCCCTGGCCACGCGGGAATTGAAATCCAGCATGGAAGACCAGGAATCGAGGAGCTTGTTCATGTCAGTATTCATACGGTGTTTATATCAATATCCTGTGTAAGGATTCGTTATCGAATTTTACTTTTTAACGGCATATGGCCGGTAATTAATGTCGGCAAAGCACTGCGTATGCCGGCAATTCAAGCTTTTCCGCCCTGGACAACAACATCCCGGGTTTACTGACCTGTATTTTCTATTCCGGTTTCGCTTTGGCCTTGGCTTTCCTGGCTGGTGTCTTTTTCTTCGCCGGGGCCTTCTTTACTGTCGCTTTGACAGCTGAGGCGTCACTTTTCTGCGCCACATTTTTTACAGGTTTTTCTTCTGATCCCTTGCTGAGTGTTGCTACCTGTTTTTTGAGTGCCCTGACTTCCCGACGCAGCTCATAAATAATCTTGTGCAGGTCATCCACTTCCCTTCGGGTGGGAATGGCATGTGCCTCACTCCACAACTCGACAAACTCCTGGTACTTGAGTCGGTAGGCTGACCCTTTTGAGAAAAACTCCCGCTGTGCTTCCAGGTAATCGTCAGACCGTAATGTCGTGGTGAGTTCTTCATCAGCAATTTTCAGCCAACGCTTAAGCATTTCCTCTGAGCTGACATCACCTTCGTTCATCTGGTCCATGAATTCATCAGAAAAATGCTGGTATGCCCGCTGCCAGGCATCAGTGATCACTTCCTGATAGTGTTGCCCGGCATCCTTGAATGCCTGCCAGTCCTGCCCGGACTTGAGCATTTTCTTTTCCAGCATACCGATATCAGCAAACTCGGGCCCATTGACCAGCTTTCTGAATACCTGGTCCATCATTTCAAAACCCGATTTCATGAAGATCGCCGGATTCAACAGATAGGCAAGCGCCTGGGCGGAATGATCCTGCTCTTCGCCTTCCTGCTGCCCTGCCAGACTACCACCAAACCAGTTCTCTGCCGTACGGGTCCAGTTTTTGTACTGCTCCTCACATTGCTTCCAGCTCTGCATGGAACTGTCGAGGAAGTCCATGTTCACAAAGGGATTGGCCGGTGCCTGCTGTGGTTTTAACCAGGATGACTGGGCCTCCAGAAACTGCTCCTGGTTTGAGAGCCAGAGGTCGAAGATGGGGTTGCCTGTGGATTTTTCTTCACTCATTTTAAATGTCCAATTCCGGAGCTTGGCAATGGATAAAGAAATAAAAGATTCAAGATACAAGATACAAGACGGCTTCGATGACTTTTGATGCTGGCCTCACCTTGTATCTTGTATCTGGCGAATGGGCCTCTGCCTGCCTTTTATCCTTTTATCCTTTTATCCCTTTATCGTGTTTTAAAACGCCTTCGTATAAATCGCCAGCGCATCCTCGTAAGTCACCTCCCGGGGATTATTGACCAGCAACCTTGTCTGTTTCATGGAGTCTTCCGCGAGCATGGTCAGATCTTTCTCTTCCACACCCACTTCTCGCAGGGTGGTCTCAAGTCCAAGGTCCGGACTCAGGGCAGAGACTCCTTTCAGCATACCGTCAATTTTCTCGCCATGGGATTTTCCTTCCAGTGCCGGGAACATGATCGGTGCCAGCTCGGCATACAGTTCCTCAGCCTCCGGCATATTGAACTCCATCACGTGGGGAAGTACCAGCGCATTGCTCAATCCATGAGGCACATGGAAATGTCCGCCCAGAGGGTAAGCCAATGCGTGCACCGCCGCTACCGGTGAATTGGTAAATGCCATACCCGCCAGCATGGAACCCATCAGCATGTTGCCACGGGCTTCCTTGTCTTTGGGCGTTTCACACACCTGGTAAATATTCGAGGCCAGCAGTTTGAGGCCTTCTCGGGCCAGGGCATCGGCAATCAGGTTTTTCAGGCGTTTAGAGGTATAGGCCTCAATGCAGTGCACCATGGCATCAATACCGGTGGCTGCTGTGACGCCTGATGGCAATCCCAGGGTCAGATCAGGATCCAGCACGGCACAATCGGGTAACAGCTGTGGTGAAACCACGCCTTTCTTCTCAGCAACCCCTGTGGTCACAATGGAAATCGGGGTGACTTCCGAGCCGGTACCGGCTGTTGTCGGCGCCAGTACCAAGGGAAGACGTTCTCCCTTGACCATACCAATGCCATACATCTCATCCAGGGGCTGGTCGGTGTTACACAGCACAGCAATGAGCTTGGCTGTATCCATGGAACTGCCGCCACCGATAGAGACAACGCCATCAACACCTTCGTCCCTGGCCTCGGCTACGGCGTTGAGAATCATCTCCTCCGGTGGATCCGCAACAACATCGGCGAACATCCAGACACCCACACCGGCCTGCTTCAAACTGTCCAGGGCCGCATCTGCCAGCCCCAATTTGAGGATCATGGCATCTGTGACAAAGGCCACTTTTTGACAGCCACGGTCAGCCATCATCTGGCCAATTTTCGATGTGGCACCTTCTTCATAAAGAACGGAACGGGTAGTCTGGAAACTCAGCGATTGCATGGGGTTACCTGTAAATATCTAGTCAATTGATCAAATGAGTGATTTTAGTGACGTCAGCTGTTCAGTCAGCTTCATGTTCTCAGCATAGTCCACCGGACAATCCACTATTGATACAGTACCGTCATTAAGTGCTTTGTTCATCGTGGGAATAAAGTCTTCCACGGACTCCACACGATAGCCTTTGGCACCAAAACTTTCTGCCAGCATCACGAAATCGGGGTTGGTGAATTCAATATCCGTTGCGCGGCCGAAATGCCTAAGCTGATGCCATTCAATGAGGCCATACTTGCTGTCGTTGAAAATCAGGATGACGATATCCAGGCCAAGACGCAGGGCCGTATCGATCTCCTGGTTATTCATCATAAATCCACCATCACCACATACAGCCACCGCCTTTCTTTCCGGGTAAGCCAGTTTGGCTGCAATGGCACCAGGCAGGGCGATGCCCATGGCGGCAAAGCCGTTGGAAATAATGCAGGTATTGGGCGCTTCAGCCTGGTAATTGCGGGCAATCCACATCTTATGGGCGCCAACATCGGAAATTACGATGTCCTCGGCATCCAGCACCGTACGCAGATCACTGAGGATTTTCTGAGGTTTTATCGGAAACCCGGTATCATCCTTGTGCTTGTTCAGCTCTTCACGAATGATGGGAATCATCTTGTGAATCGGTGAGTCGGGCAGCTTGTCCAGACTGCTCATGATCCGTTTCAGGGAGTCATGGATTTCGCCAATGATGCCTGACTCCAGTATGTAATGCTGGTCTACTTCAGCTGGACGTCGGTCAATGTGGAGAATCTTCTTGTCCTTGTTCGGGTTCCACAACTCCGGGTGGTATTCCACCATGTCCACCCCGATGCAGATAATCAGGTCCGCCGCTTCAAAGGCGTAGTTCACAAAGTCCTTGGACTTCATGCCAATAGTACCCAGTGACAAGGGATGGCTGGCCGGCATCACCCCCTTGGCCATAAAGGTTGTGGCGACGGGAATATTAACCTGTTCGGCAAAATGCACGAGCTTGTCAGAGGCTTTGCTTCGAATAACCCCGTTTCCTACCATGATTACCGGCGCCCTGGATTCCGCAATATGGACCGCTGCCTTAGTGCAGCGTCCTGACGGTGCGACTGGTTCGCGGGCGTACTGGACCTTCAGGGGTTGTGTATCAGGGATATCCATTTCCGCAATATTTTCCGGGAAATCGATAAAGCTGCAGCCCGGTTTTTCGTTCTGCGAAGTCTTGAAAGCCTTGCGCACAATTTCCGGCACAATCTCGGGTTCCAGTACCTGGGTGGAATACTTGGTGATGGGGGTGAACAGTTCAACCAGATCCAGAATCTGGTGACTTTCCTTGTGCAGGCGCGTGGTGGCACCCTGTCCGGCAATAGCAACTACCGGTGCACGATCCATGTTGGCATCCGCAATACCGGTCACCAGGTTGGTCGCACCAGGTCCCAGTGTGGACATACAAACGCCAGCACGGCCGGTCAGACGCCCATACACATCAGCAATAAACGCGGCGCCCTGTTCATGTTTGGTGGTGACAAACTGGATGGGACTATCTATCAGGGCATCCATCACGTCTATGTTTTCTTCGCCGGGAAGGCCAAAGATATATTCAACACCTTCGTTTTCCAGACATTTGACCAGCAATTCGGCTGCCTTCATTTATTTTACCTGCTCCTTTGCAGTGGGTATTTCCTGCTTCATTGACTGTAAATTACTGCCTGATCACGGGCTCTAGTGATCAAGAGATTGGCTGTTCACCCTGTAAGGGCGCGCGCATTCTTCAGGCAACGTGTAAATATTGCGTTAGTGAATCAATTAAAATTTGCACACAATTGATGCAAAGAAACCAAATATGCACACAAAAGCTGCAAAGATGGATTCAAATTGGTGCGTATCGCCAGTATTGCATGGCTTGGAGGGGTCTTTGCAAATTAAGGGCCAAGTTTCAGGGCCAGGAAAAAGGGAAAAAGGGAAAAAGGGAAAAAGGGAAAAAGGGAAAAAGGGAGGATGGTTCGCCTCATATTGACAGTCAAGGGTTTTTATTCAGGTTTCTCCTGCATTTTAAAGTTCTATGCATCTGACACTTCGATCAATCAGGCTATTTCCTTTTGCATCCTGTCACCTGAATCCCGGTTTGCGTCAGATGACAGCAAATTTGCCTATTCCGGTAAACCATAATTCCGTCTATTCCCTCTTGCATCCTGCATCCTGTCTCCTGAATCCTGGTTTTTGCCGGCATCCGCCCCCCAGCCTTTACCGACCTGTCGTTAATCGGCTGTTTCCCGCGTCTATCTCGTCCCTATTTTTCATCCAGATCCTTCGTAAATATCCTGTCATTCTCTCCCCGGAAAAAATCCCGTCCGTAAACCAGCAATGTCAGAATGATTCCTACCGCAAAGGCCCATGTCGCTCCCCGGCTGACAAGTACCGCTCCGATGATGCCGGCAATACCCAGGTCACGATTACTTCGGGATTCAAGGATACCGATGCGCACACTCACAAAACCCTGGATCAACAACGTCAGGGACAAGGCAATACTGAGAATGGGTTCAACCAGGCTAACAATGGGTAACAATAACAGTCCTGTATTGGTTCCCCAGCGAAACGAACCCGAGCCGCCGAAAAGTGAGTTCATGGCTGCCTTTCCTTCCTTGTAACGCTCAATTACCACCACCTGCATGGCTGCCCACAATGGGCCACACATGACGATGTCCGGCCCAAAGATGCTCATGATGGTGTTGCGTCCACCAAATATCATATGCGCCCGGTTCGGGTTGTAATCCACGTGTTCATCCCCTCGAAGGTGATCTGCTTCAGCAATGAGTGCGCGACTCTGCAGTACATCCCCGAAGAGGACTATATAGGCGGCCAGCACCGTGGGGATGGCTGTGATGAACATTGTCAGGGGTGGAAAGCCGAGTCCTATCACGGTGTATTCCTGGAACAGGGTGCCAAAATCCGGGCGGGTAATACCCCATTCAATATCGGGCCATGGCGCTTCACCAAAAACCGGGGCAATGACTACAGCAAGGATGATGATGGGAAAGATACCCAGTTTACCGATCAGGTCGAATACGGGATGTGTCTTCTTCAGCGCCGCAAAGTGTCGGGAAAATATCAGGTAAAAGGCGATACCCACGGCAATGGAGATGGTCCATGGAAAACTTTCGAAACGCCCGCCAACAGCGAATACGGAGTTTACGGCGGCAAAACCGGCACCCAGTATGATGCCTGACTTGATAGCCGGGGGAATAAAGGAGACTACCCGACTCGCCAGTCCTGTCACCCCCAGTACAATCGCAAGCAGTCCCAGGGTCATCTGGAAAGCGACCAGGGAATGCACACGCTCGGACCCTTGCGGAAAGGTCATGCAGTACGCCATGATCAGCGGAATCGCCGGGGTTATCCAGCCAGGCACCACCGGGTCTCCGAGTAAATGATGGGAGAGATATAACAACCCGTTGAGCAGAACCACGGCCAGGGCCACTTCAAAAGGCATGCCCAGCAACTCGATCATGAGGGGAATGGCCGCCAGGTCCACGGCACACATCAGCAGGCCCTGAAAGTAATCCGGCCACTCGAATTTATAGTGAACAAAGGGAATCCTGAGCTTGAACGGACCCAGTGGGATGTAGGGTGACTCCTGGCCGTCAACGCGGTTTTGCCACATGGTAATGTTTCAGCTCTCGGGAATTCAGGGAATACAAAGCATAAAAGATAAAGGAGGAAAGATAAAAGTGCGATCACAATAAACAAAAATCTTGGCTATAATCTTGCTCCTTGCGCTTGCGCCCAAAATAATCAATGGGGAATTCCATGGCTCGACTCTCACCAACCGTTTTAACTTTTCTGATCCTGGCATTGTTGTCGCATCATGCTGCAGCCCAGGAATCCATTACACCTGCACCGGCATTTTCCATTGAAGAACTGACCACCCCGCAGGAAGATGGCTGGATTACCAATGGTGGCACCCTGTCCAATCAACGCTACTCTCCACTGAATCAGATCAATCGGGAAACTGTCTCTGAACTAAAGGGTGTCTGGCGTGTCGGCCTGGACTCTGCCCTGGATTTTCGCCATAACAACCAGGCTCAACCCCTGGTCCATGAAGGCGTCATTTATATCGTGACCGGCCAGGACGATGTCTTTGCCATTGGCGTGGACAGTGGCGAAATTCTCTGGGAATACCGTTCCGGACTCACCCAGGATGATGCTTTTGTCTGTTGTGGCTGGGTTAGCCGGGGCCTGGGCCTTGGTGAAGGCAAAGTCTTCCTGGGTCGCGTGGATGCCACATTGATGGCCCTGGACCAGCAAACCGGTGGCGTGATCTGGGAGATCCGGGATGTCCTGCCGGAAGATGGTTACAGCCTGACAGCTGCTCCCCTGTATTTCGACGGCATGGTTATCATGGGTTATTCCGGTGGTGACCTGGGAACACGCGGCCGGATCAAAGCCTATGATGCGGACGACGGTTCAGAACTCTGGACTTTCTATACGATTCCGGGCCCCGGCGAATTCGGTCATGACACCTGGCCCCAGGACAGCGATGTCTGGAAATGGGGAGGTGCTCCGGTATGGCATACCCCGGCTCTGGATCCTGAACTTGGCATGTTGTATTTCTCCACCGGTAATGCCGGGCCGGTCCTCGGCGGAGGCGCCCGCCCCGGTGACAATCTCTTTACAGCGTCCATTGTTGCCCTGGATGTCTATTCCGGTGAATATCGCTGGCACTTCCAGGAAGTCCACCATGATATCTGGGATTACGATGCTCCCAATCCCGTCATCCTCTTTGACGCTGAATACAATGGCGTCATGCGCAAGGGGCTGGCCCAGGCCGGCAAGACAGGATGGGTTTATATACTCGATCGCGCAACCGGAGAGCCGCTCATTGGTATTGAAGAGCGCGAGGTACCTCAGGAATCCCGTCAGGCCACATCCTCTACCCAACCCTATGTAATCGGGGATGCCGTGGTATCCCAGGAAATACCTTATGCACCTGAAGACTTTCAACTGGTCAACCAGGGAAAAATCTTCACACCCTTTTATGATCCCACCGTTTTCACCCCGATGGCCGGGGTGAACTGGCCACCCAGTTCCTATGATCCTGCTAAAAACTATATGTATATCTGTGCCACAGATATGGCCAATGGTGCCCGGGCCGATGCCAGTCAGTATGAAGCCCCGACATTTGACGGACAGTTTCTCGGTGGCGCCTATATTGGTGCAGGCCTGCAAAGCCGTGGCGTGTTTTCAGCACTGGACCTGAAAACCAACCGTCTTGTCTGGCAGAGGCAGTTCAATGAAGGCTGCCGCAGTGGATCACTGGCTACCGGTGGAGGACTGGTTTTTCTGGGCAGGCGCAATGATGATCGCTTGATCGCCCTGGATTCAGCTACCGGAGACCGGCTCTGGGAATTCCGCATGGATGCACCGGCGAACTCCGGGGTCAGCACATTCATGCACAAGGGTGAACAATACATCGTGACCTATGCCGGTGGCGGCCTGTTTGGTGGCAAGAAAGGTGATGGTGTCTGGCTATTCTCCCTTGGCGGCAACCTGGTGGAAGTGCCTGAAACACCCACTGGCGATCGCTTTGGGCGTGGAAACCCCGACCTCAGTGGTATAGACATTCCCGAAGGCCATGAACCGGATATCGCCAATGGACGCAAGATATACAACCAGTCCTGCGTGTATTGTCACGGAGAAACGGGCGAAGGTGGTCATGGTGGTGGTGCTGAACTGACTTCGTCACTCGACGTGAATGACATCATGACCATCCTGGGAACAGGTCGCAATGGCATGCCCAGTTTCCGCTTCGTTTTCCAGCCAGAGCAGGCTCATGATGTGGCAAGCTTTCTGGTCAGCGAATTACTCGCCGAGTAAAATGCAAAAGGCGATTCTTTCGCATCGCCTTCTCCTGTTTTTTGCCTTGACATAATACAAGGCAACTATGTGCTTAGCGTACCAGTCTCATGCGGCTTTTGCCGGGGGCTCCGCGAAACATTCTGGCACTGCTTTTGCTATATCCCTGATTATCAAGATAATTTCAGGAATAGCACATAATGAACGCACAGCGCCTGCACTCAATCACCCTGACAGCCATAATCTTCCTGGCAAGCGTGACAGCCACGGCCTCTGATATCAGTATTGATATGCACCAGGTGGATTCAGGGAATTTCTATGTGC
>Ga0181576_10002702_pt1 | contig 13212 bp, 7 predicted proteins | sample 101ome_22_FD_132464 | JGI IMG/M metagenome (GOLD analysis project Ga0181576, IMG submission 132464) | Coastal salt marsh microbial communities from the Groves Creek Marsh, Skidaway Island, Georgia - 101412BT metaG (megahit assembly) | ecosystem: Environmental > Aquatic > Marine > Intertidal zone...
ATCGTAAAGCCGATTTGTCGATCCAAGTGGCTGAATCTAATAATGTGCCCGTTATTTTCCGATGCAGAAAGAGGAAAAAATTTCCCCCAGCAAGTCGTCGGTGCTCACGACGCCGGTGATTTCTCCCAAGGTGTCGTGGGCTCTCCTCAGATCTTCCGCCAAGATTTCTCCTGCACCGGTTTGAGTGAACTGTTGAACGGCATTTCGTAGTATTTCGCCTGTGGCCTGTAGGATGGACACATGGCGCTCTCTGGCGCTGTAAGGTGTCGCCAGGGTGTCAGCCGAGAGACCGAGTTTGGCGAGAATCGCTGTTTCCAGATCACTGATACCCGCGCCTGTCACTGCAGATACGGCGATCGTCGTGACGACAGCAGAAGACTGTTCACCGGCTGCGCGGTTGGACAGGTCAATTTTATTGAGAACCCGGATGGTAGGTACGACTCGGTCAACGCTCTCCTCCCCTACATCTGCCTTTGTGTCGTCGACAACCTCAATGATGAGATCAGCGAGCGCCAATTCCTGTTGGGCGCGATGAATGCCTTCTTGTTCAATAATGTCGGTGGCATCCCTGATCCCTGCAGTGTCAGAAAACTCAAAAGCGATGTCGCCGAGACTGATCGTTTGCTTGATGACGTCACGGGTAGTACCGGGCAAGTCGGTGACAATGGCGACCGCGTCTCGCGCTAATTGATTCATCAAACTGCTCTTTCCGACATTAGGTTTCCCCGTGAGCACAATTTTCGCGGTTTTGCTCAAGAGGACGCCCTGTCGGGCATTGAGAATGAGTGTGTCTAAGGCGTCTAAGGTAGCTGTCAGTTGCTGTTGAACGATGTTATCGGCGAGAAAATCCACCTCTTCCTCAGGGAAGTCTATTGCTGCCTCGATATAGATCCGGAGCTGGAGTAAATCACCGCTGAGCGCATTCACGGCGCTAGAAAACGCCCCGCGTAGAGAGGCAGCAGCTTGCCGCGCAGCGTGTTGGGTTGGTGCATCGATAAGGTCAGCGATACCTTCTGCCTGGGCCAGGTCAAGCTTGTTGTTCATGAATGCCCGTTCCGAAAATTCCCCCGGTCGTGCCAAACGGGCACCCAGACTTAAACAGGCATTGAGCAGCATGGCAGAGACGACCACTCCACCGTGGCAGTGGAGTTCGGCAACATCTTCGCCGGTAAACGAGTTTGGCCCTTTAAACAGGAGCACCAGTCCTTGATCGATCACGGCATCGTGATGCACAAAAGTACGCAGTGAGGGTGTGCGTGCTTGTAAGCCGTTTCCGCACATGCCCTGGGTGATGGGCCAAGCGTCAGGTCCAGAAAGCCGGACAATTGCCAGCCCTCCCCTCCCGGCAGGGGTAGCGATTGCTGCAATCGTATCTTGGTCCAGTGCAGCGCTGTCGATCAGGCTGGAGTGCTGATCCATGAGCGCTTTAGAGACTGCCGCTCTCAATACGTCGATTGATAATATATTGCTGTGCCATCGACAGCAGATTATTGCAGAGCCAGTACAGCACCAAGCCAGCGGGAAACCACAGGAAGAAAAAGGTGAAGACGATGGGCATCCACTGCATGATTTTTGCTTGCATGGGGTCTGGTGGCGCGGGGTTTAGTTTTTGCATGTAGTACATGCTCGCGCCCATCAGAACAGGCAAAACAAAATACGGATCCATTGTCGACAAATCGTCTATCCACAGCGCAAATGGCGCTTGTCGGAGTTCAACAGATTCCATTAGCACCCAGTAAAGGGCGATAAACACCGGCATTTGCACAAGGATGGGGAAGCATCCACCCAGCGGATTGATTTTTTCTTTCTTGTAAAGCTCCATCATTGCCTGTGATTGCTTGGCCTTGTCATTGGCATATTCATCTCGGATCGCAATGATGCGAGGCTGCACTTTGCGCATTCTCGCCATGGATTTGTAGCCTGCCGCAGACAGCTGAAAAAATGCCAGCTTCACCAGCAGCGTCAAAATGATAATTGCGATGCCCCAGTTAATAACGGCTGACTGGATGAGGGTGAGCAACCAGAAAAGCGGTTGCGCAATCCACCACAGCCAACCGTAATCGACAACCAGATCGAGGTGTGGCGCAAGATCAGACAGGACCGACTGATCTTTCGGACCGACGTAGAGCGTGTTGGCCACGGTGACAGTGTCACCGGGCGCGAGTCTCAGTGCGGGCCCAGTGTAGCCAATGATATTGAAACCATTGTTGGTATGGCGCGTCCGAAAGCGATGTGTTTCCGTCGCATTGGGCACCCATGCGCTGACAAAGTAATGTTGCAGCATAGCGACCCAGCCCCCCTCCAAATCCGCTTTGAACGGGCTTTCGGCCATTTCTTCGAAATCAAATTTTTCAAATCGCTGTTCAGTGTGTGTGAGCGCGGAGCCAAGAAATGGGCGCATACCCATGCCCGAGTTGTTGTCAGATGGCGCTGGCGAGCTGTCTCGCTTGAGTTGCGCAAAGGGTGTGAGCTCGACGATACGATCAGCAACATTGCGGACTTGGTGTTCGATCAAAATACTATGACTTTTGCGCGCAAAGCGAAAACGTTTGATGACGTCGACGGCACTATTGGCATCGCGATAGCGCAGCTCGACATCAAGCGTGTCTGCATTGCCCATTTCATAAGCAGCTTGCTGTGCGGAGTAGGAGGCGCGTGACTTCTGATCGATGCCGTCGGGTCCAACTAGGCCTGATTGCGCGACATAGGTTCTTTGCGAATTCCTCTCTAAAAGCACAAAGGGGTCAGAAGGATCGTCGAGGGTTTTTGGGTAATCTCTGAACGCCGCCCCCACGACATCGCCGCCTTCAAGATCGATTACCACGTCGAGCACGTCGGTCGTAACGCTAACCAATGAACTTGCTGTTGCTACCGTGTTGTAGGTGTCGGCGCCGGGGGGTTGCAAAAGATCCTCACTGCTTGGCATGTCATCCCGGGGGGGCTGATCCGGCAGCGTCGGGGTGGCGGCAGAGGGCGCCGCAGTATCTCCGCTTGCGCGAGATTCGACAATAGGCATCGCCGGCACTGAGGCCTGTTCTTCGGCAGTAAAACGTGTCCACTCCCCCAACAACATGAGCCCTAGCAAGACACTGGCTGCGATCAAAGCATATCGGGGGATATCCATGTTTTCCTTCTCAGTTTGGTTGACGATCTGGGCGCCGCTGTGGAACGGGATCATGTCCGCCGGTGCACCACGGGTGGCAGCGAGTGATCCTGCGAGCGGTGAGCCAACAGCCGGCTAGGGTACCGTGGGTCTTCAGTGCGTCAATCCCGTATTGCGAACAAGTTGGCGCAAAGCGACACGAACGCCCTACCCAAGGGCTCAAAATTAGCTGATATGCGCGGATGACCAAGCACAAGCTCGTGACGATCCATTGGTCAATCTTCGCCAGCCAACTCACGAGGCTATTGCTGCCTGATTAACGGCGCGCCAGAGCTTTTCGAGGTCTCGCCAAACCATAGGATTGGAAAGCTCATCGGCCGAACGTCTGGCCAAAACAATAAGGTCCAGCGGCGTGCACAGGGGCGACAGTCTAAAGTGCTCTCTAATGATGCGCTTTAGCCGGTTTCTCCGGTTGGCTTTGCGAATGTTTTTTTTGGCAACAACAATACCGATTCTGGATTGCGGTGCAGGAGAAGGTATTGCCAGCACCAGAAATGATCTGGTGCTGATACGAATTTGCGGGGCATCGAAAACGCCGGCGAATTGCTGCGGCTCAGAGAGCCTGGTGGAGACGGGTAACTCTCGCATGGGCCACTTATGAGTACCCCGCCGCGCGCTGCTTATGCAGAGAGCTTGCGACGTCCGCGAGCCCTGCGACGGGCCAACACTTGCCGACCGTTTTTTGTGGCCATGCGCGCGCGAAAACCATGTGCGCGCTTTCTTTTCAGAACACTGGGCTGGAATGTACGCTTCATGGTGTGGACCTACCTACGAGTTAACTGCTAGCCATGTTTCGAGTGCTGGGTCGCGTCAAGGTTTCACGCCACCCTACCTAGGGGGCGCGGATTATAGGTGCGCAGGGTCCCGTTGGCAACATGGGGGGTAACAGGGCTGCCTGTGTCGGCGCGCCACCACCGTTTTTATCATCCACTGCTCCGGCCACCCCCTCAGGTATCACGTGGGGGTGTGACAGATGCGCGACGCCCAGTCATAGCGGGGCCCCATAGTTAGCGAGCGCTTACAAGCAGCCCGTATGCACCACCGCCAGCCAAGCCGTAATGGCGAAAGGCCACAACTTAACCCAAACTTGTAAACAGGTTATCCACAGGACAGAAAAGTTTTTCTTGCAAATTCACGCCTTGTTTTGTAGGCGCGCCAAAACCAGTCAGGCTGTTGATAAATATAAGAAAAAAACATGTTGATAAGGCCGCGACGGTGTGGATAACTATGCGGCGCTGGTCGACCCCGCGCTGTAGGTGGCCGGACGATGTGTGAGGTAATCATCGCGCGCGTTCGGCGCCAGCGTTCCGGCCAGATGATGTGCAACACCAGAAAGAAAATAATGATTTTAAGGAGCATTAGCGTTGGCAATTCCTCAGCCGGTGACCAATCCCTGGCAGCACTGCTTGCACCGCTTGGGCGGCGAGATCCCACAACAGCAATTTAATACCTGGATCCGGCCCCTACAGGCGGAGTGGCGTGATTCTGGGTTGATGTTGTCAGCCCCAAATCGATTCATTCGAGATTTTGTCGTCGAGCGGTATGTGCCGATGATCTCCGCTTACTTGATGGACGTTGTATCCCCGGCAGTGGCGCAGGTTTCAGTCACGGTTGCAGGGGACGTCGCTGTGTCGGCGAGCGTCGCTGTGCCCGGCGATCGGCAGCCCAGTATGAGGCCGACTCAGGAAGGGGTGGCTGTCGTGAGGCCCGCCCCTGCTCCCGCCGCATTGGTAGCGTCGTCTAGCTTGGTGGAGGGCTATACCTTTGAGCGTTTTGTCGAGGGAAAAAGCAATCAGTTGGCACTGGCGGCGGCACAACAAGTGGCAGAACACCCGGGCGCATCATATAACCCGCTTTTTCTTTATGGCGGTGTAGGTTTGGGCAAAACTCATTTGATGCATGCGGTGGGAAACGCTATGCGCCGAAAAAACCCAGATGCAAAAATTGTTTACCTTCATTCTGAGCGTTTCGTGGCCGACATGGTCAAGGCCCTACAGCTCAACGCAATCAATGACTTCAAGCGGTTTTACCGCTCGGTTGATGCATTACTCATTGATGACATTCAGTTTTTTGCTAACAAGGACCGGTCGCAAGAAGAGTTTTTTCATACCTTTAATGCGTTGCTCGAAGGTGGGCAGCAAATGATTCTGACGTGCGACCGCTACCCAAAAGAAATTGAGGGTGTCGAGGAGCGTTTAAAATCGCGTTTTGGATGGGGGCTGACAGTAGCGGTTGAGCCGCCTGACCTTGAGACGCGGGTAGCGATACTCATGAAAAAAGCGGAGCAAAGCCATATTACCCTCGCCCCAGACGCCGCTTTCTTTATTGCCCAGCGGATTCGCTCTAATGTCAGGGAGCTAGAGGGCGCTCTCAAGCGGGTGATTGCGAGCGCCAATTTCACTGGCCGCCCTTTTGATATCGAACTTATAAAGGATAGTCTCAAGGACCTGCTGGCACTGCAGGACAAGCAGGTTTCGTTGGACAATATCAAACGGAAGGTTGCGGAGTATTACAAGATCAAAGTGGCTGACTTGATGTCCAAGCGTCGTAACAGGAGCGTAGCTAGACCGCGGCAGGTCGCTATGGCACTGGCAAAAGAGTTGACCCAGCATTCCCTTCCCGAAATCGGAGATGCTTTTGGCGGCCGAGATCATACGACAGTGCTGCACGCATGCCGTAAGATAAAGGAGCTGCGCGATCTGAGCCCTGATATCAGTGAAGATTATCAGAATCTGCTCCGGTCGCTGACGACATAATGCGGCGTGGGCATAATCTGCCAGCACCGCCCTTTTCACAGTCTTTAAATTAGAGCTCGATAACATGAAATTCTCGATTGCCCGTGACACGCTGATCAAACCATTGAATTTGGTAGCGGGAGTGGTGGAAAGAAGGCAGACCCTGCCGATTCTCTCTAACGTTCTGATGGTGCTTGACGGGTCCAGGCTGTCTTTGACCGGGACCGACCTTGAGGTTGAGCTCGTTGGCAGGCTGGACTTAGAGGCGCCGGGTGTCGACGGCGAGGTGACCGTGCCTGCGAGGAAGCTGGTTGATATCTGCAAGTCCCTGCCCGAAGGTTCTAATATAGAATTTTCTGTTGAGGCCGGTAAGGCCACGGTGAAAGCGGGTCGGAGCCGGTTCACGCTGTCCACACTACCTGCTGCGGATTTCCCCACGGTGGATGCCAGTGCGGGTGATATCAACCTAGAGATGCAGCAATCTCTGGTCAAGCAGCTGATTGAGGGCACAGCCTTTGCCATGGCGCAGCAGGATGTTCGCTACTACTTAAACGGCTTGTATTTTGAGGTGCTGGGCGGCAGATTGCGCGTGGTTGCGACAGACGGCCATCGATTGGCACTGGCGACCTCACCCAAGCGCGCAGAGGCAGCGGATTTGGGCGTGATCATCCCTCGTAAAGGGGTGCTGGAGCTGTCGCGCCTGCTAGAGGGCGACGCCTCCGTTTCTCTATCCATTGGCACCAATCATATCCGCGCAATTACTGAGCAGTTTACTTTCACTTCTAAGCTAGTTGACGGCAAGTTCCCCGATTATGAGCGCGTAATCCCGAAAAATCCCGACAAATCAGTGGTGGGGGACCGGGCGGAGCTCAAACAAGCTTTTACCCGTACAGCGATTCTGTCCAACGAAAAATACCGCGGCGTGCGCCTGCGGCTGTCACAGGACAGCCTGGATATTACCGCCAACAACCCTGAGCAGGAGCAGGCAGAAGAGCTTGTGGCAGTGGAGTATAGCGGCGCAGAGATAGAGATCGGCTTTAATGTCAGCTATCTGCTGGATGTGCTATCCGCCCTCAGTCAGACTCAAGTGCGATTGTGCCTATCGGACGAAGCCAGCTCGGCGTTGTTGGAGCATGCGCAGCCGCCAGCGGATGACGAGCCAGAGAGACTCTATGTCGTAATGCCGATGCGTCTCTAGGCTGCCTGCATCAGCTGAATGCTCGAGCACCTAGAGATTACCCGTGTCCGCAATCTTTCCAGTGTGGAAGTGGACCTTGGGGGCGGTGCGACAGCCCTTTTTGGTGCTAATGGCTCTGGAAAAACCAGTTTTCTTGAGGCTGTTCACCTTCTGGGTGTCGGCCGGTCTTTCCGCACTCACCAATCCAAGCCGGTGATTCAGCACGATGCGGCTTCCTGCCGCATCGTTGGCCGGGTGGCGAGGGGCGGCCGGTCCTTTGTGATGGGGATAGAGAAACACCGGGACGGGCTCGTGCGGGCCAAGGTAAATGGCGAGGCAATTCCCGCTTTATCTGAGCTCGCGCAGCAACTGCCTTTGGTCTTGCTGGATACCGAGGGCTTAAATTTGTTGACTGGCGCGCCAGAGGGGCGTCGCCGGCTACTGGATGGCACACTGTTCCACGTGGAACAATCGTTTCTGGCGCTGTGGCGGCGCTACGCGCAGGCGTTGCGACAGAGAAATAGCGGGTTGCGGCGTGGTATACTTGCCTCTGACAAGGCGTGGCGCCAGGAGCTGGCCGAGGCGGGCGAGCGTTTGACTGCGGAGCGGTTGACCGTCGTCGAGCGATATGCGGAAAGGCTGAAAAAGATAGCCTCGGCGGTGTCGACAGATCTGGACAAGGTTGAGATGACTTTTCGGGCGGGATGGGATCGGCGAGAGCCGCTCGATATTGCTTTGGAAAAAAACGCCCAGAGCGATGCGGCGCAGGGGTTTACTCAGGTGGGGCCGCACCGGTCAGATCTGCGGTTCAGCGCGGGTCCGGCTGCTGCATCAGAGGTGTTGTCGCGGGGCCAGATGAAATTGTTGTTGGTGGCGTTGAAGCTGTCCCAAGGGCAGATTATCGAAGAGGCCTCCAAGGTGCCGCCGCTCTATTTGGTGGACGATCTGCCGGCAGAGCTTGATGAGGCGCATTGCAAGAGCGTGTGCGCGCAGTTGAGGGGCGGGCGTCAGGTGATTATGACCGCGGTGGACCGCGCCTCTTTGGAGAGGGCCTGGGGCGAAGAGCCGATAAGTTTGTTCCACGTGGAACAAGGCGTTGTCTCGGCGTGACGACAATGGTGTCGTCACAAGCGCAGAGATACATTTATTGGCACGACCAGACGCGACAGCACAATACAACACAGACAGGCACATGAGACAAAAGGTGTAAACCGCATGGCTGAAGACAATCACAGTGACGCTTCCCCGAGGGACTACGATTCCTCAAGCATAACGGTGCTCAAGGGGCTTGATGCCGTGAGGAAGCGCCCTGGCATGTATATTGGCGATACTGACGATGGCACTGGCCTTCATCATATGGTTTTTGAGCTGGTCGATAACAGCATCGATGAGGCGCTTGCGGGCCATTGTAGCCAGATTGATATCGTGATCCATCCTGATGAATCGGTATCCGTCTCTGATAATGGCAGGGGTATACCGACGGAGCAGCACGAAGAGGGCGTGTCTGCTGCCGAGGTGATCATGACGGTCCTTCATGCCGGCGGAAAGTTTGACGACAACACCTACAAGGTATCGGGGGGACTTCATGGTGTGGGGGTGTCGGTGGTTAACGCGCTCTCCTCAACCCTGCAGCTGACTATTCGCCGCAAAGGCCAATTATTTGAGCAGATTTACGCCCATGGTGTGCCCCAGGCACCGCTGGCGGTTGTCGGCGAGACGTCGGATACGGGCACCTCAGTGCGTTTTACGCCCTCGCCTGAAACGTTCAGCAACATCGCTTTTCACTACGATGTGTTGGGTAAAAGGCTCCGCGAGCTTGCGTTTTTGAACAGTGGGGTGCGAATTTTTCTCAAGGATGAGCGGTCCGGAGAGGAAGAGCTCTTCGCCTATGAGGGCGGTCTGCGTGCTTTTGTCGAGTTTCTTAACCAAAGTAAAACACCGATTGCCAAGGTGTGCCATTTTCAAACTCAGGCAGAGGACGGTGTTGAGGTGGAGGTCGCGCTGCAGTGGAACGACGGCTTTCAGGAAGGTCTCTATTGTTATACCAACAACATTCCGCAACGGGATGGCGGCACACACCTCGCGGGCTTTAGGGCGGGGCTCACTCGGTGCTTGAATAATTATATTGAAAAAGAAGGGCTTGCGAAAAAAGCGAAAGTCTCTACTACGGGAGATGACGCCCGCGAAGGTTTAACCGCTATTGTCTCGGTAAAAGTCCCCGACCCAAAATTTTCCTCGCAAACCAAGGACAAGCTGGTTTCAAGTGAGGTCAAAGGCGCGGTCGAGCAGGCGATGAATCAATTTTTCAATGATTTTCTTATGGAAAACCCCAACGAAGCCAAGTTGGTCGTGGGCAAGATGATAGACGCTGCCCGAGCGCGAGAGGCAGCGCGCAAAGCGCGGGAAATGACCCGGCGCAAAGGGGCGCTGGATATTGCAGGGCTGCCGGGCAAACTGGCCGATTGTCAGGAGCGTGATCCGGCCATGAGCGAACTCTACTTGGTGGAGGGTGATTCGGCGGGCGGCTCTGCAAAACAGGGCAGAGACCGCCGCTTTCAGGCAATTCTCCCGCTCAAAGGTAAGATTCTCAACGTCGAGAAAGCGCGGTTTGACAAGATGCTGGGGTCCGCCGAGGTCGGTACACTGGTCACGGCGCTGGGCTGTGGCATCGGCAAGGACGAGTTTGACCCGGACAAGCTGCGCTACCACCGCATTATTATTATGACGGATGCGGATGTGGATGGCTCCCACATCAGAACGTTGCTGTTGACTTTTTTCTTTCGCCAGATGCCTGAGTTGATCGAGCGAGGTCATGTTTATATTGCGCAGCCGCCGTTGTACAAGCTGGCCCGAGGTAAGCAGAGTCGGTATTTGAAAGACGAAGCAGCCCTGGCGGAATACCTGACCCAGTCGGCCCTCGAGGAGGCGGCCTTGTTTGCCAATGCCGGGGCACCACCCTTGGCGGGCACGGCCTTGGCGGAGCTGGTTTCTCGCTACCAAAATGTGGCGTCCGATATTGAGCGCCTCGCTCGGGTTTACCCCCGAGATGTGCTGTGGTCCCTGCTCCGGGTGCCCACCTTAGAGGTCGGGGCGCTGAGCGCCGAAGACCGAGTCAGCGCATTCTGCCTTGCACTAAGTGAGTACTTACAAACCCTGAAAGACAAGTCAGTGAGCTATGAGGTGTTTGTTCGCCAGGACCCAGAGAGGGGCACGTTTTATCCCGTTGTCAGGCGCACGGCGCACAGCGTCGCCACAGACACGGTCCTGGGACGCGGCTTCTTCGGTTCCTCCGAGTATGGGGCGTTGCGTTCATTGGGTGATCAGCTCGAGGGTCTGATAGAGCCCGACGGATTTTTTCAGCGGGGTGAAAAACGCGTTGAGACTCAGGATTTTGCGGCGGGCCTCGATTGGCTTTTAGCCGAGGCGCGAAAAGGATGCGCTATCCAACGTTACAAGGGTCTGGGTGAAATGAACCCGGGCCAGCTCTGGGAAACCACCATGGATCCGGGCGCCCGACGCATGCTGCAAGTGACAATCGAAGATGCGTTTCTGGCGGATCAGATGTTCTCGACGTTGATGGGCGACGATGTTGAGCCTCGCCGGGAGTTTATCGAGCAAAACGCTCTGGCAGTGGCCAACCTGGATGTTTGAGCCGCGGCTCCCAAAGAGAGGATGGGGGGCCTAATCGGCACGATCAGGATCGTCTCCCCCAGTTTCTCGGGTTTCAAGGCTGATCCTTTCGATTTCTGGCTCAATCGGCGCCAACGCTTTGGGAAAGATCTTGTTCGCTTTTTTGGACAGCGTTTGGAATCGGGCCACCTTGCCGACTAACCCCTGCTTACCTTGAACGGCTCGCACGGCGTCGTTGTATTTTTGGGTCGCCGTGGTCATTGAGGACCCCAGTGCCAATAGGCGATCTCCGAGTAAGCAAACCGTATTGTAAATATCCCCCGCGCGATCGCTGATTTCACGCGCCTCACGATTACTGTGCTCTATCATCCATAAGTTGGCGACGGTGCGGAGAATGGGCATGAGGGTGGTGTGCGAGACCAGCACCACGTTCTTTTGGTAGCCGTGATTGAATAGCTCCCGCTGGCTGCGCATGACCTCGATATACGCGGGCTCAACGGGCATAAACATCAGCACAAAATCGGGACTCTCCATGCCGGGTAAATTGGCATAATCTTTGGCAGAGAGGGCGTCGATATGACTCCGGACCGCTTTTCCGTGGGCATCCAGAGCACTTGCTCGCTCGCTTTCCGTTTCCGCCGTGACCGCGCGTTCATAGTCAACAAGTGATACCTTGCTGTCGATTACCAGATTTTTGCCTTCCGGCAATCGGATGACGAAGTCCGGCACGTGTCTGTCACCCTGAGCATCTTTTATCGTGACCTGCGCGTCGTAATGTTCTCCCCGCCGTAAGCCGGCCAGTTCAAGTGTTTTTTCCAGTTGGGCTTCACCCCAGTTGCCCACCAGCTTTTTATCGCCTTTCAACGCACGGGTCAGATTGTGGGCCTCGTCTGACATAGAGACGCCGACTGACTCCAGATGCTTGATCTGCTCCGACAAAGACGCGCTGTTGCGAACCATGTCCGTGTGAACCTGATTAACTCGGGTTTGAAATTGATCGATTTTTTCTGCCAGAGGCTTCAGCAAGCTGTCGAGGCTCTTTTGGTTGGTGCTTTCAAGCGCCTTGCCAGAGGAGGTGAGCAGCTTTTGACCCACCACTTCCAGTTCGGATCGTAGCGCGGCACGCGACTCCTCCAGCCACTTCATTTGGTTCTGGTGACTGGATTCTCGCTCAGCCAGCGTTGCACTTTGCGCGCTTAACTGGGCGGCGAGCGTCGCGAGCTCTTTATTGAGTGTGACGACTTCTGCTTCCAGCGAGGTCGCGCGACTTTCTGCGAGGCTCGCGGTGATCCGTTGTTCTGTAGAGGACGCTCGGAGTGAGATCAGCTCTCGCCTGCTCCGATTCAGGCCGAGAACCCCGATTAACAGCACGACGTTGGCCGCTACCAAAAGGCCCACCACAAACTGCGGATCTGTAGTCATTCGGTTCCCGAGGAGAGCAGCGCTATATCGGCAATTTGCGTGAACAGACTCCGCAGCATATTGAGCAGTGCCAGGCGGTTAAGCCGGACCGCAGGGTCATCTGCATTGACCATCACGGCATTGAAAAAATCATCGACCGGCCCCCTCAAGGCCGCCAATTTGCCGAGCGCTGATGCGTAATCCCTCTGTGCGATCAGCGGATCGACGGCCGTCTTGGTTTCGCGCACCGCGTTATGGAGTGAGCGCTCAGCTTCCTCGTTAAATTGGGCCTCATCCGGCAGCGCAAAGTTCTCAGTCGCGGATTTGGCGAGCAGATTGGCGACTCGCTTGTTGGCCGCGGCAAGCTGCCGGGCTGTCTCAGTGTCTGAAAAGGTGGCCAGAGCCTTGATGCGCAGATCGATATCAAACAGATCCGTCTCGCTTGATGCCAGCACTGCCCGGACAACATCGCCCGACACGTTCTGTTCGGCATACCAACTATCGAGCCGTTCAAATAGGTAACGGAGGACCTCGGCGGCGGTGTTTTCTGCCAGCGATGCGTTGTGCTGGTTTTGAGCCACATCGAGAAATTCACGCAGCGGGACCGGTTGCTCAAGACCAATCAAAATGCGAATAACGGCGAGGGCTGCGCGACGCAGTGCGAAGGGGTCCTTGGATCCGGAAGGGGGCTCGCCGATGCCGAAAATCCCTACCAGCGTATCCAGCCGATCCGCCAGGGCGAGGGCGCTCGCCTCTGCAGACATCGGTAAATCATCGCCGGCAAACCGTGGCAGGTAATGCTCCTCAATCGCCTGCGCGACAGACGCCGATTCACCGTCGTTAAGCGCGTAATGCGCGCCCGCGCGCCCCTGTAACTCAGGAAATTCAAGCACCAGCTCCGAAACCAGATCGCATTTAGCGAGCGCTGCCGCCCTCGATGTGACTTCCGCATCTGCGCCGATAATGTGGGCCAGCTTGACAGCCAGATGAGTCATTCGCTCAGTTTTGTCGAACAGACTGCCCAGCTTTTGCTGAAAGATCACGCCGTTCAGCCGCGATTGTCGCGACGCCAGAGAGCTGCGTTTGTCGTTAGCAAAGAAAAATGC
>Ga0181576_10002704_pt1 | contig 13202 bp, 17 predicted proteins | sample 101ome_22_FD_132464 | JGI IMG/M metagenome (GOLD analysis project Ga0181576, IMG submission 132464) | Coastal salt marsh microbial communities from the Groves Creek Marsh, Skidaway Island, Georgia - 101412BT metaG (megahit assembly) | ecosystem: Environmental > Aquatic > Marine > Intertidal...
GACGACAAGACTGGTAAGAAGTTTCAATACAACAAAAACACCGACCAATGGTTTAACATAGATAACAATAGCGAAACACTAAATGGTAGTAATGGATTCAGACTGTTTCAAAAAGCAAGCAAAGTATTTTTTGATAGTCAACAGTTTGATTCAAGAACAGCATTATTAGAAGCAGAAGCACGTATTCAACACGCAGAAGATTTAGTATTCTGGGAAGGTAGTGCAGGTGCTATGCGAGCTATTCAAAGTCTAGAAGATCTAGAGAAAGGTGGACACGCAAATGTCACAGTCAAATGGGACGGATCTCCCGCAGTCATTTTTGGCCGCAATGAGAATGGAGAGTTTATCTTTACTGACAAATCAGGATTTGGAGCAAAGGGCTACGATGGGAGAGCGAAGTCTGCAGAAGAACTTGAAGCAATGCTCAAGAACAGACCAGGCTACGCAAAAAATCCTGAAGGGTTTGGAGAGTTCATAGGTAGAATGACAGCAGTGTATCCTATGTTTGAAAAGGCTGTGCCAACAGACTACAGAGGATACTTCAAAGGCGACATGCTTTACTTTGATACTCCTGCAATAGAAGACAACCATTTTACATTTAAGCCTAACATTGTACAGTATTCAATTGATGCTAAAAGTGATTTAGGACAGAAGATTGCTAAATCAAAAGCAGGTGTTGTTATTCATAGAGAAGTAGACGAGAATGGTGACGAAGGCCCATTAAAAGATACAGGCATCTTCCAAGGTACACAAGTATTAGTTGTTCCTCCAGTAACAGTAGAAACACCTCCACAAGTTGATGATGCTAGAATTAACCAGCTTAAGAAAATGGTTGAACAGAATGCAAGTGCTATTGATGATTTGTTAAACATTAGTAAACTTACGCAAATGAAAATGAAAGCATTTCCACAAGTGTTATACAACTATACCAATACCAAAGTTGATAGTGGACTAGATAATCTAGGCAAAGACTTTGTTAAATGGTTGGACAATGTTAAACTAAGTGGTACAATGAAGCAGAAGATTATGAAGTATGTTTCAGAAAATGCACAAGCATTTAATACAATGTGGAATATTGTAAGAGGAATTATGTCAGTTAAGGATGATGTTATTAGACAGATGGAGAAAACTTCTTCTGTCAAGAGCAACATTCCAGGACATGGCGAAGGCGGCGAAGGGTTTGTACTTGCTCACCCTAAAGGCGATATTAAATATGTTGGTAGAGAATTCTTTACCAAAGCAAACAGAGCAGTAGAGAGATAGGAGAAACACCATGAAAATGAAAGACATCCATGAGGATTTTGACGACGACGATTTCCGTGCAATGAAATCAGCAAGACCAGGATTTGATCCTGCAGATAGCGATGACGATGAAGGACAAGAGTTCAAAGCCAAAAGAATGTTTGATCAGTTAGGTAAAGTAATTGACAGCAGAGGCAACCCAAATCCTTTGACAACTGTAACAACAGATGATGGAGATGAAGTAGAAATATCTCCACAAGAAGCACATATGATTAGAGGTTTGGAAATGCGTACTTCACAGCAAGGCGGACAAAAAGAAAAGTTCATGCGTATGATTCAAACAACAGACGGACTAAACAAAGTCCTTGATATGATTAGAGCACAAAACTAAATGAACTTTATCAAAGAACTTGAAGAAGCTAGGATGACTCGAGACAGCAATAATGCTCGAGTATTGACTTACACAGACTGTTGTGAAAGGGCCTATCTCTCAATTCTAATTCTTGAAGTTCTTAGATTGTATCCTGGGTACAGAAGCAAAGCAAAAAGTTATGCTACAAAAACTAAAGACCAAGGTTATGATCGTTTTAGAATGTACAGCACAGACTTACACAATTTTGTTTATTATATTGTAGGCGATGAAGATGCACTTAGCAAACTAAAAGATCCCGAAGGTGCCAAGGCTCGTAGAAAGACTACATTCTTTCCACAACTTGCATTTAATAGATACATTAGTAATATTATGGCAGGTAACCTTGTTGGAGATTCGCAGTTCTTTTTAAAAGTAGAGTCAGCTCTTAAAATTGGTAATGCAACATACAAAGGCATTAGACGCAACATACAGTCATTTAATAATTTAGATAGACTAGAACAAAAGCAAACTGTAACCAAACTATTATATGCCGCTCGTGCTAAACTAAGAAGCAGTGACATTATACAGCATTTAGAAGAACTAGCCGCAGATAAAAATCTTGAAACAGGCACAGTAAAAGACAACGAACCAACAGTAAGCATGGTTGACATTGCAGATAGTCCAAACACACTTGCAATGTATAGATATCTAGTTGGCAGTAAGAACACAATGCTTGCTAAAAAGTTTGTAGATCAAGCAAAAAATGGTAATGCTATACCTAGTAGCATGGTAAATGCTTATATGCCTGTAATTAAAATGGTAGATGATATAGCACAAGCTGGTCCTGCGTACATACAACAGCTAAGAATCCTTCAAAATCGAGCTCAAAAAAGCCGTAAACAGTAGTTTTTCCTCCTATTTGGTAAATACATATAACAACTCCGCAGAGTCGCGGATTGTGTCATTAAGAGAATATAGGAGAAAAAAATGGCAGGAGTAACAAAAGTAAATGGTATCGGTCATACAGCTGATACTCAGTATAGCATTGCACAACTAAAATCAATGGAAGTTGATTGTCTAGTTGACATTTCAGGTAAAGGCGGATTAGGTTCTACTATCGAAGCAGTAGTTCAAGCACTACAACCTTTAATGTACAAAGCACCAGGTTCAGCTGGTAAAATCATGATGATTGTAGACGGTCATGCATCAGATGCGGCTTCACTACAAGCTAAGTTACGTGCATTAGGTACAGTTGATTCAATCGTACTTACTTCAGCAACTGTAACTGAAACTGATTTAGACGACTTTAGTGCGGCTTAAGATTTCCTAACTACCTTAGGAACCGTGCAGTTATGCACACTAAACAGCCACTTTTTAAGTGGCTGTTTTTTTATCTGTATTAAATAGTGTTATGAAAGTCTATACACTAATTGATATTACAGAAACAAAAGCAAACAAGCTCAGAAACAACGGCAAGCATGAAATTGACCAACAGGCTAATTTTAATACGTTGTTTAATACTATTTCGTTTAGATTTAATCCTGAATGGACAGAGAGTCCAACTGTAACTGAAATGACAGCAAAACAGTTAAAGGATCTTGGCTTTGGTTCAGAATACAAAACCAAGCAAAAGGTATGGGCTTGGGAGTTTGAACTAGACAGGCTAGTACCAGGGCCGTTCCTAGTGGACCTCATGAAGAAGGACTTAGATTTAATTCCTATCATTACAGGATTAAATGAGACAATTAATATAAATACAAATGTATTTAGAACAACTGATCCAGGCACTACTAACATTGTATTTGAGGCATCCATTAATTAGGCCAACCTAGAGTTTACTAAACGTCCTAGAGTAAGGACACAATGGAGAAGATAAATGGCAAAAGCCACAGACCTAGAAAAAGAAAATTTAGAAGCACATGTTGATCTTTGTGCCCAACGCTATGAAGTGCTAGAAGGTCGCCTCACCAAGATCGAAGAAAAGGTAGAAAGCATTCACCAAGATATTCAAAGTGGTCAGCAAAGCATGACTAAAGTTCTAATTGGCACTACCGGCACAATCATTGCTGGTTTACTTTCCACAATCGTCGTTATACTCACTATCCAATAATAATACTAAATACTAGTATGAAGGTTAATGAAGTAACATCCTTGTCAGAAAAACAGGTTTGGGGACGCTCGGGCACTAAGTTGGTACGAAAGTATCGTTGCTTTGGCGGACGCAGACATGGTAGAGTTGTGTCTAAACTTGCACAGTGTTTTGCGGCACCGAACATGAAAGCTCGAATGACAATGAAAAAGACTAGAGCAAGACTCGGACCTAAGATGGCAAGGAAGGCAAAGAAAACTAAAAGAGTAAATCCAGCTTCAAGAACCTTGCAGAGATTAAACAAGAGACGATAATGAAGATTGCTGAGATCACAGAAAGTGTAACACAAGTATGGAGTCGCAAAGGTAGTAAACTTGCTCGCAAGTATCGTTGTACGTCTGGGTCACGTAAAGGACGTATTGTATCTAAACCTAGCACATGTACAGCACCTAAGAATCTAAAAAGATCTACAGCATTAAAGAAAACAAGGCGACTTAAGGCAAGCAAGATTGGCATCAAGTCATCAAGAACTAAAAAAACTAATCCGTGGTCAAAGAAGGTAAGACGTTTGAATAGAACTTCACCACGCAGTAGGAAAAGAATAAGATGAGATACAGCGATTTAAAAATTACAGAAGCTGAGTTTAGAGCAAAGATACAAGCTCGTCATCCTCATCTTACCGAAGAACAACTAGACGAGATACTACCTGCTATTGTAGGAACGGTAGGTCGAGTCGGAGCCGCAATGGGCAGTGCGGCCGCAAGAGGTGCTGTTAAAGCAGTAGGCACAGTAGCCAACGGTGTAGCAAAGGGCGTAGGCCAAGTTGCCAAAACAGTAGACAATACTACAAAAGCCGCAGGTAAACAAATAGGGAACAAGGTTGTACAAAAGGCAGCCAACTCGGCAACACAAGCGGCACAAAAACAATTATTAAAAAGAGGAAACAAAATTCCTGCTCCAACCCAGGGCGGTGGAGAAGCAGAGTTTGAAATTGACACAGTCAAAGGGCAAGAAGTCACCTTAAAAAATCCTAAACCAAAACCAGGTGAGCCACAAAAAATTACTTACAGTAAACAAGATTTAGATCCTATTATTAAAGGACTTGTAAAATGAAACTAAATCAACTTCTTCCTGAATTTGTAATATATGTAAGCAACGAAGAAGCACAAGTTCGTGAGAAATGTTTGGAACTAACTCCAGTAACTAACTTTACTGAGCGAGAACAATTCGTTTTAGAGCAGTTAGTTAAGAAGAGTGTAGTAAGTAAAGTAAAACATAATAACCAGTGGTGGGTTTTGGCAAATGACTTCAGCGACACATTTAGTTCAAGCACTTGAAGAAATCATTGAAGATGGAGTAGTACAACTTCCTTATACAAAAGGAGGTGATATCTATGTGAATCATTCTATGGTGCAAAAGTCTAGACGAGGCTATGTAGTGTTTGATACAAAACTAAAGAAAAAGTTATGCGAAACATTTTCTAAGACAGCCGCGGTTGCAGTAGCAAAACTAAACACGCACAGTTTTGATAATCGTAACATTAAAGATGTGCTAAATATTGATAACCAGATATGCAAATGGTACATGGATTGCATATTTTTTAGAAACAGTATTGAAACAACTGAGGATGATTTTAGAAAAGATGTATTGCAAACAAGATATGACATTGCATATGAAAAGTTTTACCGTCTGAAACAGGACTTAGAATCGTATCTATATGATAAATAAACATATAAGGATTTCACTAGGGAAGAAAAAACATGAGACTTACTGATTTTAACCAAAAGATTACAGCAAAATCTTTAAACGAAGGCTTACAAAAACAATACGGCCAAAGAATTGCTGTTGAGAAATATACATTAGAACAATTACAGGATGCAAGAAACAATCTTCGCACCCAATTACGAGATATCGAAACTAACGAAAGTTTCAACGCTGTTGACGGACCAGTCTATCAAAAAACAAAATCTTTCCTAGATGTTTTAAATGCTGAAATCAGTGAGCGTGAGCATATTGAAGAAAAGAAAGCAAAGCCAGACTATTTAGATATGGATGGCGATGGCGATAAGAAAGAGCCTATGAAGAAGGCCATCAAGGACAAGAAGAAAAAAGGTCCTGTTAAAGAAACTAAATTAGCCGAAGATGCAAGAGAACTAATGGCGTTCTTAAAAGATCAAGGCATTACAGATGTTGATCCTAAACTACAACTTGCTATTAGAGATTACTTCTACGATAAAAAGAAAAATGCTCCACAAGCACCCGCAGGCAGCGACGGCGATGAACCAGATTGGGATTGGAAAGGTGCTCTCGAAGCAGAAGCAGAAGTACTAATGAAAGCTGGTTACAGCAGAGAAGAAGCATACAAAGCGGCTTATAGAGATATCAAGCACAGAAGAAATTTTGAACCAGGTGGCTCACATCACAACGCAATGAAGCGTCTTGACAAAAAAGTTAAAGACCTTCGTGGAAGAAAAGCTCGTGGAGAGATTCCAACAGTTTCAAAAGACAGAATGGATCAAATTAGAGCACAATCTGATAAGAATTTTAGAGACATGGCTAAAGGCACTGGTATCGAAAGCGTTCAAAACGAAAACAAACTACCAATCGGCAATACTGTAGAACAAACAGCGGATTATGTTCAAAAATATCTTGACAAGATGGGATTGACCAAAGAAAAGCAAGATGAAATTGCTGACAAAATGAAAGGCAAGGGCGATAAAGCCAGAGGAAAACCACAAGCTGAGTCAGAACAGCAAGTAGATGAACTAGCACCATTGTTACTTTACGCCGGTTATGGATTTATTGCTTACGGCGTTGCAGATGCACTTATGCAATACAAGAAAGACGGTGACGAATCAAGATTAGCCGCGGCACTAGGTGCAGAAGCGGCTTATGCAATAGGAGGCGGAGCAATTGGTAGAGGTATTGCACAAGGTGCAAATTTCTTAATGAAGAGTGTAAAAGCAACTCCAGGTGCGGCTGCATTGGGTGGTGCAATGGCACTTGATCCACAGGCTGACTTTGTTGGTTACAGTGATCCATCAGACCACGACGAATGGGGTAAGGTTGGCAGTGCCGCAGGAGCCGCAGTAGGTCAAATGGGCAGAAGCCTTGGAATTACTGACAGCATTGAAGAAAGTGTTACAAACAGTATTGTAAATGCATTAATGGAAGGCGAAGAAGAAAAGGCCGCATTAGTTATGGCTTCCAAAGACATGGTAGACAAAGTTACTAGTTGGATGGAAGACACAGCAGAAATGCAAACAGAAAGTATGCTAGAACTAGGCGACAAGATTAGAGACGAGGTTGACTCAGCAACTTCAGAACAGTTTATTAACACAGTTAAGCCAGCATTAGAGGCACTATTTACAGCTCTTGAAACAGCAAGAGGTTCACTAAGCAGTGGCGTAGCCATTGTAACAGGCGAAGGCGACGACATGATGGGTTCAGATATGTCTGGAACCGATGACACTGGTATGGACGATGCAGGAGACGACATGGACATGGACATGGAGCCAACTGTAGACAATGATGAGTTTGGTGCAGATGCGGCGTCAGCAGGCGGCGAAGAAGAAGCCGGCCGTGAAAAGCGTGAAAGCGTAGAAAGAAGTCGCAGATTAGGTACTATTCTTTCAAAAAAAAAATAAATGAAGCTCCGGAAGGAGTTGAAAAACTTATTCTCGCATTGCGAGCACTTAAAGATGATGGAGTTGAGCAGGTCACATGGGATCAGCTCAACAATATCATGGACAATGTAGGTGCGGCACACGTAGATCAAGAATCATTTGCAACCGCATATGATAATAATCCAGAACTTAAAAACTATGTAGATCGTTTTAGTCCAGAAGGTGTTACACTATCTGGCGGACTAGACACTACGGGCGGCGAAGTTGATGCTGATAACACAGTTGACACAATGGCTAAACGTGCTACAGACAAAGCCTTAGATTAACACTTGACTTTTCCTTTTAATGATAGTATCATATAACAAATAGGAGAAGTCATGACTGAAAAAAGAACTGATGATCTAATCATCGATGAAATCAAACAACTTATTGAAACTAAAGTAAAGCCAGCAGTAGCCGGGCATGGCGGCAATATTGAGTTCATGGCATATGAAAATGGACATTTATTGTTAGAACTAGGCGGTGCGTGTAGTGGATGTGCAGGTAGCACAATGACACTGAAGTTTGGTGTAGAAAATATGATCAAACATTATGTACCCGAAGTTGAGACTGTAGAAGCAGTAGATGATCCGTTTAGCACTGTAGATCCTTTTTATACAGATTCCTATATGGATTATGATATGATCGAAACAGTTGAAGCTAAAGACAATGAGTGAATATAAACAGCAAATTGGTGACGATACATTCTATACGTTGCGAGACTTATGGATGTTAGTTACCCAATGTCCTTTTATAGATGAACTAGAGCATCTATTTGAAATGAAAACTGACAAGATGTTTGGCACTTATACACAAGGTGGCGAACAGTTTAATCTTGACGGCAAGGAATTTGTTGAAGAACAAACTAAAATTATTAATTGGCTTACAGAAAAATTTTCTGAACTGCGATTGCCTTTTAAAATAAATTGTATTAATCAAGCGTGGTGTGTTTCTTATCGCAAGAACGGTTTTCAAGCCATGCATAGACACAACTATGACGTACTCAACCCAACAGGGGGTGACTTTAGTTGTGTTATTAATTTTGATGACGTGCCGCTTTTAGACGACTGTGAAGTCAATGGGTGCTTATATACTATGATGCCTGCACCAAGCGGATATCAGTATTACGAAGAACATCCAAGTAAACGCGGACAAGCAGTAATAATGCATGCCGACGTATGGCATGGCGTTTACCCCACCCAACACCAACGTCGATGTTTAGTGTTGGATATGAATTACACCTACGACGAGAATATGTATGAGCCTAATAGTTAACAAGTTTGATTACAAACAAATTTCAAGAAAACAAGTAGAGGGTCGAAGACTTTATGAAACCCCCGACGGAAATGCAGTAGCAAGTGTTACTACTATCCTTGACGCCACTAAAGACAAGACGCATCTCATTGCTTGGCGTAAGAGGGTAGGCGAAACTAAAGCACAAGAGATTGTAACTGAAGCGGCGGGGGTTGGCACCCGTATGCACAAATACCTTGAGGATTATATTGACACAGGCGAATGGCCACAGCCTGGAAGTAACCCATATGCACAGCAGGCACACGGTATGGCAGAAGTTATTAAGACCCAAGCACTTACAGATGTAGATGAGATATGGGGGTCAGAGGTAGCACTATACATGCCCAATATGTATGCTGGCACAACTGACTTAGTTGGACAGTATAAAGGTCAACCCTCAATAATGGATTTTAAGCAAACGAATAAGCCCAAGAAAGTTGAATGGGTAGTTGATTATTTCTTACAGTTAGTAGCATACGCAGAAGCACACAATGAAATCTATGGAACTAACATTCGTGAAGGTCATGTGTTTATGTGTAGTCGTGCAGGAGAGTATCAGCAGTTTGATGTTTGGCCACACGAGTATGACGAATGGCGTAATGAATGGTATGAACGGGTGTATCAATATTACGAGAAGTTCGCATAAATACACTATAAGTTAGGAGAAACTCGTGGCAGTAATTCAAATATCAAGGATTCAAGTTAGACGCGGACAAAAGAATCAAGGCTCTGGTATCCCACAGTTAGCCGGTGGCGAAGTTGGTTGGGCAATGGATTCTCAAGAACTGTTCATCGGTAATGGTTCAGTATCAGAAGGTGCTCCGCAAGTTGGCAATACAAAAATATTAACAGAACATGACAATCTATTTGAACTAGCAGACGAATATATCTACAAAGATAATACAATCCTAACAGGTGATTCAGAAACAACACCAATTCGTAGAACATTACAAGATAGACTAGATGATATTGTTAGTGTAAAAGCATTTGGTGCTACAGGCGATGGCAGTGATCAAACAGCACAGTTACAAAGAGCAGTTGATCAAATCTTTTTAAATGATTCTAGTAAAGGAGATGAAGTAAGCAGAACAGTGCTACACATTCCTGCAGGAGTCTATAATGTAAGTTCGTCTATTAAGATTCCACCTCATGCAAATATCTTAGGTGCCGGCATTGATAAGACAAAAATTGTAGGCACAGGCAATCATAGAGTATTTGAAACAGTTAACTTAACAAGTACACCTGGAAGCTATTCAGACGATAGCAACAGCACAAGAAACAATCAAGCACAAAAGATTAGAATTGAAGGCATGACTATTGATGCAACAGGAACTAGCAGTCATATTGTATTACAGTCTTGCAGAGATAGTATCTTTAAAGATTTAAAAATTACTGGCTATTGGGAAAGTGGTGATCCAACAGATAATGCATACGGTATTGAACTAAGAAGTTTAAGTGAGGCAGTAGGATCGCATAATAATATTTTTGATAATGTTTTAATGTCGGGCTTAGACAAAGCAGTGGGCAGTGACTTTGATATCTTAGACAATACTTTTAGCAGTCTTAAAGTATCAACTTGTGGCTACGGTATAGTGTTTGGCGAGAACACAGTGATTGGTTCAACAGGACAAGATATTGCTCCGACAAGAAATGTAATACAAAATTCTACATTCCAAGAAATCGATAAACAAGCAATTTGGGTAGAAACAGGTAACTCCAATGTTAGCAGAAACAATACATTTATTAGTGTTGGCAATATTGGCGGTACAGAAGCAAACGCACAACATTCTGTTATTAAGTTTGTTTCAAGTAATAATAGAAGCGAAAGCGATTATTTTAGCAGAGCAGAAGACTTAGGATATAATCAAACATTTATTCTAAACGATCCTTACATTAGTGAGATTGAAGGTCCTGTGTTTGCTAAGATTGGTAATAATCATCAACTTGACATTGGACAACGAAATACTCCTATTACTTTATTTAGGTTGCCAGGTGATGCTAACAAAGTGTTTACTGTGGACTATGTATACAACAGTACAGTAGTAGACGCAACAAGAGTTGGTAAGATGACTATTATGATGGATTCTACTAGTGACAATGTACACTTTGTAGATGACTATGACTACAATGGCGATTCCAACTATCAGTCAGGAATGACCATTTCACTAGAACTTGCTGATGTTAATAATGGCGGAACTAATGATACTATATTAGTTAAAGTAAAAAACACAACAGCAGGGGACCAAGGAACATTCAACTTCACAGTAGCAACAACGCAGATTTAATGTTTGACCTGCCATACGAAAAAAGGCTTCAAGCCTGGCGTGAATTTAGAGGTTATCTAGAGACAGCCTCTGATCCTATTCAAGATGTAATCAATTGGTCCAATCAAGCACAGACCAAAGAACCTGAACTCTATGAATGGAGTGAAGACTTATTTCCAGAACCTTGGGAATTAATTGGAGAATCGAAGTATTCTCCTCTTTACAAAACCTTACTTATCTGTTATACTTTACAATTAACAGACAGGTTTTGTGATACCGATTTTGAAATACATATTAGCACAGACACTGAAATGCCTACAGAGCATTTGTATTTGTTACGGTTTAACAAACAAGTAATAGGATATGAAGATCATGCAATTCCGGCTAGCGAGCTACCAAACACAATCATTTCGCAACGAGTCTATGCTATTACTCCACAACAATAAATATTCAATACAGAAAAGAGGAAAAATATGAACGCACAGATCATGATTAAGAAACGTGGTGGCGATACAGAACCACTAGATATCGAAAAGATGCACAAGGTAGTAATGTTTGCCTGTGAAGGACTTGCAGGTGTTAGTCCTAGCCAAATTGAAATGAATGCTAACTTACAGTTTTATGATGCTATGAGTACAGCAGAAATTCAAGAAATTTTAATTCGTTCAGCAAATGATCTGATTTCGTTAGACAATCCAAACTATCAATATGCCGCGGCACGTTTACTTTCTTATGGTGTAAACAAAACAGTGTTTGGTCGTTACGAGCCAATCCGCTTAAAAGAAATGATTGACCTAAATATTGAACGCGGCGTGTACGATGCTGAGATACTAGAAAAATATTCCTCTGAAGAAATTGAACGCATGGATAGTTACATTCATCACAAGCGTGATGAAAACTTTACCTATGCAGGATTGCGTCAAGTAGTAGACAAGTATCTGTGCCAAGATAGATCGTCGGGTGAAATTTTTGAAACACCGCAGTTTATGTATATGATGATTGCGGCAACACTATTTGCTAACTATCCAAAAGAAGATAGAATGCACTATGTAAGGAGATATTACGATGCGACCTCGCTTTTTAAACTCAACATACCTACACCCGTCATGGCTGGTGTTCGTACCCCTGTTAGGCAGTTTGCTTCTTGTGTTCTTGTGGACAGTGATGATACTCTTGATTCCATTTTTGCTAGTGATATGTCTATTGGACGTTATACAGCACAAAGGGCGGGCATTGGCATCAACGCAGGACGCATCCGTGGAGTAAACTCTAAGATCAGAGGCGGAGAAGTCGCACACACCGGAATAATTCCGTTCTTAAAAAAGTTCGAAGCAACTGTTCGTTGTTGCACACAAAACGGTGTTCGCGGAGGCTCTGCCACCACACACTTCCCATTCTGGCATCAAGAAATTGAAGACATCCTTGTGCTAAAGAATAACAAAGGCACAGAAGATAATAGAGTACGTAAATTAGATTACTCAATTCAATTAAACAAAACAATGTATGAAAGATTGTTGTCAGGCGGCGAAATTACTCTTTTCTCGCCGCATGATGTTCCTGGATTATACGAAGCATATTTTGGTGATCCAGATGCATTTAAAGAAATGTATGAGATGTATGAACGCAAGACTAGCGTCAAAAAGAAAAAGATTGATGCAATGGAATTGTTTTCGGCACTAATTAAAGAACGTGCAGAGACTGGACGCATTTACATTATGAATGTTGATCATTGCAATACACATAGTTCATTCAAAGACACTGTATACATGAGTAACTTGTGTCAAGAGATTACACTGCCGACTAAACCATTACAGCATATTGATGACCCAGAAGGTGAAATTGCACTGTGTATTCTAAGTGCTATTAATGTCGGTGTTATTAAAGAACTAGATGACCTAGAAGAAATCTGCGATCTAGCAGTAAGAGCATTAGAAGAAATCATTGACTATCAACGTTATCCTATCAAGGCTGCCGAAATTAGCACAAAAGCAAGACGTTCATTAGGCATTGGTTACATTGGACTAGCACACTTTCTAGCAAAACAAAAAGTAAACTACAACGACCCACAAGCATGGAAACTAGTACATGACTTAACAGAAGCGTTCCAGTACTACTTGCTAAAAGCATCAAACAATCTTGCTAAAGAGCGTGGTGCTTGTGAGTACTTTGACCGTACTAAATACAGCGACGGCATTCTGCCAATTGACACTTACAAAAAGGATGTGGACACAATCGTTCCACACAAACTAAACTATGATTGGGATAGTCTCCGCAATGACATTAAGGAACACGGGCTC
>Ga0181576_10002705_pt1 | contig 13200 bp, 10 predicted proteins | sample 101ome_22_FD_132464 | JGI IMG/M metagenome (GOLD analysis project Ga0181576, IMG submission 132464) | Coastal salt marsh microbial communities from the Groves Creek Marsh, Skidaway Island, Georgia - 101412BT metaG (megahit assembly) | ecosystem: Environmental > Aquatic > Marine > Intertidal...
ATCGTGTCGGGATCACCAATTATCGGGAGCTTTGATTTTAAGAGCCGAGTGGATTTTGTACGTATTCCCGGCGTGGTCAAACTTCGCGGCGGCGACTATACCTCGCTCTCGGACCATATTGATCTCTCCCAGACCTTGCAATTACGCAGTTCGATTCTTGCGCAGACCGCGCAGACTTTCGCTCCCGATCTTTTTCTGGTGGACAAGGAGCCCCTTGGTCTTCGCGGTGAGGTCACGGCTACTTTAAAGATGCTGCGTGACCGCAATGTTCGAACGGTTCTGGGTCTGCGGGATATTCTGGACGACCCCGTGATACTGAGGAAGGAGTGGGATAAGCGGGGCACCCCGCGAGATCTCGAAGCCTGGTATGACGAAATCTGGGTATTCGGGTCGCCATCGATGGGTAATCCCTTGGCGGAGCTGGGTGTCTCGACTGAAAGCCTCAAGCGTCTGGTTTTTACCGGCTATCTCAAGCGCTCTATTCCTGAGATCGCGATGCCTCCGGTCAGTCTACCGAAAGACCCATTTCTCCTCGTTACCCCAGGCGGTGGAGGTGATGGTGAGACGCTGGTGGATTGGGTGCTTTGTGCTCTTGAGCAAAAGCCGAGACCCACGCGATCGGTGGTAATTGTGTTAGGTCCATTTATGCCCCAGGCCCTTCGGCATCAGTTTCAGCGTCGCGCGGCGGCTCTACAGGGCGTTCACACCATTACCTTCAACGCCAATATGGAGTTGTTGGTCGATCGCGCTGAGGGTGTGGTGGCGATGGGCGGGTACAACACCTTCTGCGAAGTATTGTCGCTCGATAAGCCTGCATTACTCATTCCGCGATCGACACCTCGGTTAGAGCAAACCATTCGCGCACGGCGGGCGCAATCTCTTGGCTTTGTGTCAATGCTGAGTGGCGATGGTGATCGCTCTCCGGATGCGATGGCACGGGCACTGAGGGAACTTGAGCGTCAACCGATTCCGTCGAAGGCGGGAGCAGATAAGGTCTTAAATGGTTTAGATGTGATTTGCTCACGAACCAAGGCACTGCTCGCAGAAGAGTCTTCGGCAAAAATCGATATCGCCTGAACTCCTTTTCCTCTTCCTTCTCCTTCTGCGCTGTGATTCTTTTTTACGTTCAGCATCTGCTGGGAATCGGCCATCTTCGGCGAACGATTGCAATAGCCAACGCCTGCGCAAAAAAAGGCATACCGGTCAGTGTCGTAAGCGGTGGCCCGTCGATAGATCTCTCAGCATTATCTGGTGTGCCGGTGTATCAGCTGCCGCCCGTGCGTAGTGCGGATCTCGCTTTTTCGTCTTTAGTGGATGCGAACGACAGGCCGATCGATGCGGCTTACGAAAAAAACCGCCGCGACCACCTTCTGCAGATACTTGATCGCGAGTCGCCGCGCTTGCTCGTGCTTGAGTTGTTTCCGTTTGGCAGGAGGCGCTTTCGGTTTGAACTCGAGCCGCTGTTGGGGGAGGCACAACGTCGTCGGATACGCATTTTCTCTTCGGTCAGGGATTGCGTCCAACAACGCTCGGACGAGCGTGAGACGGAGACGCTCGACTTTTTGCGGCGCTATTTTGACGGTGTGTTGGTTCATGGCGACGAGAGTTTTCTGCCGTTCGCCGCCTCGTTTCGGCGCGCTGCTGAGGTTGAAAATTTGACGTATTCCGGCTTTGTCGATACCGCACCGCAGTCAGTACCTCCGTCGGTGTCCCGTGTTTCAGGTGTGATCGCCGCAGCGGGTGGCGGTGCTGCGGGCAGGGTTCTGTATGAAACTATGGCCCGAGCCCGTCGTCTCACCCGTCACCCGAGCGTGCCCTGGCAAATGCTGGTGGGGACAGATCCGGATAAATCCCTAATCGACTCGTTGAAGAAAACTGGCGGCGAGGGACTCATTGTGGAGGCAAATCGGACCGACTATCGAGCGCTTCTTGAGGGAAGCCGTTTGTCTATCTCGCAAGCGGGTTACAACAGCACCGTGGATATTTTGTCATCGGGCGTCCCTGCGGTCATGATCCCCTTCACGGGCGAGGGGGGCGAGACAGAGCAGTCGGTTCGGGCGGCTCGCCTCGCCGCGGCGGGTCGAGTGACGGTGATGAGCGAGAGTAATCTTGATCCTGCAGAACTTGCGGAGACCGTGGATAGTGTGTTGGACCGCGAACCCGAAAAGTTTCAACCCATCCCATGTAACGGCGCACAGCGAAGTGCAGAAATCCTCGCCGCTCACCTTCACTAATGACGCAGCCTGTGGATTTACTGCGGTGAAGATACGCGCTTTCTCCAGTGAGGATGAGGCATCAGTCATCGATTTGTGGCGGCGGTGTGATCTCATCCGGCCCTGGAATGACCCGGTTGGAGATATAGCGCAATGTCTTAACAACATTTCTTCCGCACTTTTCGTTGCCAGCGAAGACGGGCGAATCATCGGTTCGGTGATGGTCGGATATGATGGGCACCGAGGCTGGGTCTATTATTTGGCCGTTGACCCCGAGAAACAAAAGCGCGGTAACGGGCGTGCGCTCATGCGTCAGGCAGAGATCTGGATTCTTCAAAAGGGCGGTCGCAAGATTCACGCGATGATTCGCGAGGAAAATCTCGCGGTTTCTGACTTTTACCGGAGCCTGTCTTACGAAAACGGCGACGTTCGCCTTATGCAGAAATGGCTAAAGCCGTATCCATCGGGGGATAGGATCCCAGAGGTGACTGACGAGTCTAGCTCGTGATTTGACCGTATCGTCGCATCACATCGACTAAAGCCGAGTGATCTATGGCCTCACAGGTGTATCCGGCTGGCCGAAGGGTTTGCATCGATGTCGCAGCCAGAAGGGCGTTGATCACCGCCTCTTCCACGGACTGGACGGCAGCCTGATACAGCGAGTCACAAAGATCGTCGCCGAGCCACTTAAACCCCTCGTTGATCGCCGCCATTTGAGAGATGGGGATAGCGTTCGCGGTGCTGAAGGCGAGAAATATATCCCCGGATCCATTGCCGCCACTGGTACCGCCTCGACCCATACCGAGAGCGCCTCGTCGGGCAAGGCGCTGGAGTTGGTGCGGCATGAGCGGCGCGTCGGTGGCTATCAAGACGATGATGGAGCCCAGTTCCTCGTCTCGCGGCATGGGCTTTTCCACAAGGTGCTGACCGACAGGAACACCCAGAATCCGTAGATCCTCACGTCGACCATGGTTTGCCTGAACCAGAACGCCAAGGCGGTAACGTTTTTCGTTTATAGATACTTCACGCGATGCGGTGCCGGTACCGCCTTTGAAGTCATAGCAAATCATGCCGGTTCCGCCGCCGACATTACCTTCGGATACCGGTCCCGTCGTTGCAGCGTCCAGTGCGCTGCGTGCATGAGCTTCGGTCACGTGCAGGCCGTTGATATCGTTCAGTAGGCCGTCATAGGTTTCGGCAACTACCGGCATGGCCCAAAGATGTTCGTTACCCCAGTGACTGGGATAGGTATCAATCATCCACTGCACCGCAGCCTGATGTGCGCGCCCTACACTATGGGTGTTCGTGATGAGAATCGGCCCAAGAAAGTAACCCCCGTCGCTGATCCAGTGCGTTCCGGTCATTTCGCCATTTCCATTAAATCGATGTACGCCAGCCCAGACAGGCTGTGGGACGGAATGGTGGCCGCGCGGCAGGACAGCGGTTACGCCGGTTCGAACAGGACCCTCACCGACTCGAAGTGGGCCATCACCATTGATTAGCGTGGTAAAGCCGACCTCTAATCCCGGCACATCTGTTATTGCGTTCAAGGGTCCGGGTAGGCCTGGAAGATTCAGCCCTAAATCACGCGCTCTTGACTTGCTCATTGCTTCAGCTCTGTTTGCTCACTAGGGGAATGTTTAACTCCTCGACCAAGAGTTGCCCCTCATGAATTCTATAAAGATGAGCCTTGCCGTCCCGAAGTTTCTCCGGCGGATCATCCGTCATGTCCCAATCCGTCGCAAGACTTAAGGCTGCGCGGAGCACGCCCTTATGACAGACGCCGATCGCAGGCAGGTCTTGATCCGTGAGGCTTTCGATCCACTGGCGCAGGCGAGATCGCACATCCCGGGGGCTCTCCCCGTCGGGTGGTCTAAAGTCCAGTCCTCGATCCTCATTACGAGTGAATGCCAAGGGGTCTAGCGCTCGAAGGGACTCGAGGGTATGCCCCTCCCACTGCCCCCAGTCCATCTCCTGCAGAGCGTCAACCGATGCCTCAGGTTGAAGCTGCATGAGCATGGCCGTCTCATGAGCTCGCGTTAATGGACTGCAGTAGCAGCGCCAACCCGAAAAACGCGCATCGAGGCGCCATTGGGAGACGGTGACTCGACCCTGTTCGCTGAGCGGTACATCGGTTCGACCCTGAATCCGGCCTGCTTCATTCCATTGGGTGGGGCCATGCCGAAGAAAAAGAATTTGGCTCAACTTAAATCAAGCTCCGGAGAAAGGTATCGATCTGTTGAGAGGCTGAGTGAAAATTGTGAAGAGCCAAGAATTTTTTCCTGGCGCTGGCGCCGAAGCGCTGACATCGAGCCGGCGCGTTCAGGAATCCAGCGACTGCCTCGGCAAACAACGCCGCGTCCCCTGGATTTACGAGCGTCCCGGTCACTCCCTGCTCAACTACCGTTGCAACGCCGTCCGTTCTTCCCGCAACGACAGCGACTCCGTGTCTTTGTGCTTCAAGAACAGCCATCCCAAACGCTTCGTTGATAGCTGGCCAGACAAAAAGATCGCTCGCGTCTAAAAAGGCATGAACCTTCTCAGGTTCGAGTGACCCGGCGAAGAAGACCCGGTCACTGACCGACCGAAAGCGTTGTTGAATATTGGTCTTGACCTCACCATCTCCGATAACGATCAGACGCCATTCTTGATTTGGTAGCAGCTCGAGGGATTGCGCGAGCACTTCATAGGAGCGCTGTTTATCGCCCGGCCGCATCATCGCTACGGATAAAAGCCAAGGGACATCGGCATCAAGGCCGCATTCCTTAGCAAGCTTATCCTTGCGGTCTTGTTTGGACAGATTACGCTGTGGCGTGTCGTGAGCGAATGGCCGCAAGGATAATTGTGCAGCGTTCTCAGAAATTAAGGGCTGGATACAGGGTATATCTCGCGGATTGAGAGAGATAACACCGCTCGCACAGGCTAGCGCCTGCCCAACCTGTTGCAGGCCCATATCCCATGGCCCATTTTTCTGCCTTGGCGCGTAGGAGGCCTCTGCAACGACGTAGGGAATACCCAGTCGAGCACAGACCTTTGGTCCAATCCAGTCCGGTGCCTTATGAAATAAGTGGTAGGTAAACCAAAGATCTATCGGCTCCGATTGCGCGGCCTCAAACCCTTTAAGGATGCGATCTCTTTCCTCCTCGGCCTGTCGTCGAATGTTTTCCTGCCGCAGTGGGTCCCCGGAGATGTCGAGCGCCCGCAGGGCGCTCATGATCCGTGGGCTATGCCCCCCTTGCGTTAGAGCATCAACCATGAGCATCGCAATCGTGCGATCCCCAGACGGAATAGGATCATCCGGAGATTTCAGGGGCGCATAGAAGCCGATCTGCATGCTCTAACCTTAATGGTGACTTTTAAGCAGGGCAATGAGTGGCTGGATCGCTCGTGAATGGGAGAAATCCCTTTTTAATTTTTCTGCCGCTGAATTCGCGCGTAAAGATCTTTCATCTGCATGGCGCCAGACATGAATAATGGCGTCCGCAAGGGAGGACGCATCCTCCGGCGGAACTAGCGTGCCGTCTTTACCCGATTCAATAAACTCCGCTATGCCCGGAAGATTAGTGGCGATCAGGGGCAGGCGTTGGCTCGCGGCCTCCATAAGGACATTGGGTAGACCATCTCGATCACCTAAGGCAGTGATGCGGCTCGGCAGAACGAAGAGATCGCTGTGTCGGTACAACTCGAGAATATCCTCCTGAGCGAGGGGGCCCATCCAGGAGATGCGATCATCGAGCGCGCGGTGTACCGCTTGTTCTTTAAGCGCGCCGAGGCGCTCACCGCTACCGACATGTCGCCAATGCCACTTAATTTCCGGGGGGAGCAGCGCAAGCGCATCGATAAGAATATCAAAACCTTTTTTGTCAACCGCCCGGCCCACGCTGAGAATCCTGAACACGTCGGTCGATGGGGTTGCAGAGTCTTTGGGCCGAGGTCCCGGATCAGGAAAACGGCGCTCATCGAGACCGTGGTACACGCGGGTGATGGCACTTCCCTCATCACTCAGCCCGGCCAGATGCGCGAAGCCCATTTCGGTGCACGTCACCCCCCAAGCGCAATCGCGGAGCTTCTCGCGTTTCTCCCATTCCGGCAGCGTCCAAATATCCTTGGCGTGTGCCGAGAAGGCCCACGGCAACCCCCGCATGCTCGCCGCATATCGAGCCACTGAGGCTGGCGTATGAAGAAAATGCGCATAGACGAGCGCTACCGCACTGGACATTTCCTGCGCCAAGACAAGCGCCTGACCGAATCGACGAATTCGATTAGGCGAAAAATCCCGTCGTAGATCTTGAAGCCATAGCGCTCTAGCCTTCCGATAGCCGGGCAGCCGCCGAAGTTTGCGCCAAGCGCGAAAGACCCGCTGGGGGCCGTGCCACAGGTATTCGGGCAGGTAGCGGGGCTGTGTTTTGATTTGCGTGTGGATGGGATGCGATTCGGTGTCCGTGGGGTGTCGCAGGGAGAAAAGCTCGAGGGTAAGACCCGATTGCTCAAGACTCAGGATTTCCTGCGCGATGAAGGTTTCCGACAGTCGCGGATAGCCCTTGAGAACGACAGCAACAGACATGGGTTAGAGTCTCGCGCGGTCCATATCCCGCGGCGGGTTTGAACTGAAGCGAGTATGCTATAAAAGTAGCGCAAGCAACGCAAAACAGTCGGATTCACACCTTTTTTATTCTTAAAGCCAACCGCCATGGTTGATCAAGATGATTTCCCACGTATCGATCGGTCAATTTATCGATACGTGCTCCGACACACTTGGCGAGGCCAGGCGTTTCTTCTCCTGCTTACCGTGGTCACGATGCCTCTGGTGTACGTGTCACTGGAGATTCCCAAGCGTATCGTAAACCAGGCTATTGGCGGCACCGATCTGCCTCGGGCGCTTTTTGGGCTTGAGATTTCCCAGATCGAGTTTTTGATGCTTCTGTCCGTAGCCTTCTTGCTCGCGGTGATTCTCACTGGCGGGCTCAAGTACTATCTAAATGTCTTCAAGGGCGTATTGGGTGAGCGGATGTTGCGACGATTCCGTTTCGATCTGTATGCCCGAATTCTTCGGTTTCCCGCGGCGCACATTAGAAAAACCCCGTCCGCTGAGCTCATACCCATGATTACGGCGGAGACGGAGCCTTTGGGTGGGTTAATCGGTGATGCGATTGCTGCGCCTGCTTTTCAGGGCGCTCTTCTGCTGACCTATCTTTCATTTATTTTTCAGCAGGACTTCTGGCTGGGGGTTGCCTCAATTGCGCTTTACCCTCCTCAGATGATTCTGATTCCGCGTCTGCAGGCAAAAGTGAATGCGCTTTCCCGGGCACGCGTGCAAAACGTTCGAAAGCTAGCCGGGCACATTGGAGAGACCGTTGACGGGGTTGTTGATATTCACGCCAATGACGCGGGACGCTTTGAACGCGCAAAGACATCAAGTTACCTGGGACGTATTTTTGATATCCGCGAGGAAATCTACCGCCGCAAGTTTTTTATCAAGTTTTTAAACAATTTTCTTGCCCAGGTTACGCCGTTTTTCTTCTTTGCGATCGGCGGCTATCTTGTAATTCAGGGCGATGTCAGTCTCGGGGCACTCGTCGCCGTCCTCGCAGCCTATAAGGATATCGGCCCGCCATGGAAAGAGCTTCTTAAGTTCTATCAGGTATTCGAGGACACCAAGGTTAAGTATCTGCAGGTAGCCGAACAGTTCGAGCCTGCCAACATGATTCGCGCCTCGCTTTTGGAGAGCCAGGAATCGGTCGGTCAGCTGACGGGCCCATTGGTAGGCCGGAATGTGAGCACGGATCCGGACGATGGGATCGGTCTGGTGGCAAACGTCAGTTTCGAGCTGGATCTGAACCGACATGTCGCGCTTGTGGGCAAGCCCGGATCAGGCGCCGGCGACGTCTCTAAAATTGCCGCACGATTGGCCTGGCCTCTATCTGGCGAGGTCATGATGGGTGCTCGCAACTGGAGTGAGACTCCGGAAGCGATTACGGGTCGACGCGTTGCTTGGGTCGGTTCGAGCTCGCATATCTTTGCGGGCACGCTTGCGCATAATCTTTACTATGGGTTGATGACGGCACCGCAAACGGACGGTGTGCAGGAGCTTGATTCAACGCAACGGCGCCATCGACGTGAAGCCGTTGCGTCCGGTAATAGTCTGGATGATCCCGAGGGAAACTGGTTGCGCGCGATAGCCGGTGGCGAAAACGATCCAGAAACCACGGCGGATCGTGTTGGTGACGTCCTTAAGGCTACGGAACTCTGGGAGGATGTCTACCGGCTTGGGCTCGGGGCGCGGGTACAGCAGTTCTCGATGAGTGCTGAAGTGAGAAAGAAAATTCTCGCAGCACGCAAGCAGTTAAGCGCCTCCCGGGGCGATCTACAGCAGTTTGATCGTGATCGATATGATCCGAACCTGACCGTCGCCGAAAATATACTTTTCGGATACGCGGTCGATTCGGAATTTTCTCAGGAGAGACTCCCTGGTAATGACATCGTTTCTGCCGTGTTGCGCGAGACAGATCTCTTTGATGCGTTTTTGCTCATGGGGTATCGTGTAGCGCAAGCGATGACCGAGATTTTTTCGGGTCTTCAGCCTGACGATGAACTTCTGCAGCGGTTTAGCCTCGTAACCGGCGAAGATCTTGAAAACTTTGAGCGAATTCTGCGTAACTGCCCGCGCGAGGATTTGCCTGCGTTAACCGCTCTTACCGACACCGATCAGCAACTGCTGCGGGGTGTCGTCTTTCGACTCATTCCGGCGCAACACCGTCTTGGGATAATCGATGCTGAGGTACAAGAACGATTGCTCGCCGCTCGGAATCGACTGTTTGAAAAACTGGGAAGCGACAATCCGAGCGTTGTGTTTTTTGACCCCAATGAGATTTGCCCTGCGCTATCGGTTGAGGGCAATATCCTTTTCGGCAGCATTCCTTACGGCAAGCCTCGTGAACGCGAGGCGATTTCAAGGGCAATCGATGATCTTGTAATTGCAGAAGACCTGGGTGACTATCTTATTGCTTTGGGGTTGAGCCGCGAGGTCGGAGCTGCAGGCAATCGACTGAGCAGCGTGCAGCGGCAGAAGCTGGCCTTTGCCCGAGCGCTGCTGAAGGAGCCCGACCTCCTTGTTGTCGATCAAGCCCTCATGATATTTGACGCCCAACTTCAGTCCCGAATGCTCGATTCAATTCGTCAGCTCATGTCCGGCCGCGGAGTGCTTTGGGTGCTCGAGTCGCCCGCCATGGTGACCGGCTTCGACGAGGTGTGGGTAATGCAGTCTGGCAAGATTATTGAGCGCGGTAAACCGACCGAGCTCGCATCGAGCAATAGCGAACTGCAGCGGCTTATCGCGATGACATGACAGGGCGTTCCTTAATGGTGATTGAGCCGTGCGGCCCTCCTGAGGATCAGTGCCTGCAGGACAACGTGGCGGCAATGCGGGCAGCCGGGTTAGAGGTTGATCATGAACCTTTATTGATGAGCACTCGGGATCGTCTGAGCTGGGAGGGAGCAAGCACACGCGCGGCCCATCTCCAGGCGGCCTTGCTTCAAGACGCAAGCGATGTGTTGTTAAGTGCCCGTGGAGGCTATGGCGCAAGCGAACTGCTGCATCTTCTCGATTGGACGCGGATCAAGCGGTCTCCGTGGAAGTTACTTGTAGGCTTTTCCGATGTGACTGCGATTCAGAGTGCGCTGTATACGCTGGCTGGTTGGCCGGCTCTGCACGGTCCCATGCCGGGCTCGCCCCTGTGGGGCGAAGGGCCTCATATCGACCAGCTATTAAGTTACTTCGATGAGGCGGGCCGTATGCCCTTGCGAGGATCGCTCGACGTAGATCCCGCTGGAGGAGGTGAGCCGAAAGAGCGCAATCATCAAGGCATTCTGTTCGGCGGATGCTTGAGTGTTTTGAGCGGGCTGATTGGGACACCTTATCTTCCATCAGACCTATCCGGCCATATTTTGTTTTTTGAAGATACGGGCGAGAGCGTATCTCGTGTGCTTCGCTATTGGCGCCAGTGGCTGGATAGCGGACTTTTAGCGGGAGTGCAGGCGGTCGTTCTGGGTCGATTTACTAATGCGGACGGCTCTGCGACGGATGAAGCCTGGCTTGCGGGGCAGATTGCAGAACGCGCACCATGCTGCACCTATACCTGTCAACAGTTCGGGCATATTCCCGAGAACTATCCGCTGATGCTCGGAGCGCACGCAACGTTAAATGGCCGGCGTCTGTCCTGGGTGTTCGACCCGCAGCTTAGATCCGAATAAGATCCGATCATTAAGCCTAACGTGCGTACGGGGCCGGGCTCGCATCGGCCCGACTGCGTATGGGCCTTGCCTTGTACTGGGCGCCTGCCCAAAGTACCATCTCGTTATCGCGGTTCGGGCCCGATTGGGCCAGGTTTGTCTTCATTTTATAGAGCATAGGAACAATCTTGATGTTTAGCGGAAGCATGGTCGCAATCGTGACCCCGATGCATGATGACGGTTCGGTGGATTGGGAGTCACTTGATCGGCTCATCGAGCACCACATAAAAGAAGGAACGGATGCGATCGTTTCGGTAGGGACGACCGGGGAGTCCGCTACCCTCGATCATAACGAACATGGCGAAGTGATCGCCCATACCGTGAAGACTGTAGCAGGCCGAATTCCGGTCATTGGCGGCACGGGAGCAAATTCCACGAGGGAAGCCATTGCCCTAACCGAAGATGCGGCGAAGGCCGGCGTGGATGGCTGTCTTCTGGTCGTTCCTTACTACAACAAACCGCCGCAGGAAGGTCTTTATCAACACTTCAAGGCGATTGCTGAGGCGGTATCTATTCCCCAGGTTCTTTACAACGTACCCGGTCGAACCGGTGTCGACATGCATAACGACACGACCCTGCGGCTGGCCGAGATTGACAACATCGTGGCTATAAAGGATGCCACCAATGATCTGGACCGCGGTCGCGATCTCATACAGCGCGCGCCGGAAAATTTCTCAATTTATTCCGGAGAAGACGGGACTGCCTGCGAGCTGATGCTTGCGGGCGGAAAGGGCACTATTTCGGTGACCGCTAATGTGGCGCCTGCTCTAATGCATCGTATGTGTGCCGCGGCAATCGACGGCGATGAAGAGACTGCGAGAGGGCTAAACGCGCAACTTGAAGCGCTCCACAAGGCGCTTTTTCTTGAGTCCAACCCGATCCCGGCGAAGTGGGCTGTTCATCAGCAAGGCATTATTGGCGAGGGAATTCGCCTGCCGCTCGTCACGTTGTCGCCCGCGTTCCATGAGCCGCTCAAGGCAGCGATGCGCTCCGCAGGCGTTCTCTGACGAATGACTGCGGCGGTGAGCTGAATGAAAAGAGGCGACCTCCTTTACTCCGGCAAGGCGAAATCGGTCTTCTTGACTGACGATAAATCGAAACTGCTGATTGAATTTCGTAACGATACCTCTGCCTTTGACGGCGAAAAGGTCGCCCAGCTTGATCGCAAGGGGGCAGTGAATAACCGCTTCAATGCGTTCATCATGCAATATCTCGAGCGCGAAGGCATCGCGACGCATTTCGATCGTTTGCTGAGCGACACGGACTCCGTCGTGAAGCGTCTCGAAATGATTCCCGTCGAATGTGTTGTGCGTAATGTCGCCGCGGGGTCGCTGTGTCGCCGGCTCGGGATTGAGGAGGGGCTTGATCTTGTGCCTCCGACCTTCGAGTTCTTCCTTAAAAATGATGCGCTACATGATCCCATGATTAATGAGTATCACGCGCAGGCCTTTGGTTGGGCGAGTGCCGCAGAAATTGAATCGATGAAAGCCCAGACCTTTCGCGTGAATGAGATCTTGAGCCAATTGTTTGCCGATGCCGGCATGATCCTCGTGGACTTTAAGCTCGAATTCGGACGCTTTGAAAGTCGAGTGATACTGGGCGATGAGTTCACCCCCGACGGCTGCCGCATTTGGGACCAGTCGACGCGCAAGAAGCTTGATAAAGATCGGTTTCGCCAGGGCCTGGGCAGCGTCGTTGAATCCTATGAGGAAGTCGCCCATCGGCTCGGTATTGATTTAGAGGCGCCGGTTGCCTCATAACGCCCGGGGGTGAGGGCGCCTGTGTTAATTCTCGGCGGCGGTCCCGCGCTATCCGCTTTTGCCCTCGAGCGACTCGCACAGCGTCTGCGAGATAGCGACCGGATCGCGAAGCCGCCATGCCCACAGTATCTCTATCTCATCGAGTCTGAGACCCCTCCGGAAGGCGAATCCCTCGGTATCCTTGAAAACCTGCTTGAGGGCACGTTGGCTGAAGGACGCATCATTCGTGACCGAAAGAACCAGCTCGTCGTTGTTCCCCGATTCGGTACCCGATCGCCCTGGTCAACAAAGGCGACAGAGATAGCCCAACGTTGCGGCTTTGAGGGGATCCGTCGGATCGAGCGCGGAACGGTCTGGCACTTCGAAGAAGCACTGAGCGCCGATCGTAATCACACCCGATGGGCAGCGCTGATACATGATCCGATGACCGAGTCGGTTGTCGAAGATCTTGCCGCGCTTGACGCCATCTTCAGTACTCAAAGCCCCGGGCCGCTTCAGGCAGTGGACGTTATCAATGGCGGTCTGGAAGCTCTTCTTGCCGCAAACGGGGAACAGGGCTACGCGCTCACACCGCAGGAATGCGAGTACCTGGTGGATTCGTTTAAAGCGCTCGGCCGGAATCCAACCGATGCGGAGCTCATGATGTTTGCACAGGTGAATTCCGAGCACTGCCGTCACAAGATCTTCAATGCGTCATGGTCAATCGATGATGAGCAACGCGATCTTTCGTTATTTGACATGATCCGGACCACGCATGCGCAACATGGAAAGCATACGCTGAGCGCGTATAAAGATAACGCTGCTGTGCTCACGGGGTACTCAGCCTCTTGGTTTTTGCCGAGTCCAATCAATGGAGAATACGGCCAACTTGCGGAACCTTTACATCTCGTTGCGAAAGTAGAGACGCATAACCATCCGACGGCTATTTCTCCCCACCC
>Ga0181576_10002710_pt1 | contig 13189 bp, 13 predicted proteins | sample 101ome_22_FD_132464 | JGI IMG/M metagenome (GOLD analysis project Ga0181576, IMG submission 132464) | Coastal salt marsh microbial communities from the Groves Creek Marsh, Skidaway Island, Georgia - 101412BT metaG (megahit assembly) | ecosystem: Environmental > Aquatic > Marine > Intertidal...
GTAATACTGATATTGATGGTACATTAGATGTTTCAGGAAATTCATATTTAGGTTCATTAAATGTAACAGGTAATACTGATATTGATGGTACATTAGATGTTTCTGGAAACTCATATTTAGGTTCATTAAATGTAACAGGTAATACTGATATTGATGGTACATTAGATGTTTCAGGAAATTCATATCTAGGTTCATTAAATGTAACAGGTAATACTGATATTGATGGTACATTAGATGTTTCTGGAAATTCTACATTATATAACATATATGTTACTAATAATACTACTTTACAAGGAACATTAAATGTCACAGATTCTGTTATTTTTTCAAATACTTTATATGTATCTGGTGATTTATCTATAAATGATACTTTATTTGTAGATGCTTCAACAGATAGAGTTGGTATTAATAATTCAACTCCAGAAACTGTATTACATATTTCTGGTACAGATGGTTTAGTATTACCAGTTGGAGATATAACACAAAGAAAAGATGTAATGGGTGCTATCAGATACAACACTGATAGTTCATCTTTTGAAGGATATAATGGTGGTACTTGGGGAACTTTAGGTGGTACAAAAGATGTAGATGGAGATACTTATATATCAGCTGAAAATACTCCAGGTTCTGATAATGATCAATTAAAGTTTTATACAGCTAGTTCTGAAAAAATGGTAGTTGATACAAATGGAAATGTTGGTATTGGTATTACTAACCCAAATAATAAATTACATGTATATTCATCAGATAATCATAGTTATATTAATATTGATCGTGAAAATACTAATTCGGATTCAGGAATTCGTTTCCAAGATAATGGAACAGATGAATGGGTATTTTATAGTGAAGGAAGTACAGGTGATTTTTTAATAAATGAAGGAACTTCTGAAAATAGATTAAAAATAAAAGCAGGAGGATATCTTGGTATAGGAGTATTAAATCCTTCATATCCATTAGATATTACTGGTATAAATAATAATACAAAATCGAGCTTATCATTAAGAAATGGTAATAATGTAAGTACATTTAGTGATGGTGCACAAATAAGATTCGGATGGAATGGATCAGATGAATATGCACATTTTATTCATACTAGACATAATAACGAAGGTGTAAATAATGCAATTGATTTCTATGTAAATGATGGAACGCAAAATAATACAGTTACTAATGGTTCTATTTATTGTATGACAATTAATGATGGTAATTTAGGTATTGGTATTACAAATCCTTCTCAAAAATTAGATGTAATTGGTAATGCATATGTATCTGAGTTTTTAGGTATTGGTTCTAATACAATAAGTTATCCATTACAAGTAGAAACAGTAAATAATAATTCTTGGTCTACTAAATTACAAAATAATAATGCAAATCTATATGCTTTAAATACAAATGGAAATGCATTAAATATTCATTCTGGTATAAGTAGTACTAATAATTATTTAATGAAATTAAGAAATAATAGTTTTAGTGATATATTTAATGTATTTAATAATGGAAATGTAGGTATTAATGTAGCTACACCAAGCGTAAAATTAGATATTTCTGCTGGTTTAAATGATGGAGCAATAATTGGAGAATCTTTTATTGGTAATCATTTAAATACAAATAATCAATTTATAATTTCTCATAAAAATTTAAAAGATAATTCAAATGATTATGCAATTAAACAAAATATAAATGGTAAAACAGAAATTAATTCAAATATAAATGAAGATTTAAATATGAATATAAATGATTCTACAAAAATAATTATTAAATCTGATGGTAAAATAGGTATACATACAACAACACCGAATGAAAATGTTGAAATAAAAGATAATGTATTAATTAATACAACAAGTAATATTTCACTAACTGTTACTAATAAATTATCGAATATATTTATTGCACATGAAGATGGAAATGGTATACATGTTAATAGTGGAACAACATTAAATAAAGCATTAGACTTAAATGAAAATAATAATAATTTATTTAGTGTTTATAATAATGGAAATATAGTTATTGGTATAACTCAAGGTGATAATTTATTAAGTATTGAAAATGGTTTATCTATACTAAATAATGATGATAGTTTAAATATAAATGTAACAGATAATAAAAATATATTACAGAGTGATAATGAAATTAATTTTAATATAAGTTCAAATGAAGTATTAAATATAGAACAAAATAACATTAATGTAAATGGATCAATTAACATAAATGGTAATTTAGATTATCAAGAATTAGATGTTAGTGGTTCTGCATATATTAGTGATTCATTATATATAGGAATTAGTGAAAGTGAATTTAATTTACATGTAAGTGGTGACACTAAATTAGATGGAGATGTTGTTATTGGTGGTATATTAAGTTTTGAAGGAGTATCAGTTGATGGATTTGAATTTCAAGATAGTTTAATTAAATTTGGTACTAATAATACTGATAATACAGAAGATATTGGGTTTTATGGTAAATATGTAGAAACAGGTACAACAAAATACACAGGTTTATTTAATGATTCATCTGATAATAATATATTTAAATTATTTAAAGATTTGGAAAGTGATCCAAATACAGTAGTAAATACGAATGATGCAAGTTTTAATTATGCAGATTTAAGGTTAAATAATCTAGATACAATTGGTAATATAGGTATTGGTATTACTAATCCATTAACATCATTACATATTTCATCAACTAATACATTAGTTATTCCAGTAGGTGATATAACACAAAGAATCGGTGTTACTGGTGGTATTAGATATAATTCAGATTTATTATCATTTGAAGGTTATGATGGAACAAACTGGGGTTCATTGGGTGGAGTAAAAGATGTAGATCAAGATACTTATATAAGTGCAGAGAATAGTCCAGGAAGTGATAATGATGAATTAAAATTCTACACTGGCGGAATAGAACAAATGATTATAGATAGTAATGGTAATATAGGAATAGGTATTACTAATCCACAATATTCTTTAGATGTAGATGGTATAATACAATCAAATGATGAAATATTTGCACCAGAATTTACAGCAACTTCAGACATAAGAGTTAAAGAAAATATAAAAAGATTTAATGGAAATTTTATAGAGAAAATTAGTAAATTAAATTTATTTGAATATAATTTTACAAAAGAATACAGTAAAAATAATGAAAAAATGTATGGTTTAATTGCACAAAATGTAGAAAAAGTAATTCCAGAAGCAATAAAACTAAAAAAAATGAAAGTAAATGATAATATAATTGAAGATTTTAAAACAATTAGTCAAAATACATTAATGACATATTTAATAGGTTCAATACAACAATTAACACAATCACAAAAAAATTTATTTAATGAATTAATTAATTTAAAAAAAGATTATAATAATTTAAAATATAATTATGAATTAGAAAAAGAATTAAATAATTATAAAAAATAAAATTTAATTGATATTAATTATAAAAATGTTAGAAGAATATAGAAAATTTTATTATAGATCAATATATAATTTAATTAAAGAACAATTAGTAAAAATATCAATAGAATTTAATATTGATATAAATGAATTAGAAAAATTATATTTAACTGATTTTAAGGAATATTTATAATAATAAAATATATTAATAATATTTTTTATTATTTTTTTGATTCAAAATGTTTTTTTAATTGTATTATTAATTCTTTTTTTGAATTTTCATATGGACGAAAATATTTATTTAAATTATTTAATGATATCCATTTAATATCTCCAATTTCAACTAATTGAAACTCATTTTTTTTATTGTTAAAATTTTCTATTATAATATCATGATTTTTATAATATTCTGAAAGAAAAAAAACTGTTTTATATGTTTTATTATTACTTGATGTATGAATTTCTTCAAATTTATAATTTTTGTATATTTTTATATCATCTTTTATCATATTTGTTTCTTCAACAAATTCTCTTAATGATGTACTTATTATATCTTCATTAGGATTTCTTTTACCTTTTGGAAAATACCATTCTGGTGTATCATAATTATTATTAGAATTATCAATAAAAGAATCTAAAATATATTTTTTGTTATTATGATAAAATCCATTTTTTAAAATATTAAATTTGATAATACCTTTATAAAATTCTGTTTTATTTTTTATTTCATCATTATTAGTAATCATCCAAATATCATTCCATAATTTTTTATAATTTTCTGTTTTTATTTTAAACTTTTCTTCATTAGTCATTTTGTCAAACAAAATTTTTATATAGTCATAATCAAGAATATCATATAATCCTCTTATAAATTCAATATATGTATATGTATTTTTTCTCATAACCATTAGAAAAAAATATTCATTGTCTATATTCTTATAACAACATAAACCATAACTCATTAGTGGTTTAGTACAATTTTTATAATAATGTCCTTTTTCAAAACAATTATTACAACTCATATTTAAACTTATAATATTATACAATAAATTTTATTAAAAATTTAATATAAAAATCTAAATATATTATATATTATAATTATGGAAAATATTATTGACTATATAAAAAAAAATAATCTTGATGAAGATGAATTAATTAAATTATTAAAAAAATATGATATTAAATATAATAATAAAGAACAAAGAATAAAAAATTTTATAAAAAATTATGAAAAAGAATATATACCATATCCTCTAAAGAATGATCCAGATTTTTTTCAAAAAATTTATAAAAAAAAAGAGTTTTATGAAAATCAATATCAAATACCAGATAAATCAGTTGATGTACAAAAAGATATATGTCCATCAAAAGAAAAAAACTTTAAATTATTAGCACATCAAATAGTTATTAGAAATTATATGAATATTAATACTCCATATAATAGTATTTTACTTTTTCATGGTATGGGTTCAGGTAAAACAATGTCTGCTATTACAATTGCAGAAAATTATAGAATTAATCTAGGAAACTTTAATAGAAAAAAAACATTTGTATTAGTTAGTGGAGATACAATAGAACAAAATTTTAAAAGAGAAATTCATGATATAAAAAAAGGTTATAATCAAGGGACATTTACTGATTATATTAATTATTTACCAAATGATACAGATGAAATTAAACAAAAAAAAGTAGATGAATTAATTGAAAAAAATTATGAAATTGAACATTATCAAAAACTTTCAAACATTTTAAGTAAAAAAAAACAAGAATTACAAGATAATGAAGCATTTAAATTATGGATAAAACAAACTTATTCGAATAGAGTTTTTATAATAGATGAAGTACATAATTTAAAATTAATTGATAAAGATGAGAATACAATAAAAAGATATGATGCAGTTAAACTAATTGTTGAAAATACAATTAATATGAAATTAATACTATTATCTGGTACCCCAATGGGCCATTCAGTTAAAGAAATAATTGATATTTTAAATTTATTATTAGTAAATGATAAACAAAAAGAAATTGTTTTATCTGATATTTTTAAACCAAATCTTGATTTTGTTGATAATGGTATTAATATTTTAAATAAAGTTTCTAAATCATATATTTCATATATTACAAAAGAAAATCCATATACATTTCCAGAAAAAAAATATAATAACGAATCAATATATATTACAGATTTTATTAATAAAAAATTTGATAATGAATTTTCATTACAATATGATATGAAAAATGAATATAAAATAATACCATGTAAAATGGAAAATGAACATAAAGAAAATTATTTAAAATTATTAGATAATAAAAAAGTAAATGTCCAAGATTTAATACAATTACAACTACTAAATTATGATCATCAAAAAGAATTAGAAAAAAAAGGAAAAGATAAAATTATTTATGATATAAATTTTGATGAATTTAAAGAATCAAATTTAAAACAATTATCCATGAAATTTTATAAACTATTACAAAATATAAAAAAATCAAATGGACCAATATTTATATATACAAATTATGTAGATAAAGGTGTTTTAATGATTGCAAGTATGTTACTTAGAAATGGTATTGATTTATTTAATTCTAGAAAAGAATCCGATATATTATTATCAAAAAACTCTTTATTTAAATCAAAAAGATATAGACCGAAAAAAAGTAATAAATTGTGTGCAATATGTTCAGAAAAATTCCATGAAAATAATGATCATAAATTTACACCAATGTTATTTGATTATATTATAGGTCAAACTAATGAAGATGTTGAAAAAAAAATAATAGAAACATTTAATGATCCTGAAAATTTTAATGGTTCTAAATTAAAAATAATAATAGGTTCAAGTGTATTAAAAGAAGGTGTTTCATTTTTAAAAGTTAGACAATTAAATATTATGGAACCATGGCATAATAAATCTAGATTAGATCAAGTTATTGCAAGAGGTATAAGACATTGTTCACATAAATCATTAGATAAAAAAGATCGTAATGTAGAAGTTAATATATATTGTTCAATTATTGATAATAAATATATTATGGATAAAAATAAAACAGAAATCATTCAAAAATTAAATACAATGTTTGATGTTAATGTTAATGATAAATTAAAAGTAGACATTAATTTAGCAAGAAAATATAGTAATAATTTACCATTATTATCTTATGATATGATAATGTATAAAAGATCAGAAATATCAAATTATTATATTTCAAAAGTAGAAGATATATTAAAAATGAATTCAATGGATTGTTCATTAAATAGAAATTTAAATAAAGTAAATGATAATTATACATGTAATACTTTTGAAGATGAGTTTAATTATGATTTAAAAAATAATGAAATTGATGATTCTACATATACTAATTTATTTTTAACACCATATATAAAATATGTTATATCATTTATATTAAAATATTTCAAAAAAAATAAAATAATTGATATTGATGTATTAGTTAATAATCCAGCATTTCAAGATCCAATATACAAAACAAATAATAATTATATATAAAAAAAGCTTTAAATATGATGTTACCAACTGATAATAATCTTAAAAATTTTTCATAAATAATAGAACATGAAACATCTAATAAAAAAATAAATTATGGATATTTAATAAAAAGAAAATATAATGATAATTACATATATATATTTAAAAAATTTGATAATAATAATATATTTGAAAAATCAAAATTTGAACAAACCCCAATATATGAAGATTATTATAACCTAAATGAATTTCCACTAAATCTAAATAAGTTTTTATTAAAACTAGAAAAAATTGATACAAAAAAACAAAATAAGAAATTATCAGAAATTAATTATATTGATATATTAAATCAAAAAGGAAAAAAAAATGATAAAAAAATATTAAAAGAAAATATTGGAACAGAAGGTAATAAAATTATTAGAAATAATTATCCAGATATTTCAAATGAAGGTGATTATGTTGGTATTATTATTAATCAACCAAAATTTATTGATAGATTATGGATAAGAAATAAAGAAAAAGATAATATTGGAAGAGATAGTATTACAGCATTTAAAAAAACAGAATTAAAAGAATTAATTATATTATTATGGAATAAAGTAACAAATGATTTTAAAATACAAAATCAAAAAAAATATGATCTTTATACTACTAAATCAAATATAAAAGAAAAATTAAGTATATTTCTAAAAGAAATTTTTATAAATTTAAATGAAAATCAAATTGAAAATAAAATATGGTTTCAAAAATTATAATTTTATATATATTTTTAACCAATTATTAATAAGACTCGATATTTGAAGTAATTCTTTCTTTAATTTAATATTTTCCTTTTTTTTATTTTTATTATTTTTTAAAAATACAAACGGTTCTGTTGTAATATATGCTTGAAATTCATCAATATATAATTTTTTATGATATGTATTTAAATATTCAATGATTATATTTTTTATATCATCATTTAATGATTCCCAAATTGATTTTATATAATTTCTATATTTTTTATTAAAATAAAATAGTACATGTTTTTTTCATGTTCTAATGTAGATTTATCATCTTCACATTTTGTAATAATATATCTATAATTTTTTTTTTGATATTTTATCAGTTTTTTATATAAATTTAATTCTTCATATAAAATATCATTTTTTTTCAATGATAATTCATAATATTTAATTATTTTTTTTAGTGATAAATTATGACCGTCATATGAATTACTTTGAATTTTATCATTTCTTATTAAATGATATTTATAAATATATTTTTTATAAAATTTTGAATCTTCATAATAACAACTTGCTCCACTCATTGTTAAAGTTTGAGTCTCTTTATTATTAAAACTTAATATTAAAACTTGATGTTCTTTTTTAATAGAAAAAAAAGATTCCATTAAAAATTAAATTTATCAATTTTATTAATCAGAATATATTTTATAATTTATTTTTTACTACTTTTTTTGCTGGTTTTTTAACTACTTTTTTTACTTGTTTTTTAACTACTTTTTTAACTACTTTTTTTACTGGTTTTTTAACTACTTTTTTTACTGGTTTTTTAACTACTTTTTTTACTGGTTTTTTAACTAGTTTATTGTTTTCATTTTTTATAAATTTATATATATCATTACTTGTTCTATTTCCTGTAAATACACTTGATATATTTCCATTACTTAATACAAATCTTAAATGTGGAACACCTTGTATTTGTAAAAATCTAAATGCATCTTGATTATATTCATTATCTCCATGAATTGCATATATATTTATATCTTTTTTTTCAGCTAATTTTAATAATTCAGGTGCGATTAAATTACAAAAACCACACCAATAATAATAAAATATAACTAAACCTGGTTTTTTATTATTTTTAATTTTTATTGTTTTTTTATTTATTATATATTCATTTGGAGTTAATTCTGTTACTTTTGTATTTGTAAATTTATCATTCATAGTATATATTTAAATATTATTATATTTTTATTTTATCTTCCATTTAATTTCATTAACATTTATTTTTTTTTCTAATTTTTTATTATCTTTTTCGCTTATCATTGAATTACTATAATAGTTTTCACTTAATTTTTTTGTACTTTTAAAAAATAGTAATAATATTGAAAAAATAAATAATCCAATTGTAAATTTAACAATATAATCCATTATATAAAAATAAAATATTTTTATTTTATATAATGAAATTTTTAAAAATAATTTTTACACCAATATTAAAATTTTTAAAATTTATTATATTACCAGTTTTTAAATTTTTAAGAAAAATTTTATGGGATACTACATTAAGAAAATTTTTTAATGATAAATTAAAATTATCATTTATAGTTGGTTTAATTGATGATTATCTTGATGTAATAGAAGGAATTATAAAAAATCCATTTTCTGTTTTAAAATTTACAGATTTTTCATTATTTATTATATTTGCACCATGGATTATTAATTTATTATTATTTCCAATTAAAAAAATTCAATTAGCTAGACAACAACAAAAACAACAAAAACAATTAGAAGAATATTATACTAAATTAGCGGAAACTAATCCTGAATATTACCAACAATTATACAATCAACAACAAATGCAAATGATTGGTGGTGCAAGTGTAATGAATGTACTTAGTTCGTCACCTGGAATAACAGATTATATAAGTATATATTTATTCATATTTTTTATGTATATTATAGAAAAAAGAGATATATGTAATAAAAAACATAAAAAAGATTCAGATAAAGAATCATATTCTAGTTGGAAATTAATCAAAATAGGATTAGTATTCGCAACAATAATTACATTATTTTATATATCTATATATTTAGTTTTTCCATTTATGCCTATTATTGGTATATTTTTTAATATTGCAAATAGTTTACCTATAATTGGTACATTAGTTCCAGGTATATTAACATATATAGCTTATAACATTTTTAGAAATATTACAGAAATGATGAAAAGAAGGACTCAATGTGTATAATTTTTAATATTCCATAATTTATCACATTTTATAATATAATCATCGGAAACTTTGTTTTTTTCTTCATTTTTTTTTTTGAAATTTATTTTTTGTGTTGTATCTATACTTATATCCCAAAAATTTTCAATACATTCATTTTTTTTATAAAGTTTTTTTACATGATTTATTTTTTTTTTTATATATAAATTTATATTCATCCTCATATTATTATATTTAATTATTTTATCTTTTTTTTTTTATTCTTTTAAATATTTTTCTTTTTCTTTTTTTTATTTTTTTTTTTTTTTTATAAATTTTTTTTTCATTATTTATTTTTTTTTTTATATATAAATTTATATTCATCCTCATATTATTATATTTAATTATTTAATCATTTTTATTTAATTCTTTTAAATATTCTTCTATTTCTTTTATTGATTGATTTGATATTTCTAATAAATCAAAAAAAAGTCCATTTGAATTTACCGTATATTTCTCATTGTTTTTTTTTAATATATTAAAAATATAAATACTATTAAAATTATTTAATTTTTCTAAATCTTGTTTAATTTTATTTTTGTCTTCGTAAGTATATAACATTTTATATAAAATATTATATATTTTTTATTAAATAATTTTTTAATTTATTATAACTCCTACTACATTTATATATTTCATATTAAATTTTATTTGCTTTGCTAAAACACATACTTTTAAATTTTCTCCAATTTTTATATTTTTATCATTTTCAATTATCATTACTTTTATTATTTTATTAGATTTTCCAATTATTATATTATTATTATCTATAATTTGACAATCAATTATATCATTATTATTAACATTTATAAATTCTCCAATGAATCTAATATTTACAAATATTTCCGATTTAAAATTATTTTTCGAAACATGTTTTATTTCATAATTTAATATTTTTACTATTTTATTTAAATAACCATATTCTTCATAATAATTTTTTTTTTCTAATTTACTAATTTCATCTTTTATAATTTTTTTTATGTTTATTAAATTTTTTATATTAACTAATATTGTATGTAAAACTTCTTTTTTTTCAATCATTTTATTTTATTTATAATAAATTTTATTTTTTTTAACAACATAAACATTTTAATAAAAATGTAATAATCATTACTACACCACCTAATACAATTACAATAATTGGATAAATTAATTCATCTTGATTTGCATACATTGTATCAAATGAATATTTTCCTCTACAATCTTCATATAAATAACAAGTATAAGTTTTATTTACTTCTTTTAATGGTTCCCCACAAGCTTTATCATTCCAATAATCTTCTTCCATTTTTAGTAATTCATCCCCACAATGTTCTGCTGTTACTGTATAAGTATATTTAACAGAATCACATTCATCACAAATTCTTTTTTTATCAAATTCAAATGGATTATAATAATATTCACAATCACATTCATTACAAACTTCTCCTGATAAATCTGTATCAATTGAAACAATTTTACAACCATTAGAAACTTCTGAAAAATTATTTAATGAAACAATTTCATTTACACCCCATACAATTCCCCAAATACATAAAGCATAAATTCCTACAAATAAAAATAATTTCCATAATTGTATAGTTAAATGCTTAAAAATTTTTTTTAAACAACCACAACAACAATTTACTACACAATTACCTTCATCTTTTTCAGATTCACAATCATGACCTTCATATGGTTCAAAATCTCTAGCCATTATTTATTTTTATTATTTTTTTAATCAGTAAATTTTATTATTAAAATATATAAATAATTAAATAATAAATTATAATAAAATATATATTTATTATGAACAATATATTATCTGTTAAAGAATTAACAACAAATATTTCAAAAATTTTTTTAAAAAATTTTAATAATAATTTTATTGTAAAAGGTGAAGTTTTTAGTGTATCAAATAAAGGTCATATTTGGTTCACATTAAAAGATTTAAATGATAATTGTATTATTAATTGTGTTATTTGGAAAACAATTGTTGAAAATGAAAATATTGATTTAGATATAGGTGATATTATTATTGCAAGAGGAAAAATAAAATTATATGATGTACAAAATCGTTACAATTTATGTATTTATAAATTAACAAAAAAAGAAACAATCGAAAATTCTTTTAAAAAAAAACTTAAGTTATATAAAGAAAAAGGTTATTATATTAAAAATAATATTTTGGATAAAAAAAAAATTAAAAAAATTGCATTAATTACATCTCTTGAAGGTGAAGCAATTAATGATTTTAAAAAAACAATCGAAAATAGATTTTTTTTTGGTAAAATATATACAAAAGATGTAAATGTTCAAGGTGAAAATTGTGTAAGTAGTATAAATAATGCAATTGATTTTTTTGAAAAAAAAGTTGATGTTATTTTAATTACTAGAGGAGGTGGATCTTTTCTTGATTTAAATGAATTTAATAATGATTTATTAATTGAAAAAATATATAATTGTAAAACTCCAATATATTGTGCAATAGGTCATGAAAGAGATTATACTATATGTGATTATGTATGTGATTTAAGAAGTTCTACTCCTACATCTTTGGCATTAGAAATATCATATGATAAAAATATTTTACATAATAAATTTCGTTTACATTATGAAAATGAATTAAAAAAATATTCTAATTTTGAAAAAAATATTATTAAAAAATTAGATGAAATTAAAAATAATATTTATGATTTTATTTTAAAAAATAAACCAAGTGGTTTTTTTATTGAAGATAAATATATAGAAAAATTATCTGATTTTAAAAAATTATGTAATGAAAAATTTAAAATTAAGTTATTAGATTGTGAAATTGAATTTAAAATTAATAATTATAATATATTAAAAGAATATAATAGTAAATATACATATGATAAATATTTAGAAATATATAAAAAACCATCTAATATAAAAAATAAATTATCATTAAATGAATATATTGATAAATTTAATAATAATAAAAATTTTGGAGAAAAAAATAATTTTATAATTTGTAAAAAATTATTAAATATTTTAAATAATTATTATAATAATATTGATAAAATTAATAATCAAAAAATAGAAGAACTATATTTTGATAACTTTATAAAAGATGATAATATAGAATTATCATTAGAAAAATTAAAAAAATATAAAAAACATATCAATTATTTAAATAAATATAAATCTAATAATAATGATATAAATAATGATACTAATATTAATTCTTTATTTCAAAAATTTATAAAATATAATGAAAAAGATGGTATAAATCAAAATTTTTTATTAATGTATAATAAATTATCAAATTATAATATAATTTATAAAAAATATTAATTTAATATCTTATCCATCTTAAA
>Ga0181576_10002712_pt1 | contig 13178 bp, 10 predicted proteins | sample 101ome_22_FD_132464 | JGI IMG/M metagenome (GOLD analysis project Ga0181576, IMG submission 132464) | Coastal salt marsh microbial communities from the Groves Creek Marsh, Skidaway Island, Georgia - 101412BT metaG (megahit assembly) | ecosystem: Environmental > Aquatic > Marine > Intertidal...
AATCTACAGGTTCTTACATCATTAACTCTTGGGTCTAGTAAGAATAGTCCTTTATTTTTTAACGCCGATAAACCACTTCAAATAAGTAGTTGGAATTATTTTCAAAACCAAATTACCACTCAATACCAAGGTAATAATTGGGGGTTATATTTATCATCTTTCTATCAAATCAATAGCATCAATGAAAATCAAAATAAATGGTTTCCCAATTGGTTTGGAAGGTTTGGGTTTAGTTACCAAAACGATGCTTTTAAAAAGGCATTATTCTATCGTATAGGTGCAGATTTGACATATAGTTCTAGTTATATTGGAATAGGTTATAATCCTGTTTATCATAATTTCCAATTTTCAACTTCAACCAATTTAGAATTAGGTAACTATCCTGTAATTTCTTTTTATGGTATCACTAGGATTCAAACTGTTGACATTTTCTTTAAGTATGAACACTGGAATGAATGGTTAATACTTCCCAAAACAAATAATCGTTACGAAAGAATCTCAAATTATCCTATGCAACCTGCACGTTTTCGTTTTGGGTTTCAATGGAAGTTTTGGAATTAATGCGCTTCAAGCCAATTATTTCCAATTCCAGATTCTACAAGAATTGGGACATCTAATTTCATTGCACCTTCCATAATCTCAGTCACCTTTGCGCGCACCTCAACAATTTCATTTTTTGGTACATCAAACAATAATTCATCATGTACTTGTAAAATCATTTTAGTTTTTAAGTCCGAACTTCTAAGCCAATCTTGCACTTGAATCATTGCAATTTTTATCATGTCCGCAGCACTTCCTTGTATGGGTGCATTAATTGCATTTCTTTCAGCAAATCCCCTTACGGTAGCATTCCTACTGTTGATATCACGCAAATTTCTTTTTCGTCCAGTAATGGTCTCTACATACCCGAGCTCACGAGCAGAATTAACAGTTTGATCCATATATTGTTTAATCCCGGGAAACTGTATAAAGTAGTTATCAATAATTTCTTTTGCCTCTGCTCTACTAATTTGTACACGTTGACTTAGACCAAATGCTGAGATACCATAAATTATACCAAAATTCACTGTTTTAGCTTTTCTTCTCATATCTGTATCTACTTCCTCTACAGGAATACCATAAACTTTAGACGCAGTGGCCGTGTGAATGTCTATTCCAGAATTAAATGCGTCAATCATACCCTGATCTTTTGATATATGAGCAATAATTCTTAATTCTATTTGAGAATAGTCAGCACTTAATAATACAGAATCTTCTTGATTAGAGATAAAGGACTTTCTAATTTCACGTCCTAAATCTGTACGAATAGGAATATTCTGAAGATTAGGATTTTGAGAACTCAAACGACCGGTAGCCGCTACGGCTTGATTAAAACTGGTGTGAACTTTACCCGTTGCCTGTTTAACCATGTTGGGAAGTGCATCAACATAAGTACTACGCAATTTTTGAAGTGCTCTAAAGTTTAAAATATGTTCAACTATTTCATGCTTCCATTTTAATGATTGCAGGGTCTCCTCATCTGTTTGATATTGACCAGTTTTTGTCTTTTTAGGCTTTTCGAGTAATTTAAGATGATCGAATAAAACATTACCGACCTGTTGAGGAGATGAAATATTAAATTCAAACCCTGCAAGCTCGAATATTTTATTCTGCATTTCTATTGCTTGTTGTTGTAAATCACTACTGTATTGGGACAAGAAATCTGTATCCAATTTAACTCCCTCTTGTTCCATTTCTAGTAGAACTGATACTAAAGGCATTTCAATATCAGTGAATACAGTTAACAAGTTTTTCTCTTCTAATTGTTTTTTTAAATAAGACTTTAATTGAAATGTGACATCAGTATCTTCGGCAGCATAAATGGCTATTTTTTCAATCTCTACATCCGACATTGAACCTTGATTCTTCCCTTTCTTACCAATCAATGTCTCAATAGAAATTGGCGTATAATTTAAATATGACTCGCTTAATACAGTCATGTTGTGCCGTTGATCCGGCTCAATTAGATAGTGTGCCAACATAGTGTCAAAAAACGGTCCCTGAACCTTTATCCCATATTTAGACAAAATCCCAAGATCGTATTTTAAATTTTGAGCAATTTTTAATTGATTTGAGTTCCAAATAAAACTCAATTTTTCTAAAATAATTTTAGCCTGACCTTTATCTTTTGGAATGGGAATATAAACCCCTTGATGATTTTTCCATGTAAATGAAACCCCCACCAAAAAAGCATCAAAAACATCTAATTCACTCGTTTCTGTATCGAAACAAATTTCTTCAACTCCCGAAGCCTCTTTTTGAAATTTTTTCCATTGCTCCTCATTTTGAATACATATATAGTCATGTTCCGTATTTTCAATGTTTTTTAACTCAATATGAACTTCCTCTTGTGGAGATTCAAAATTATCAAACAATGATGTTTGAGCTGAAGGTATTTTTACTGATGTCGATTTTGTCTTGGTACTACTCTCTACGGTTGTTTGAGACCCAAAGACTCTATTAGCTAGGGTTCTAAATTCTAACTCCTTAAATACCTCAGTTAATAATTCCTGATTAGGGTCAGTTAATTCCAAAGCCGAAAGATTTAAATCTATAGGAACATCAGTATCAATTGTAGCCAATCGTTTTGAAAGAAGAGCCTGGTCAATATTTGCTTCAAACTTTTCTTTCATTTTTCCCTTCATTTCATGTATATGCCTAATCACATTTTCCATGGATCCATATTGCTGGATTAACTTTTTTGCCGTTTTTTCACCTACACCAGGAACTCCTGGAATATTGTCAACAGCATCACCCCACAATCCTAAAATATCAATTACTTGCTCAACATTTTCAATTTCCCATTTTGCTAGAACCTCTGGCACCCCCAAAATTTCATCAGGATTTCCCATTCTTCCTGGTTTATAAATATATACCCTCTCTCTTACTAACTGGCCAAAATCCTTATCTGGAGTCATCATGTAAACATCTAAATCTTTCGCTTTCCAGGCCAAGGTCCCAATAATATCATCAGCTTCATATCCATCCATAGTAATCACAGGTATGTTAAACCCTTCGATTATTCTAAAAATATAAGGAAGACTATTTCTTAAATCTTCAGGCATTGCCTCACGCTGACCTTTATATTCTGCAAATTCTTCGTGTCTTTTTGTCGGCTTATCTGTATCAAATACCACACCCAAATGAGTTGGATTCTGTTTTCTTATAATGTCTAATAAGGTATTTGTAAACCCAAACATAGCACTAGCATTTATGCCAGTAGATGTAATTCTAGGATTCTTACTGAATGCAAAGAATGCCCTGTAAATAAGAGCCATTCCGTCTAATAAAAATAACTTTCCTTCCTTCATTTTTCAACGAAGCAAGTTAGTAAAGAATGCTTACTTTTCCTTCTTTTTAAAACCTAATGATATACCGTTTATACAATACCTTAAACCAGTGGGTTGACCATAACCGTCATTAAAAACATGACCCAAATGTCCGCCGCATTTAGCGCAAACAACTTCCGTTCTTACCATCCCATGGCTAGTATCTAAAATTTCCTTTACGGCTTTTTTATCAATAGATTGATAAAAACTTGGCCAACCGCAGCCTGCATCAAATTTGGTTTTTGATTCAAATAACTCCGCACCACAACCTTTGCAAACATAAATACCCTCATCCCAAAATGTTTCATATTCACTAGTGTAAGGTCTTTCTGTTGCTTTATTCCTTAAAACTTCATATTCAAAATCACTCAATTGCGATTTCCATTCACCATCTGTTTTTTGAACATCAAAATTTTCGTTATTCATTTCTGTTATATTGTTTTTTAGTGGAGCAGACTGACAAGAAACATCAACAAATATTGCCGTATTAATTAAGCAAAAAACTAATATTTTCAAAAGTCTTAACACAATATTAAAACGCTTGAATTTTGCATTTGTTTGAGACAACCGTGATTTTTGTTTAGTGAATTATTTTGCTCACTACTTTTTTGACCATGAAGTGGAAAATCCATTATATAATTTTGGACTTCTTCTTCCCGATTTACTCAGAAATTATTCTAAAAACGCCTACAATAAACGAATCTTAAATCATCAAAGCTCCACTGAAATTTTCCGAGGAGCACAACAACATCTAAAAAGAGATAAGCAGTTTCATCAACATCCATTTTTCGAAAAAGTACAGCAAAATATTAATGACCCGTTTAAAAACACATTCCTTAAATATGGTGTTGACAGAACCTGGTTTGGTATTCATGTTATTATTGAATTAGTACTTGATAAATATCTGATATTACATAACTTAAATTTATTGAATAAATTATATGATGATATTTTATTTAGCATTCACTCTGATACAAATTGGTTGCAGACTATTGAACATCTCGACCCTCCACAATTCATAAATAGTATGGTGAAATTCGCTGAATATAAATTCCTTGAGAAATACACAGAAGTAGGTGGAACTATAATTGGGCTAAATAAAATTTATCAATTTGTAGAAGCAGACGCAAATGATTGGAGGTTAAATAAAAAATTCTGGAAGGAGTTATTATCACTTGAAAAAATCATTTATAACGAAATCACAAAGAATTATAATTTACTTATTCGTTAGAATAATGTTCCACCAAATAGGACTAATTGCCACCAAGAAATACACAAACCAAATCGTTGAAATCCACCAGTTTGTATTTTCTCTTTTGAAAAATATAGAATGATATATTGCCAATGGAATTGCTAATAAGATGAAATATTCTTTGTAAATATACCACCGAGCAGCACATACAATGAGCAGAAATAAAGCTAATACCATCATTGCAAGTAGGCTTCTTCTTGTTTCTACATTATACCTAAAATAAGCACCAATTTGCCTAAATAGACCTATTAAAGCAATTATTATAAGTAAGCAAATAACAATAAAATCTTTATAACTATTGGTCCAATTGAGTCCTGACGACCTATCGACTAACAGCCAAGACCTCCAGTTATTACTAATACTCCAATCCCAGGAAAACAAATAACCCAAGGAAGCAATTATGTAAAATGGAATTGCCATTCCAAAAAATATTATCAGGATATCAGATAGTTTTACTGTCTTAAAAATTATTACTGCCGAAATTAATAAAACAAAAGACCAATAAAATTCTGAAAGGCTTAAAGCTGAAAACCCAAAAAGAAATGAGGCTTGTAATAATACTGCCTTCTTGTATTTTTTTTCAAGAAACTGAAAAACAGAATACATGCCAAGCATGAACAATGTACTTGCAAAATAAATATGATTAATAAATAAGCTTTCAGGAAAGAGGCTATATAAAATTCCAAGAGATAGCAGAACAGAAGAACCAGGCTTGTCTAAAATATTGTAATAACCAACTAATCTCGTTAGAATTAATCCTTGTATTACTACTGTCAACGTAGATACCAATAGTGATAAGAATGGAGAATGATTAAGAGTTAAGATTATATTAGTAAATATTCCATGTACTAACGATGCATTAAATTTTGGTTGAAGAGTATAATAAACACCTAATCTGTAAACAATTATTCCAATTATTACAGTAACAGAAACACTTATTTTATCTTCAAAAACTTTTTTAATCATTTGGGTTGTATACCTGCATCCAAAACCATTGCTTGTCCCTTAACAATGGCACTGTAAAAGTACAATAATCTGTTTCTTTACCATCAAATGGAATTATAACATTATAAAAATTATCACTATTTACCAGTACATGTTTTTCAATTTCAAAATCAGGGCGTATTACAATATCTATAACCTCATTACTTTTTGAAATATCGGCATTGTATACAATATGAATTCCCTTTTCACATACAAATGATCCATAACCTAAAAGATAACTTGTATTAGGCGAAGCAACCTGCTCCTTATTTATTCTAATAACCGTGTCTATACCTCCAATATTATTTAAAACAGCAATCCCTATTTCGTTAAAATTAAATAGGATTTTTGTTGCCGTCTGTGGAATACCATTTATGTAATAGGTTTCTAATTGTCTCAATTCTATGTAACGCTCCAAAAGCAAAATATTGGTAGAGTCATCCATACTAATAATTCGTCTTGAGGTATAATTTTTTGGACTTTTATTACGCTTACTCTTAAAGTTACCATCTAATGTTTTCGCCTGAATTTCGGAGAAAGGAGTTTCCCAAAATGTAAATACTGAATCGTAAATTGGAATAATAATTTGGTAGATACCTTCTGACTCTTTTTTATCATCCCCATAGGTACCACTGACAATCCATGACCGTTGATTGGGAAGAAAAGTAATAACTGCATTTTGCTGGTTATATTCACTAACTGGCTCAAAAATCCTAACCTTATCAGAATTAAATTTTATTATATATGGAAACTCTTGGCGCGAGCCCAATGAAAAAAGTTCCCGAGGTTTTTTCACTGTCAACAAGGCGCAACTTTCCTTTGAATCTCCTATAGAAAAATCTGAAAATGAAACGTATTGAATAGGGTAATCAATATTTATTTTTTGCGTACTGTTAATTTGACCATTATTGTCAAAGGAAAAATTATGTATTTCCGTTTTCGAACCATTTTTTTTCATCCAACAAACATTAAATAATTGATGCTTATTAGAATTACGAACAATTATCTCATCTGAATTTAATTCTTTTATTTCTAGTTTAGGAAGTACTACTGTTTCAATATTTCCCTCTAATGTATTACTCAATCTATTCAAAATTAGGTAAAGGCCTTCTCTGCGTTTTCTTAAAACACTTACCCAATAAATACTTGAATCTGCAACAAAAACATGTAGAATAAAATTCTTCCGGGGTACCTTTATAAATCGATCATCAATAAAACCAAGTTCATGATCATATCGTTCAATTGAAAATCCACCTTGCAAAAACTCATTAGCATAATTCAGTGTGTAAATACCATAATCACTTTCACCAATTGGCATATGATATATACTTTTTTGCTGACTTAGCTGAGGCTTATTCGAAAGTGCATAAAATTGCGATTGCAAATTAAAAAATCCCGAATACAGAAAAAGCAATATGCCTAGCCTTCGCACCATGTTAATCTCAAAATTCGTTGGATTGCACAAGAATGCCAAATAACATCTAATTTTGTTCAATTATATCACTTGGTAATCAAAGAAAATAAAATCGAAAAGGCTATTCTAATAGGGATTAGCACATACAATGATGAAATCCCTATTGAAGATAGTATGGAAGAACTAGAAGAGCTTACCCGAACTTCAGGGGCTGAGACCTATTCTACTTTTATTCAGAAATTAGAGCATCCAAACCCGAAAACATTTGTAGGAAAAGGTAAAATGGAAGAGATCGCAGAGTTCTGCAAATCTCGTGAAATAGATGTTGCAATTTTTGACGATGATTTAAGTCCAGCTCAGATAAAAAATATTGAAGTTATTCTTAAGGATGTCAAAGTAATTAGTAGAACACACCTAATTTTAGATATTTTCGCTAAAAACGCTAGAACTTCTCAAGCGAAGACACAAGTTGAACTTGCCCAGGCAAAATTCATGCTACCAAGATTAACTGGTTTGTGGACCCACTTAAGCAAACAAAAAGGAGGAATTGGAATGAAGGGTCCAGGAGAAACTGAAATTGAAACAGATCGTCGTGCACTAAGAAATAGAATATCGTTATTAAAAGAAAAACTCCGCCATATTGAAAAAATTGGTACTACTCAGCGATCCTCGAGACAAGGAATTTTTAGGGCTGCACTCGTTGGCTATACAAATGTTGGGAAAAGCACCATTATGAATGTACTTTCCAATTCTGAAGTGTTAGTTGAAAATAAACTTTTCGCAACTTTAGATGCAACGGTTAGAAAAATTGTTTTACCCAACCCCTACGATGAATTTCAAAATGTACCATTTTTACTTAGTGATACTGTTGGATTCATTCGTAAACTTCCTACTCTTTTGGTTGAAAGTTTTAATTCTACTTTATCAGAAACATTAGAATCAGATTTATTAATTCATGTGGTTGATGTGTCAAACCCTATGTTTGAAGACCAAGTAAAATCAGTAAAAGAAACTTTACACAGTATTGGTGCTTCAACAAAGCCACAACTGGTAGTTTTTAATAAAATTGATGCGTTTAAAGATGATGATGAATTCTATGTAGGAAATACAGGAATGACACTTAGTCAATTTGAAGAGAGCTGGCTAGCTAAAGAAAACACTCCTGCGGTTTTCATTTCAGCAAATCTTAAAAACAACATAGAAGGACTCCGAAATGCCATAATCCGAGAGCTGTTAGCGACAAAAGGGATTTATCCTCCTAAAGAATTGTAATTACAATTCGTCTTCATTGAAGAAGTAATCATCATCGGTAGGATAGTCAGACCAAATTTCTTCAATACTCTCATATGGTTCACCGTCATCTTCTAACTCTTGTAAGTTTTCAATAACTTCTAAGGGTGCACCAGAGCGAATACCGTAATCGATCAACTCGTCTTTTGTAGCTGGCCAAGGAGCATCGTCCAAGTAACTAACTAATTCTAATGTCCAATACATAAGTTAAACCGCTTTATTTCTCGCGAAAATATGTTTTTATTTGAAAAATTCAAGACACCTTTGTAATAATAATGCATCCAGATTGGCAAGATAAGATTCATTTATACGCAGAAGATCATAGTTCACCTGAACCTGCACACTTACAAAAAGTTACCGAATTTACTTGGAAAAAAATGATTAATCCTAGGCAATTAAGCGGCCATCTCCAAGGGCGTTTTCTTGCCAATTTAATAACTTTAAAAAATCCAAAATGCGTACTTGAAATTGGAAGTTTCACGGGTTACAGTACCGCTTGTTTAGCGGAAAATTTAAGCGCAGAAGCCCATATTCACTCGATTGAGGCGGATTCAGAAACAGCATATAAAACACAGCAATTCTGGAAAGAATATCCGATCATGGAGCGCGTAGCATGGCATATTGGCCCTGCACTTGACATCATTCCTACATTAAATATTAAACCCGATTTTATTTTCGTTGATGCAGACAAAAGAAATTACAAGAACTACTTAGATTTGTGTTTACCATTAATGCCAAAAGGTGGATTAATATTATTTGATAACACCTTATGGAGTGGGAAGGTCATCGATGAAAACCATCAAAAAAACGATGCGGACACGAAAAACATGCATGAGTTTAATAAATATCTAGGGCAAAAAACTAATGTTTCAACTGTATTATTGCCATTAAGGGACGGATTAACCATGAGCATCAAACTCTAACCTCTTAACTTATCCAATAAATCACTCAGCTGTTGGGCCTCCTCATTTGTTAAGTTGAATTTACTTTCGTTCATCCCGTTAACCACAGGATCCATCAATTCCAATATCTTTAAACCATCTTCGTTTATACGAATATTCATTTTTCGCTTATTATCTGAATCGATACATCTTTCTATGTATCCCAGTTTGTATAATCTATCGCATAATCTTGTTAAATCTGGATTTTTATCTAACATTACCTTTTTTATTTCCCCGGGGTTTAGTGATTTGGGGTATGCGCCACGGAGAATTCGAAGGACGTTATATTGCTGATTTGTGAGAGAAAAATTTTTAAATACCTCTTTAAATTGATGATTGATCCATCCGTTAGTAAACATAATGTTAATCACGGCTTTATGTCGATTAGAATGAAAAGACCCTTGTTGAATTTCCTCATCAATTTTCACCCTTGCAAATTACAACTTTTTCGTCTAAACCTTGATTCAAAAAGTATTGGCATCCTTAGCCTTTATTATTGTATTTTTGAAATTCAATTTCATGTTTATAAATTCTCTAGAATTCGCCCAGGAAAAGGACCAAAAAGATGAATTAAAGTCCTTCAAAACGGAATTTTTATTTCCTAAACATACGGATGGTAAAAATGTGTTATATCTGTGCGGAAATTCCCTTGGATTGCAACCCAAAAATGCTCATAACGCCCTAAAAAGCGAACTTGAAGATTGGTCTAATTGGGGTGTAGAAGGGCATTTTCACGGAAAGAAACCCTGGTTTCATTATCATAAATTCCTGACAGACTACTCTGCAGAAGTAGTTGGTGCTAAGCCTATTGAAGTGGTTGTAATGAACCAACTAACTGTAAATCTTCATTTATTAATGGCATCATTTTATCAACCTGAAGGGCAGCGTTACAAAATCATTATGGAGGCAGGTGCCTTTCCATCTGATATGTATGCAATTGAATCACAGGTGAAATTTCATGGTTATGATTATGATGATGCAGTTATTGAAGTAAAACCAAGGGAAGGCGAACATACCCTTAGAACAGAGGATATACTTAAATCAATTGAGGAAAATTCAGATACTATTTCCCTAGTTTTTTTCAGTGGTGTTCAATACTATACAGGACAATTATTTGATATAAAAACTATAACCGAAGCGGCTCATAAAATAGGTGCAATTGCAGGTTTCGATTTAGCCCATGCTGCAGGAAATATAAATGTAAAATTACATGAATGGAATGTAGATTTTGCCGCTTGGTGTTCGTATAAATATTTAAATTCCGGACCAGGAAACGTTTCTGGTGTTTTTATAAATGAAAAACATTGTACCAATCCAGGTACCTTTCGTCTTGCTGGTTGGTGGGGTTACAAAGAAGACAAAAGATTTTTAATGGAACGTGGTTTTATTCCTGAACCCGGTGCTGCAGGATGGCAAATGTCTAACGCTCCTGTGTTTGGGATGGCAGTTCATTTATCATCGTTGGAGATTTTCCATCGTGCAGGAATAAATAACCTAAGAGCTAAAAGTATTGAGTTAACCAACTATTTAGAATTTATTTTAAATGATGTTTTGAAGAAAAATAATGATATATCTATGCAAATCATTACACCTTCAAATCCAGATGAAAGGGGCGCCCAATTATCACTTTTGACAGATAAAAATGGGAAACATTTATTTGACTATCTCACGCAAAACGGTGTGATCGCAGATTGGAGAGAACCTAATGTAATTAGGGTCGCTCCTACCCCTTTATATAACTCATTTGAGGATATTTTCCGACTGGGTCAGCTTATGCTTGCATTCAAAATTTAAACCGTTTTATCAAGTAAATTTTGATTCCCATCGCACAATCAAGGAAACTATCAAACAAAGGATTAAATTTGTTTGTTTTGATATTGAATAATTGCCAAAACAACATCAACATATAGGATAAAGACAGAAGAATGAACGAAACTCCAAAACAGCCTAAAAATAAAAAGGCACCAAATGGCTTCAAATTCAATCATTATTGGATATACGGAATATTATTTATTGTTTTTTTAGCACTAAACTTCTTACCTCGCAATGCGGGTAAAAGCTCTACATGGAATGAAGTACGTGAGATGGTTTTAAATGGAGAAGTTCAAGAGTTGAAATATATTAACGATCGATATTTAGAGGTTTTCTTAACAGAAGAAGCTTCTCAACAAGACCAGTATAAAAATACACGTAACAAACAAAATATGTTGGGTCAAGCTGAGCCCAACTTCAGCTTTGAAATAGAAAAAGGTTACTTTAACAATGAAGTTCAAGAATTAAAACAAAAACTGGAAAACCCAAATACTTTGGTAATCAAATATGAAAGTCAAAGTGATATTTTTGGACAAATATTTCAGTGGGTTTTCCTGATCGCTATTTTCCTAATATTCTGGAATCTTGCCTTCCGCAGAATGGGTGGCGGCGGATCTGGAGGTGGTGGTCCAAACATCTTTTCAATTGGCAGAGCAAGAGCACAAATTTTTGATAAAGACACGAAAGTAAACGTAAATTTCAAGGATGTTGCTGGACTTGAAGAGGCAAAAGAGGAGGTAATGGAAATTGTTGACTTCTTAAAAAACCCAAAAAAATATACTAATCTTGGTGGTAAGATACCCAAAGGAGCTTTGCTTGTAGGACCTCCAGGTACAGGTAAAACCTTATTGGCAAAAGCAGTGGCTGGTGAAGCTGGTGTACCTTTCTTTTCGCTTTCGGGTTCAGATTTTGTTGAGATGTTTGTGGGTGTTGGAGCAAGTAGAGTAAGAGATCTATTTAAACAAGCCAAAGAAAAGGCACCTGCAATTATATTTATTGATGAAATTGATGCTATTGGTAGAGCAAGAGGCAAAAACCTGATGCAAAGTTCTAATGATGAAAGGGAAAATACTCTTAATCAACTTTTAGCAGAGATGGATGGATTTGGAACCGATACTGGTGTTATCATTCTTGCTGCCACAAACCGTGCAGACATTCTTGATAGTGCATTGATGCGCCCAGGTCGTTTTGATAGACAGATTTCTGTAGATCGCCCAGATATTGTTGGTCGTGAGCAAATTTTTGGAGTACATCTACGCCCATTAGAAAAACTAAGTACTGATGTAGATGCGCACAAATTAGCACTTCAAACTCCTGGTTTTGCTGGGGCTGAAATAGCCAATGTATGTAATGAGGCAGCTTTAATTGCGGCACGTAGGAATAAAGACAAAGTGGAGATGAAGGACTTCCAGGATGCAATTGATCGTGTTATTGGAGGATTAGAAAAGAAGAATAAAATAATATCTCCTGAAGAAAAGAAGATAGTTGCTTATCATGAGGCAGGGCATGCAGTTGCCGGTTGGTTCTTAGAATTTGCAGACCCTCTTTTGAAAGTATCTATTGTTCCTAGGGGTTTAGCAGCATTAGGATACGCACAATACTTACCCAAAGAACAGTATTTATATCGCACGGAACAATTGCTTGATAGCATGTGTATGACTCTTGGCGGACGCGCTGCAGAAGATATTTTCTTTAATAAGGTTTCAACTGGAGCTCAAAATGATTTAGAACGTATAACAAAGCTCGCTTATGGCATGATTACCAACTACGGAATGAGTAAGAAAGTTGGGCAAGTAAGCTTTAACGATCCATCAGGTGAATACGGGTATCAACGACCTTACTCGGAAAAAACTGCTGAATTAATAGATCAAGAGGTTCGTGAAATGATTGACACTGCATATCAGAGAACTATTGAATTACTTACAGAGAAGAAGTCAGAAGTTGAAGCGATTGCACAAGAATTATTGACTAAAGAAATCATCTTTAAGTCGGATATTGAAAGATTAATTGGAGAAAGACCTTATGAGGAAGATGAAGTTTCTAAGCAGGTAAATCAAATGCAAAATGGAGGGAGTTTTGAAAGTGCACCGACTTCAACAGCATTAAATTCTGGAGAA
>Ga0181576_10002713_pt1 | contig 13177 bp, 7 predicted proteins | sample 101ome_22_FD_132464 | JGI IMG/M metagenome (GOLD analysis project Ga0181576, IMG submission 132464) | Coastal salt marsh microbial communities from the Groves Creek Marsh, Skidaway Island, Georgia - 101412BT metaG (megahit assembly) | ecosystem: Environmental > Aquatic > Marine > Intertidal zone...
CCCCCCCCCCCCCCGCCTCCCAAGACCTGGCCGAGGAGTCGGCACGCCAGCTGCTCGACAGCTGGGCCGACACGACTGCCAAAGTTCCGCAAAGACTACCACACCTGCCGACCTCAGAGTTGGGCGAGCCACCCCCCCCCACGAAGTCGATGCCGTTGCGACCCAACGCTCAGGGAATCCTGTCGCACTCGACGTTCGGGGGCGGCGGCGCGGCGGAAGGAACAGGCGGCGGTGCCAAGCGCCACTCGACCTCGGGCATGTGGGCGGCAAAGCGGTCATCGTCGATAGCGAAGACCTTCTCGGCTGCGGGCTTTGTGGGCCTGGTTGGCACCGCCCATCCGAGCGGCCCTCTTGGCCCTCTCGTCGGCCAGAGCAATCGCGAGGCGCTCACGTCCCTCAACGAGCTCAGCGCGTCCAAGTCTGGCGGAGCCCCCTCTTTCCCAAACCCAGTCCGTCTCAACCAGTCGGCCAGCAAGATTCTCGATTCGGCGCTGTCGGTAGCGAGGGGGGCTGGTCAATCCAAGCGCGAGTCTGGCGGCAGCGGCGTTGGGTCCTTCCGTCGCACTGCCGTTGTGCCTGCCAACGGGACTACGGCAGCTGACGGATCCACGCTGGGACTCGCACTAGGCGCCATCGACGAAACCTCGTGGGCGCGCGCGGAAAGGACGTCCACCGTGAGCGGCAAGGGGAGGTCCCGGCAGCCCCTCGGCTCTGTGCTTAGTCCCCGGGGGTCCCAATCTGGAGCCCGGCACTCTGGTCTCGGAAGCCAACACCAACAGCACCCCTGGACCAACGACGATCATCATCCGCGCGTCTCCGACATGGGTCGAGCGGCGGTGCAACCGCTGCCGCGCAGTTCCTTTGCGGGCGTCTCGCGTGGGGCGTCATGGAGATCCCGTCGAAGCGACGCGGGTGCGCCAGGCTCCTGGAGCGGTCAAGCCGGATCCATGGCCCCGCAGTTAGCGCGGTCAAAGACGCTCGAGACTGCAGTTGCCGCTCTGGGATCCATTCATGCCCATAACGATCTCGAGACGATGACGACAGGTGAGGGCGCGGACGACCACTTCGGCGATCCCTTGTGGGGCGCAGCGAATTCGCTCGCCGACCTCATGCCCTTCGTGTCGGGGTTCGTGCAGCAGAGCCTCCTCGACGCGGTCCGTCGGTCGCGCCCCTCGGCCTTTGCGCTGGACCTCGAGCCGTCCCTGTCAACGTTTTCCGCCGCCGTCATGATCGTCGACATCACAGGCTTCACCGCCCTTACCGAGCGACTCGCTGCTCGCCCCGGAACTTCGGGGATTGACATCCTGATCGCATCCATTTGCGACTACTTCTCGTCGTGTCTTGAGGTGATCGAGACCTTTGGTGGCACCGTGGTCAAGCTTGCTGGGGACTCGATGATCGTCGTGTTTTCCACTGGTGCCGCCGTGGGAGACGATGTGGATCTTCCGTCTCACGTGATCCGAGCGACCTTTTGCGCTGAACGTCTTTGCAAGGATCTCGGCAGCGTTCGTATGCTTCCCCAGGGTCGGATTGAGACCATCGCAATGTCAGGCAGACCGATCGAGAATCAGGACTTGGTTCCCGCGGGGGCGGGCGCGCTGTCTCAGGCAGCGTCTCGGGTCGGAGGCACCGACTGCCCCCCAATTGCGTTGACGTCGGTCGTCTCGGAAGTCGCTGGACCGGGGAGGAATCGCTTGTCATCCTTGGCATCCGACCTGGCCTCGACTAATGTCCTATCGGTGTCCTCGCTGAACCGCCCGTCCCTGACAAAGATTGGCACCATGCGCCCCTCCGAGGCTGCGGTCCAGGGCCACATCCAGTCCACCACGCTGGTCGATCAACTCGCGTCGGCAGAAAATGATTCGGGGCTCGCTGGGACCGGCTCTTTCCCCGTGTTTGGCGCGGACGAATCCGGTGCGGGCGAGCCACGTCTCAAAATCAAGGTTATGGTCAGCTGCGGTATGTTGTCCCACTGCAAGGTCGGCACCCGCTCCTCGAACGGACGCCATCACTTCGAGGCATTCGTCATGGATCCGCCCGGTCAGCCACCCGCCGATGGCCGCCACGTATTTTCCCAGCTTGCCGACCTCGACAAGTTCGCGACGGTCGAGTTTGCCATCGTGTCGCGGGAGGTCAAAGCGGTCCTCCGGGATGCGGCGACGCTGGAGGCAGTTGACGGCGGCGACGGTCGTGTGTTTCGGATCCTCGCCCAGGCGACGTCCATGGAGCGAGCATTGCAAGAGGTCTCCCAGGATGCGATTCACGGGTTGCCCACTCGGCTCTCCAATGCTTCGGAGGAGGGAGCCCGAAGCGCATCCCGGACCCCACAGCGAAGCGTCTCGGGCGACGTCGCGGGCAACGTTAAGCAGACCTCGCAGCGGAGCGAGCAGTCTCGGGCGACGTCTGGCGATGTCGGTTTCCAAGGTGACGCTGGCCAGCGAACCCGACGCATCACTTTCAAGGTCGACCCGGGCGGGGAGTCGGGCGAACCCGCGGTGCAGCCCGCCTCAGCCTTGCGACACCGGACTTCCGCAGCGCTACGTGCGCAGGTTGCAGCGCTCTCAACCCAACAGTCCTCCTTGCTGATCGGCGCCGTCCGTCAGCTTCTTCCGGATATTGTCTTTGAGCGCATCTCAATGGACCAAGGCGACTTTCTCAATGAGATTCGGACGTGCACATGCCTCTTTTTGGGGCTTTCGGGCCTCGCGGAAAAGATTGCAGCGATCGACCCATCGGCGCCCGACGTCAATTCTGTTGCTCTGCGGGCCGTGCGCAATCACTTCCACGCCGTGTATCGGGTCGTTGAGGAGCTCGACGGCACGTTTCTGCAGTTGCGCCAGTGCGAAAAAGGCTTCGTTGCCATTGCGGCTTTTGGGCTCCCCAACCGCGCCCACGTCAATGACATCGAGCGGGGTGTGAGGGCCGCTGTCACCATCCGCAACCAGCTCCAGAAGCATCTCAAGTCCAAGTGCACCATCGGGGTCTGCTCCGGCAGACTTCTGTGCGCCACTGCCGGGGGACCCGGCCGGTATCTCGAGTACACCGTGTTCGGGAACTCAATCAACCTCGCGGCGCGTCTCTGCGTCCACGCTGGCTTGCTGGGGGCCGAACGCGATGATGGCACCTCCCTCATCCTCGTCGACGAGTTTACCGCTCAGGCATCGGCGAGCGTCGCTGACTTGCGCCCACTACCAGAGCATCTGGCGATCAAGGGCCGCGCCGAACGTGTCCCCATCTACGAGGTCGTATCGATGGGAAGCAACGCGACAGTCTTGCAGGCCCCCGACAGCCTCCTCGGGCGTGACAACATTTTGCAACGCATCCGCCTGACGGTCGATAACTTCAATAGCACAGAGGTAGGCGGCGCCATCATCATCGTCGGAGGAAAGGGCGTGGGCAAGACTGCTGTCCTCTCCGAGGGCCAGCGGATGCTCACAGGTGAGGACACGATCAAGCTCAGGACCCGCGCCCAGCGCGGCTATGGCGAGGTTGGCGTGCGCACCCTCCTCTCGTGGGCCCCCCTGCTTCGGCAGCTCTTTGTGCACCCGACCGTGGTCGACCATGGGGAGCGTTCGTCTCTTTTCTTCCGCAAGGTCGCAGCCCTTGTCCCAAACTTCTCGGAGGTCATGCAGAGCATTGCGTTCCACCTCGGTCTTCCGAAGAAACTATTTCGCCTCCCGAACGAGTCATCGAAGTCTGGGGGTGGGGTAGGGCAGCTGTCTCACCAAATCATGCAGTCGAACGTATCCTCGTTCGAGAGCCGCAACCGCGGCGCCTCTGCATTCACGACATCGGCCGGGACAGGAACGTCCGTTGTGCCGTCGGGGAGCTCCCAGCAGCACATCGCTGGAATCATTCCTACCAGGGGTCGTGGCATCCCCGAGGGAAAGTCGGCCGTCGAGCCGGCGGCCAGAGGAGCCAAGCAGTCGGGGAGAGGCCTCGGTTCTGGCCTCGACCCCGTCCCTGCCGCTGCGCATGGGGATGCTGGGGATGGTGCCAGCGTCTCCAACAATGGCTCGACGGCGCTCCGTCGCAGCCTCACGACACGCGATGAGCGCCGCTCGCGTCTATCGCGGAGGAGCCGACGTTTTTACCAGTCCGCGTCGGAGTCAGACGAGGAGGAGCCCTTCGCGACAGCCCGGGATGTCGTCCCGAAGAGGCGGAGGTCGCTGCGCAATCTAATTGTCGGCGGCTATCGGCATGCCAAGATTAAGGGGACCACTGCACTTGAGCTCGATACTGACGTGTCGGCCCGCTTTGGAAGGTCGAGCACGATGCGGGCATCGATTCGCGCCACGCCGCGAAAGCCTGCTCCCCGCCGCGAGGTGTCGGGCCCGCTGCCGTCGGCATTGCAACAGGCGCGCCAGGAGGAGGAGGAGGCCTCCGAGCCTGGCCGCAGCGCCGCTGAGTCGGGCGGCAGGGGTTCGGGAGCTTCGGTGCGCCAGAGCGCGGGGTCACTTGTCTCATTGTGGACAGACAACTCTGGGGAAAAACGGCGGACGTTCGACGGTGGTCGGCGCACTGTCGGACTTAACTACGCGAATCTCGCCGGCGCCCCTGAGACCGGCGCGGTCCGGAAGCAGATGGCGCGGAGGAGGTCGCAAGATGAGGGAGGGGGTGTGTCAGCGGACTCTGGTGCCGAGTCTGGCGTCTCGAATGCTGCTCGTACGCGGAGTCAGGGGTCTGAGACCGATGCCGACGGCATCGCTACGCGAAACTCTTCCAAGAGGTCGGCCTCAAGCCGCGTCAGCGCGACGTCACGTGCGTCGCGCGTGTCCCGACTGATCCTTGACCGGGAGAGGGGAATCTCGACCCCTCGGGGCACCCCCAGCCACGTGACGGACGCGAGCGACACTGTCACTCCACTTAACGAGGCCCTTGCCATCGACGTGCTAGCCAAGGTATTCCGTGCAGCGTCCACCACGGTCGGCAAGCTTGTCATCACGTTTGATGACGCACACGAGGCTGACCCTGCCTCGTGGCAGCTTCTCGAGCGGATCTGCTTCGAGTGCGAGGGGGTTCTCGCTCTCGTCGGCGTTGATCCAAGCGCCGACGTCTCGGACATGTGCCGTGATTCTTTTTCGTCCATCGTCGCGGCCGACCGTACCCAAGTCTACCAGCTCGAGTCTCTGTCAAAGGATCATGTCGCCGATCTCGCGCGGCAGATTTGCGGCGACATGGTTGCCACCTCTCTCATCGACGCCATCTACGAGCACTCGAGGGGGCACCCGCTTCTCACCGTGCAACTCCTCAGGTTCCTTGAGAGGCTCACGGACGAGGAGCAGACACGCTATGTCTCTGCCCTCGCTGGGGCCAAGGATCAGGACGTGGCTCTTGCATCAGTCGTGGCACAGAGCATCGACAAGCTCCCGCCGACCCGCCAGCTTACCCTCAAGGTGGCCAGCCTCATCGGCGAGCTCGTTCCTCTCAACCTCCTCATGGCCGTCCACCCCCTGCACAGCAGCCCCGCGGCGGTTCAGGTGGACGTCGAGCAGCTCGTCGCTGACAACTTTCTTGTTTGGGTCGACACAGGGTCACGTGCCGAGGCCCAGTTCACCGCGCGCGCGCTTCGTGAGGTTGCCATGTCGATGATTCCCGGGCTTCAGTCGGCGCGCCTACACGGAGACATCGCGCGCTGGCTCGACACGGCCGAGACGAGAACGTCGTTGCGCACGTCGTCCGTCGGCCCGTCGGGGGATCTCTCTCTGAGCAACCCCAGCGTGGTCGCCGACCACTACACGCGCAGTCTGGCCCACGTCGACGCCACCCTCCGCGCGCGTTTTCTGCGAGCTGCCTCCCTCTGGGAGGAGGCTGCAGCCCAGGCTGTCCAGGTGGGTGGCTACATCCAGGCTCTAGGCTTTTTGGAGCGCGCCGAGCTCGTCGCTGAGGGGGCGCCCTCGGAGAAGGCCCTGGCCGGTGGCAATCCCGTCGGCCCGGGTGATGTTGGTAGCGTGCCGGAGGACGCACGATCTGTCGAGGTGCGCGAGGCGGCTTGGTCGAGGATTGCGGCCCGCGCCTACCTCGGCCTCGGCGACGTCGCCGCTGCCGTTGTAGCCCTCGAGATGGGGTTAGGGGCGCTCGGCGTCACAGTCGTTTGGCCCCGGAAACACTTTCTGCTACGGACGACCCTAATCTGCTGCTGGCGGTCCCCGCGCGTTGATCCTGGAGGGCCTGCCATGAATATTCCACGGAGATCGCTCGGCGAGTTCCCGGCCGAGCTTATTCGCATGGCTGCGATGCTCAGCCAGGCTGATCTCGCGCCACTGGCCGATGTTCTTGTGTCCGACATCGTTGAACACCTCTGCAAACGCATCTTGGAGGATGGGGGCGACGGCGACGAGGCGACTGAGTCGCTGGACGTTTTGCTTGCGCATGCCGAGGACCTTCAGTCCGAATTGAGGGGACGGGGCGATAGGGTGCTGTAAGATACCCCTATTCTCCCTCTCGACCCGCTCCCTTCTCACTCCTCGCCATCCTTGGCGCGCAGTGCTCCGAGAGCGGTGGGGGCGCTCGTGCTCACGATTGTCGATGCTGCGTACTTGCTAGCATCTCCCCCCTCCTCCTCGAGCTGCGATTTGATCCAGGCGTGAGTGATACGCAGGCCGTCGGCCAGCTTGATCGTGGGCTCCCATCCGAGCTTCTCGAGGATAAGGGCGTTATCCGAGTTGCGACCGCGGACGCCTTCGGGCCCCGGGATGTGGCGGATGGGCTTGGACGTGCCCTGGAAGCTCTGCACGAGGGCCATCATCTCGTTCATCGAGACCATCTCAGATGAGCCAAGGTTGACGGGCTCTGTGATGTCGCTCTTGGTGAGTCGCAGGATGCCCTCGACGCAGTCGTCGATGAAGGTGAAAGACCGCGTCTGCTTACCGTCGCCCCACATCTCTATGTCGTCGCCGGCCGTGAGCCCCTTACGACAGAAGGCGGCGGGGGCTTTCTCACGGCCGCCCTTCCACGTGCCGTACGGTCCGTAGATGTTGTGGAAGCGGGCGATGCGCGTCTCGATGCCAAAATCCTTGCCATAGTGGATACAGAGCTCCTCCGACGCGAGCTTCTCGAGGCCGTAGGCGTCCTGCGGCTGGGCGGGCCAAGCGTCGGCCTCCTTGAGGCCACCGCCCTCGACCTCGGTGTCAAGCTGCTTCCCCTCGGGGTAGATGCATGCGGACGACGCATAAAAGAAGCGCTTGATCCCGGCGATGCGCGCCGCCTCCATCATGTTGAAGGAAATCATCGTGTTGTTGTACATGATGACGCTGTGGTTGGACTGGATGAAGCCCATCCCGCCCATGTCGGCCGCCAGGTTGAAGACGTGGTCGCACCCGGCAACCACCTTAGCACAGTTGTCGTAGAGCCTGAGATCCACGAGGTGGAATTCGTCGCAGAAGACGTCTTCCGGCATGTGCTCGTTGCGCTTCCAGTCGACTCCGATGACGTGGTGGCCCTCGGACTTCAGGCGCTTGGACAGGTGCGACGCGATGAAGCCGCCAGCGCCTGTCACGCATATCTGGGGGGGGGTTGTGCGGGGGTAGGGGGGTCGCGTGGGACGAGGGGGGTCGATGTCGAGGTCGGTGCGGATTGGACGTGATAATGGGCGACGGAGACGGCGTGAACGACTCCTGGTCGGAGACGCCGGCGGCGGTGGCCATTGCAGCGGCGGCCGCAGTGACCCCGGCGGTGTGGTTCGGGTGGCCGTCGGTCGTCCGAGCTGGAACCGGGGCCTATTTCCCCTCTGGATCGCGCTTCGACGGGCGCATTCGAGAATTTATTTTCTCGATGGCCGCTTAATTTCGCTAGGGTCCGATAAGAATGGGCGAGAGAGCTGGCGCGGGCCGGCGCCGCTGCGCCGTCCCTAGCCGCCGGAGCAGCTCCACTCCCCGTCGCTCCCGGCAGCTCCACGCCCGGAATTTGCCTACAAGCCATACAAAATGCTACATAAAACACGTCTGACTCCTCGACGCGCAAGAAGAATACCAGAAACGTTGGTCCGAGCGAGGTCCCCACATGTGCCGCCTTCCTCCCGACGACCTGCCCTCCTCACCTTGAGCTTGGCGTCGGGGTGGTAGGGCTGGAAGGGGAACTTTGCCAAGCCCGAACTCTCATAGTAGTCAGAATGGACCTTCGCGTCGGTCATGGTGTCGAGTGGTTATGTCTACTGATCGCGGCGAGGGGGAAATGCAGGATCATAGGGAGGAACTTCGAGCCGGGCGGGGTGGCTGGCGGCCTCGCTGGGGTGGACGAGGCCGCTCGGGGCGGGGGTCGAGACGGGGGGCACGGGGCAGGAACTTCGAGGACCCTCAGACTGGGCCCCGGGAAGCGACGCCAAATGGACCGATGGCCGCCTCCAGGGTGGCCTCATGTCGCCGCGCGAAGGCCTCCAGCGCCCCTCGCTGCTCTTCCTCGGCACGCAGCAGGGCGGCGCCCAGGTGTCTACCCACCGCCCGCACCTCCTCGGCGAGGGAATCGATCCGGTCCGCGACACCCGCGAGAGCGCGGCCCAGCTCTTCGCGCATGATGGCTCGGATCGCAGTCTCGTCAGGGCCGGAGATGACGGGGGCCGGGAAGACTGGCGGCGGGGGGCGGGGAGACGACCGAGGCACGGGCGAAGACAAGGTTCCGAGCGACTGCCGCTCCGGCGTCGCCGTCGTCGTCAGCGCAGGCGACCGAGGCGGAGTGCCCGGGAGCGATGATCGCGCCCGCGCAGAGGGCGACGGCGACCGGGGAGGCACGGGCGACGCCAAGGGCGCGGGTGAGGCCCGCGAGCTCGAGGGGGCAGCAGCCGCTAAGCCGGTTGACGCGTCGGTGCGCTGGACCGCTGTGGCACGAAAGGTCACCGATGCGACAGGCCCCGGAAGGGCCGCAGCGAGGGACCCGACAAGCCCCCCGTCCGCCCGCAAGTCCACGAGATGTACCGAGCCGTCGGCAAGGCCGACGCCGCAGGCATGCCCCACGACGTCGAGAGACGTCACGGGGGACCCCCCGAATGACGCGACTTTAAACGATGCACCAGGCCCGCGTCGGGGGTCGACGAGGCGGAGGCCGTCGGCAACGCCGGCAAGAACGACGTCGTCTCCGCCAGATACGCCCGGCGCCCATGCGCAGGCGGCAACACTAGCGCCGTCGCGGCGCATGACGACAACGCCACTGTCGATGCGGTCAGCAGCGGCGTCGTAGATGCGAAGGACGCCACCACACGTGCCTGCAGCCAGCCGCGCCGAGGCGCGCCCCGGACGACCGCAAAATGATAGCGCCGTCGTCCGCTCTAGCGCACTGGCGGCTGGCGGGGCGAGGCGTTGGCCCGCCGCATGGCCCTGGCCTTTGCCGAGGCAGCGCACATAAACGGACCCGTCGGCCCGCGCCGCAGCAACGAGGCGGGCACCCTCGCCGCCAAGCGCCGAGGCGATCACACCGCCGCCGGGGTCTTCATGCACTTCGGCGATGCGCCTTGTTCGGAGGTTGTACAACACCACGCAGGGCGAACCCTCGCCCGCAATAAGAGCCTGAGGGGACGAGAGGTTGGCGAGGCATGGCGCGGCTTAGGGTGGCGTAGGGCGGCGTAGGGGGCGCGAGGGTGGGGATGGGCGGACCGCGGGACGATGGGCGGGAACTCGCCTGTTCGGACCCCCGTGTAAAGGCAAGGTGACTGATGGGACCAGTCAGCAGCCGTGCGGACACATCGGCGGGCAGGTCGCCACCTTCGATGAGCCCGAGGTCGGCGTCGTAAAACCTGAGGCGCCCCGACGATCCGGTGCACGCCAGCACGCGGGCAGAATGGTTCCAGGCGAGGGCAAGATGGCGCTCGGAGGGCGCCGCTGCTGTGGCGACCCGCCGAAGGCCTGCGGTGCTGTCTTGTCGAAGCACCACGACGGCCTGGCCCGAACACGCCGCTAGCTCCTCGATTCCCGATAAAATTGCCATGAGTCGGCGACTGAGAGGCTCCAGAGGTCCGTGCGGAGCGAGGAAAGGGTGACACAGGCGGCCAGGACACGGCAGACGGGGACGAGGCAGCAGCAGGGAGTGGGCGGCGAAAGAGGAGCCGTCGTTGCCTTCTGACGCCAACGAACCTCTCTCACGGAGGCGTTGCTTAGCTGGGCGGGGCAGCGGGGAGACGACTCAACCACCAGCCAGCGCAGCCCCTCACGCGACCAAGACCCCGAGCCACCTCGCAACGAGCGCCAGCACGCCCACCTCCGGAGGCGGCGGCGGGGGCGGGGGCGAAAGGAGCGGAAAGAGGGCGCGGAGTCGGGCGAGGAGCGCCGTCGTCCAGAACGGGACGGGGGCCGGCGGGGCCCGGGCCGGAGCATGGGCAAGCGTGAGGGCAACGGGAAGGGGCAACGGAAGTCCGCCCAGGCGTGTGGCCACCGCAAGGGCAAGGGCGAGCCCTGACGCGACCACGGCGGCCAGCGCCACAGCCGCCGCCACTTCGACGACAAGAGAGAGTAAGGCCTCTCGGCACCAGCGGCGGGCACGTCGCGGCGCCGAGGCAGGGACGGGCAAGGACGAGGTGAGGAGGTACGCCGGGTTGCCTGCAAAGGGCGGGCGCGGAACGGGGGCCGCGAGCTCAACCGAAGCGACCGAGCGACTCGAGGCGCTGTCGCTGGCGGCGAGCTTGGCCACCGCTGCTGACGGCGGCAGCGACAACTCGCGCCACCCATCCTGAAATTGGAAGTCGGGGCCGCTCCCGGGCCCAAAAGGCGCCGCCGAGGCAGCCGACGAGGCCGGCGGGGAGGCCAGTGGCAGCACGGAAGCCGGAGACGGCGGTGGCGATGGTTGCAGAGATCTTGGGGCCGCGTCCTCCCCCTCGCGCACCCCCGGGCTCCCACCAGCGCCGGTGGGGGCGGCCGGGGCCCAAGAGTCGTTGAGCGAAGGAGCACCCTCCTCCGAGTCGCTGTCGAGCACCGCCATCGGCGGCGGCGGCGCAGCCTCTTCGGCAAAGCGAGACCGCGGTGGCAAGGTCGGTGCCGTCGCCGGAGGTTCGGGGTGGGCAGCCGGAGCCGCCACTCGCCGGGGTGGAGTACTGGGGAGCGAGCCTGGGCCGCGTGCCGGGGTCGGCGCTGCGCCCGAGCGCGACAGCCGCGACTGCCCCCCGGCAAGGCTGCGCTTGGCCGCCCCCCCAACCCGGGGACCGGGACTCGCTGCCACTGTGGACCCTGGGGATTGGATCGCGCGGCGCGGAGTACGTGCTCCAGCCGACCGTGCCGTCACTTCCTGCGCCATCCAAGACATCCACGCCCGGTCAAGCGCCTCTCTGCGCACCCCGCGACCGTGCATGGCGGATCGGAAGTGGGCCTGGAGAGCCGCCGACGTCGGAAAGGCCGCCGCGTCCAAGCACGTCCGGCACCGGAGCCCCCCGCCCCCTCCGAACAACATGGGCGAGGCCCCCACCACCTTTCTGAGCCCCCGGGCGCGGGCTCTCAGCCCAAAGGTATAAGCGAGGATGGCAACGGGAGCCGGTCCGGCCTCATCATCGCTGGGTTCGTCGTCGTCGGCGCCCGGGTCAGCGGGTGGCGGGGGGGGGGCGAGGCCGGGGAGCGACGACAGGGGCACGGGGTCCGCGCCTGTGCAGGTGAGTCCCGTGGAAAAGGCCGTCACGCTCGGCAGCGCCCAGAGCTGCGTGACGCGCGGCGATGGCCGGACCAGCACCCGGATCTGGGCCCGGGGGGCGCCCGACAGGAGCGGGCCCGCCCCGCGGAGAAAGCGCCAAACGAGGGCGCGGGCGCGAAGGTCGTCGTGGCCCTCCTCGCCAGCCACGTCGGCCTCGGCGCCGACATCGCAGTGGGCCGGGAAGGGCAGCACGATGATATCGAACCCGCACCCCCACAGCGATTGCGGCAGGGTGCCGTTGAGATCCTCGGGGTCGACGCAGCCGACGAGCGTTGTGCCGGCAGCCTCGAGCGCTGCATTGCGGGTGGCCTCGTCGGCGTCAGCGTCGGCGTCGCCGATAGGGAGGCCCACCACTGCGGAGGGTGGGATTCGAAAAACGTTGAAGTCGGCTTTCATGTCCGAGGGCGGCGGTGCGGGTTGTCCTCGGCGGGAGCACAGGGACAGCCCACGTACGAAAACGGCTGGTTCCGCCCTGACCTTCTTGCTCGCCGAGATCCTCCCCGCTGATGCCTGCGGCCAAGAGCGACGATGCAACGGCGAGGGCCGTCGCTCTCGACTCCCTCGACGCGCCGCAACACACGACCAAGGCGCGCTGGGTTGTCGAGGACCCTGGCAACGTCTCTGAGGCCGCACGGCCTTCAGCAGCGCTCTCCATCCCTCCCCTGCTCCTGCCACCGCTCCCGGCCGTAAAGGGGGAGGTGCGGGGGGTGCGGGACTGTCGGGATGAACGCCAGGCGCAGCAGGATACGGGGGGGGGGAGCGGAGGGGGAGGGGGCGAGTGAGGCGACGGAGGCAGGGCGAGGGAGCAAGATGGAGCGGGGCGAGCAGCCAACCTGCCGAGCCCGAGACACCCGCCCGCGGATTCGTGCACCTTGATACGCGCAGAAGACATTCACTCCCTTTCGTTTCAGACCCGGTTCTCGCGACCCTCGACGGCCACCCCCATCGACCGCGCGCTCCCCTCTACGACGCGCATTGCAGCATCAACGTCGACGCAGTTCAAATCGGGCATCTTGATCAGAGCAATTTCCTTGAGCTGTTCCTCGGTGATGCTTCCCACGCGGGTGCGGCTCGGGTCCCCGCTCCCCTTCTTGATGCCGGCAGCAGCCTTGATAAGGACACCAGCGGGGGGAGTCTTGAGGACAAAGGTGAAGGATCGGTCCTCGTACACGCTGATCTCGCAAGGAATAATCTGTCCCTGCTTGTCCTGCGTTGCGGCGTTGTACTCTTTGCAGAAGCCCATGATGTTGACGCCCGCCGACCCCAGGGCGGGGCCGATGGGGGGGGACGGGTTGGCCTTGCCGGCCGGAAGTGCGATTTTGATCACGCGCGTCACTGGGGAACGGAGGCTTGCGAGAGGGGGGGATTTGGGGTTCATGATGACAGCGGGGGGGGGGACTGGCTAGGCCGAGGCCGCGGGGCATCATCGCCTCCTAGCGCGAGGCGTCCCCCCGCGGGCTAGACGAGGGGCGGAGAGTTCGGGCGAGCCGACGACGCTCGTTCCGAGGACGAGACACGACGCGGGACCGCGCGTCGCGACGGCTGGCGACCAGACGGAGACCACGTGGCAGCCGAG
>Ga0181576_10002716_pt1 | contig 13164 bp, 7 predicted proteins | sample 101ome_22_FD_132464 | JGI IMG/M metagenome (GOLD analysis project Ga0181576, IMG submission 132464) | Coastal salt marsh microbial communities from the Groves Creek Marsh, Skidaway Island, Georgia - 101412BT metaG (megahit assembly) | ecosystem: Environmental > Aquatic > Marine > Intertidal zone...
AAGTCCATTGAAGTTAAGTCTGTTGGTGCTTCATAATTTGTAACGATCCCTGTGAAATCAAGATTAGAGTATTTAATGGTGTTGTTCCCTTCTAATTCAACAACCTCATAGCCTGAAACAGACCATTCCGTTGGTAATTCTGCAACACCAATTGGCGTATAGGCATCACTATAGATAGCTATTACATTCGCAGCATCTACATCAGGAGTTGGCGCAGCCGTTGTTGGTGCGCTAACAGGGGTGGTTTCTCTAGGAGTTGATAACCGGATATTATCAACATAATAAACAGCTTGAGATTCGTTTGTCTGTATAATGTTAGCTATAATAACAAGGCGATCATATTTTCCAGAATCTTCAGCAGTGAAATTGTACGTAAGTGTCTCCCATGCTCCATCAACAGTTGTTTTAATACGAGCCTCCTTAAATACATCTGAATCAGTACTGTCCTCTAATTTAAATAGCACATCTTGACCTGCTGCTGCAGAATGAACGTCAATAGATACCGCTTCTTGACCTGAAGGAAAAGTTACTTTTTCATTTAAGTTAAAGAAAAAACCAGCCCAAGGCTCTATACCTGCGTCTTCTGTAATAGCAAGTACTTTAGAAGACGTATTAATTCCTGAAGCATTTGGGTTGTCAATATAAGTAAGTGTTAAATACGCTTCTCCATCAGTACCTCCAAAACGACCCCAGGTACCGTTTAGGTTATCATCTGAAAGTGCATCTTCTTCAAGAAAGGCATTTCCATTACATTCAAAATCTATTGTTGCTGTATTTAAGCTTGGATTAGCCTCTGTAAACGTGTCACAACCTTCAACTACCGATGTTGGATCTGGATCTGGATCTGGAGTTGGATCTGGTTGGGTTTCCTTAGAACAATTAACAAATAACAGCAAACCTGCTGCTATCATTGAAAAAGTTTTCAAAAAAGAAAAAGTGTTTTGTACTGTTGTTTTCATAGATTAAAATATTAATGTGAACCACTAAGATAGTAGCTTTGATTAGCTAGTAGTATAAATAACAACCCTACAAAGTAACTACAATTCAAAAATATATTTGTAAATTTCTCATTTACAATAATTTAATTTTTATAATTTGCGGGTATAAAACAATAATATGAGAGGTAATGTAGTGGTGTTTAAAATCATATTAAACTGTATATATAAGCTAGCACTAGTCATTTTTTTTAGTGTCTATTCGAGTTATGGTCAACTGAGCCCCCCCTTGGTCAACTATGCTCCAAATGACTACAAGGGGGTTAATCAAATCTGGGATATTGCTCAAAATGATGATGGTGATTTGTTTTTTGCAAATCACGATCAAATGCTAAAGTACGATGGAAGCCAGTGGACTGTTTTAAGAATTGATAAGCCAACCATCTTTAGAGCCTTACACTACTATGGAAACCAAATGCTCAGTGGGGGCTTGATGGATTTTGGAATCTGGACTAAAAATGAGTTAGGACTATTTGAATACCGTTCCTTAGTTGAAAAATTGAATCTTAACCCAATTGAGGGCGAGTCGTTTTGGAATATTACATCGTACAAAGAATATGTTATTTTTCAATCCCTAGATCGAGTAATAATCACTGATCAAGAATTTAACGACTACGAACAAATAGATGGAGTGTTTAGCAACAATAGTCTAATTAACATGAATGGTGCTCCGTTTTTAATTGATCTCAAAAAAGGGTTGTTGGACCTGTCTGGAAATCGAAAATCATACCAACAATTCAATAACGTGTCCTGGGCTTCTATTATAGGTGCTATTGATATTGATAAACGAAGCTACCTTGTTTCAAACAAAGGCTTACTATATCATTGGACAGAACAGGAGCTTCAGCTCGAAGAACTATTAAGAATTCCTCAAGATCGTATCTATTCTATATGTCAAATGGAATCTGGAATTCTTGTTCTAGGAACCGTTGGCCATGGAGTTGTTTGGTTTAATGAATCTTTAGCGCCTATTGATTCCTTGAAAAGAGATAACGGACTTATCAATAATACCGTATTATCTCTTTTTGAAGATAGGGATTCAAATTTATGGGCTGGAATGGATCGTGGAATTTCGCTTGTCAATATTACAAGTCCACATCGCGAACATAGAAATAGCTCTAAAGATATCGGTTCGGTTTACACTGCCGTAGAATGGAATCATACGAGTTATATAGGAACCAACCAAGGGCTCTATGTTCTTAATTCAGAAATAACAGTTCCTATGAAGATTGCTGGAATTGAAGGTCAAGTCTGGAAGCTAGATGTAGTTGATGATAGGTTGCTATGTTCCAGCGATAGCGGACTATTCCAAATCATTTCCCCTGAATCTATTAAAATTATTTCAGATGATGTCGGATTTTGGGGAGTTCAAAAACAGGGCGCTCATTTAATTGGTGGCACCTATAAAGGGTTATATGTGTTTGATGATCAAAAGGGGTATCCTATACTCGGAAAACAGCTGGATGGTTTTACCGTTTCTTCGAGGTTTGTTGAAATAGTTGGTTCAAAGGTGTATGTCAATAATGAATATTTAGGAGTGTATGTTTTAGAATTGGATGAGAAATTTGAGTCAATTATAAAGCAATCATTTGTAGAAAAAAAGGGGAGCAAAAGTTCGTTATTTAAGTATAACAATCGTTTGTTTTATAAGTGTACTAATGGCATCTATACGTTTGATGCTGACAACCAAAACTTGAATAAAGATCCAGATTTTACAAAACTATTAGCTCCTGATCTACTCCTCTCTTCTGGATTCACCTCGGGACCGAGTCATCCACTAATTGCATTTAGAAAAAACTCTGTTTTTGGAATTCAAAAAAATTTAATTAGCGATAGGATCACGCCCTTTGAATATGAACTTCCTCCTTATGTTTATGAAAATTTAGGAAATTCTGGTTTTGAAAATATTAGTCATCTTTCAGATGAGCGATACTTAATCGGTCTTTCCGACGGTTTTGTTATTATAGATTTGGAGGAGTTAAGCCAAAAGTCAGACAAAAAGCCTTCCTTTAGTCTTGTTGAACAATTGGTAACAAATCGTTGGGTTCCAAAGGAAATTAATCGTGAGTCCTTAGAATTGAACTATAGGAATAACTCTATGCGCTTTTTTTTGAGAATTCCCTCTTATACTAAGTATACGCCATTAAGCTACGAGATTCGTCTTCTTCATAATGGAAAATTGCATTCGAAAAAAGCAATGACTTCAAAAGTAGAATATATCAATCTCGAACCAGGAGCATATATAGTTCAAATCAGCAGGCCAGGCAAGGGAGAACAATCAATACAGGTAGACGCTTCGTATTCGTTTATAATAAAAGCCCCTTGGTTTCTTCAAAAGCCTATTCAAGTTTTACTGTTGTTGTTGCTGCTCCTTATCTTATTTATGGCGTTTTATTTTACTCGAATTATCTACAAAAAAAGAGAGAAAGCACTTCGGTTAAGCAATCAAAAACAAGTAGATATTCTTCAGCTTAAAGAAAAAGAACGTATCAATAAGATCACTCAAAGAACTCTAGAAAATCAACTAAAGGCAAAAAAAAGGGAGTTAACAATCTCAACGGAACACTTGCTCTCAAAAAATCGTCTTTTACGTCAATTAAGTCTAAAAATCAGTGAAGTTGAAAAATTACATCAACTAGATCTTACCAATCTTCATCAATTTATAGAAGAGAACATTAAAGAAAAAAAGGATTGGAACCGATTTGAAAAAGCTTTAGCGGATTACGATGAAGAATTTGTAAAGCGAATTAAAAATCAATTCTATGGAACCATTTCAAGACAGGATTTTTTATTGATGACCTATATTAGAGGCGGTATGAATTCAAAAGATATTGCTCAAGTGCTTGGAATTAGTTTTAAAAGTGTAGAAATGAGAAGGTATCGACTTCGAAAAAAGTTAGGTCTCAATGAAGAGGTTAGCTTAAATGATTACATCAACAACCTATAAGAGTAGCTAGCCAAATTGCTGTAACACCTCATCAAAAGCCTTAAAAACGTCAAGGGCAGCATCAGAAGTAACCATTTTCATACGAAGTGGCTTAAAGTTAGGAATTCCTCTAAAATAATTGGTATAATGACGTCTGGTTTCAAAAACACCTAGTTGTTCCCCCTTCCATTCAATGGCCATTTCTAGATGTCTTCGGGCTACTGCTACTTTTTCCTTAATGGAAGGCTCAGGAAGTTGTTCTCCAGTTTTAAAGTAGTGTTTTACTTGCTTAAAAAACCAAGGATTACCTATGCTGGCTCTACCAATCATCGCCCCATCTAAACCAAAATTATCTCTCATTAACATCGCTTTTTCAGGACTATCGACGTCTCCATTTCCAAAAATGGGAATGTGCATTCTCGGGTTGTTTTTAACGGCAGCTATCGGTTCCCAATCAGCAACACCTTTATACATTTGGGCTCGGGTACGTCCATGGATTGACAACGCTTTAATCCCAACGTCTTGAAGGCGTTCGGCCACTTCCATAATTTGAATAGATTCGTGATCCCATCCCAGTCTTGTTTTTACCGTTACAGGAATCGTTGTACGTTCTACCATCGCTTTAGAAAGTTTTACCATCAATGGAATGTCCTTAAGTATGCCAGCACCAGCATTCTTGCTGACCACTTTTTTAACAGGACAACCAAAATTGATATCGATAATATCTGGTTGAACCGCTTCAACGCGATCAATAGCTTCAAGCATCGAATCAAGGTTTGCTCCGAATATTTGAATGCCTACAGGGCGTTCTTTAGGGTAAATATCGAGCTTCATGGTGCTTTTTTCGGCATCTCTAATCAATCCCTCGGAGGATATAAATTCGGTGTAAACAACGTCAGCCCCTTGTTCTTTGCACAAGGCTCTAAAGGGTGGGTCACTTACGTCTTCCATCGGAGCTAGCAACAGCGGAAAATCAGTAAGTTCTATGTCTCCTATTTTAACCATGATAAGTTCATGAGTCTTTGAAATTAATCGTTAAGCTTAAGTACCGCCATAAATGCCTGTTGAGGTATTTCAACATTCCCTATTTGGCGCATCCGTTTCTTTCCCTTCTTTTGTTTTTCAAGAAGCTTTCGCTTTCTAGAAATATCCCCTCCATAACATTTAGCGGTAACATCTTTTCGAAGTGCTTTAATAGTTTCTCTAGAGATTATTTTTGCTCCAATAGCCGCTTGGATTGGAATATCAAACTGCTGTCTTGGTATTAATTCTCTTAATTTTTCACACATTCTTCTACCTATTGATTCGGCATTGTCAAAATGAATCAGTGCCGAAAGCGCGTCAACTGTTTGGGCGTTAAGCAAGATATCTACTCGAACCAATTTAGATGCTCGCATTCCAATAGGAGTATAATCAAAAGAGGCGTATCCCTTTGATACTGTTTTTAAACGGTCATAAAAATCGAAAACGATTTCAGCCAACGGCATATCAAAGCTTAATTCTACTCGATCAGTTGTCAAATAGGTTTGATTGGTAATTTGTCCTCTTTTTTCAATACAAAGCGACATCACATTACCGACAAAATCAGCCTTAGTAATAATCGTGGCTTTTATATAGGGTTCTTCAACTCGATCAAGGTAGGAAGGATCAGGTAGATCAGACGGGTTATTAACAATTACAGGCGTGTTGGTGTCTTTTTTGGTAAAAGCGTGATAAGACACGTTTGGCACTGTTGTGATCACCGTCATTTCAAATTCACGTTCCAAACGCTCTTGAATAATTTCCATATGAAGCATTCCCAAAAATCCACATCGAAAACCAAAACCTAAGGCCGCAGAACTCTCTGGGGTAAACACCAAGGAAGCATCATTGAGCTGAAGCTTTTCCATTGAAGCTCTAAGTTCTTCATAGTCCTCTGTGTCCACAGGATAAATTCCAGCAAATACCATTGGCTTTACATCCTCAAATCCCGATATCACTTTATCGGTAGGATGCTTAGAGTCCGTGATGGTGTCCCCAACTTTAACCTCTTTTGCTTCTTTGATCCCCGTAATCAAATAACCTACATCACCCGCTTTAATTTCTTGTTTGGGGTGCTGGGTGAGTTTTAACGTTCCTATCTCATCCGCATTATAGGTCTTATTGGTATGAACAAATTTGATTTGTTGTCCCTTTTTAATCGATCCGTCGTAAACCCTAAAATAGGTTTCTACTCCTCTAAAGGAATTATAAACCGAGTCAAATATTAAGGCTCTTAAAGGGGCTTGAGGGTCACCAGAAGGTGGCGGCACACGCTCAATGATCGCCTCAAGGATCGCTTCGATGCCAATTCCTGACTTAGCTGAGGCAGGAATTACTTCATCAGGATCACATCCAATTAAGTCAACGATATCATCGGTGACTTCTTCGGGGTTCGCTGAGGGTAAATCAATTTTATTGAGCACCGGAATGATTTCTAAGTCAGATTCTAAGGCTAAATAAAGATTTGATATGGTTTGTGCCTGGATGCTTTGCGCTGCATCAACAACTAATAAAGCGCCTTCACAGGCTGCAATTGATCTTGAAACTTCATAAGAAAAATCAACGTGACCAGGAGTGTCGATAAGGTTGAGAATATAGGTTTCTCCCTTGTAAATATATTCCATTTGGATCGCGTGGCTCTTAATGGTAATTCCTCGTTCTCGCTCCAAATCCATGTTGTCTAATAATTGGTTTTGTCGTTCTCGCTCAGTGACAGAGCCCGTAAAATCCAATAGCCGATCGGCCAAGGTACTCTTACCGTGGTCAATATGGGCAATAATACAGAAGTTTCTGATATTTTTCATGGCTGCAAATATAGGTAAAAACTACATCCTATTTAATATCTGGTTTACCAATATAAACCAGCGCATAACCCTCTAGTTGTTCTAGTTGTTCTAAATCTATTTGATGAAGCATATGAAGTTCTCCTTCAGGAGCTTTTATAAAAACAGGGGCTACATCTTTATCCGTAGTAGCCATCTTGATTAAATAGCGGTATTCTTCTAGTGTTTTAAAGCTTACTTCATTGATTTTTGGATACTTAAATGCTACTTCTTCGAAAGAAGCAAAGTCATCATAACAGGAGAATAATTGATCTGCGCGCTCACTTAAGTCATTTCCCTTTTCGTTGGCGTGCATCAATCTAAAAGTTCCATTTTCTCCAAAACTGTTTTTAAATTTAGCGAGGGCAAAATCATTAATTTCTTCATTACCTGTAAACGCCAATAAAAAACCAACGTCATTCAATTCAATATTATCGGTAATGCTGTCTGAAAATATGTTGCCTTTAAAAGCATCTAGCCCTCGATCTGCTGCTTTTCGTACATTGATTTCGTTATTATCCACAATAACCACATGGCGGTCGTTTTCTTGTAGGTATTGAGCGATTAACTGGGAAGTTTTAGAGGCCCCAACAATCAGGATTCCTTCTGATCGGTCCAGGTAAACCTTAGACCATTTCGCCACAATGCGAGCTGTTGTTGCATTCAAAAGAACCGTTCCTAGTACAATTACAAATACAAGTGGAGTGATGTATTCTGCGCCTGGTTCACCGGCAGCTACTAATTTAGATCCAAAAAGAGAAGCAATACCTGCAGCAACAATACCTCGTGGACCTACCCAAGAGATAAAGAAGCGTTCATTAAATTTTAAACTCGATCCTTTTGAACTCAAAAAGACTCCAAGAGGTCTAATTAGAAGTACTACTGCGCCGAAAAGCATCGCTGTTTTAAGGTTATAAACTAAAAGCAAATCCTCTATATTAATAGTTGCTGCTAATAAAATGAACAGGAACGAGATTAATAACACACTTAACGACTCTTTAAAATACAGTAGTTCTTTAATATTGGGGAGGTCGATATTACCTAATACCATTCCCATGACAACTACTGCTAATAAGCCAGATTCATGAGCAAAAATGTCTGATCCAACAAATACCAATAAGACCATAGAGAGAGTGACAACATTGAGCAAGTAATGAGGTATCCATCTTCGTTTAATCGCAAATCCCAAAGCATGAGCAAAGGTAAATCCGAAAGAAATTCCAAAAAGTAAGATTTCTCCAAAAGCAATTAAGGCTGTTTTGGTAAACCCTGCCCCTGTTTCAATACTGATAAACTCATAGACCAGTACCGCCACTAACGCTCCTATAGGGTCGATTAAAATACCCTCCCATTTTAATACCGCAGAAACCTCTTTGCGAAGTGGAATGTTTCGAAGTATAGGGGTGATAACCGTAGGTCCTGTAACAATGATCAACGAAGCGAATAATAAGGAGATGGGCCAGCTAAAATCAAAAATATAATGAGAGGCAAATCCAGCACCAAAAAAAGTAACCATAGATCCTAGAGTAATCAACTTAGAAATGACCGGTCCTACATTAGAGAGTTCAGAGCGTTTTAGCGTCAGCCCTCCTTCAAAAAGAATAATGCTGATGGAAAGCGATACGATATAATAGATCATCTCTCCTGGAAATAGTCCTATAGAACCATTCCAGACGGGCTCAATAAGCTTAGTTCCATCAGCGGTGTAAAAAGTGGAAAAAGGTCCTACTAAAAGTCCGATGATGATCAGCGGTAAAATGGCTGGAAGTTTCATTCTCCATGCCACCCATTGAGCGATTATTCCTAAAACAATAATTCCTGCTAATTCAACCATAAATCTTAAATAAATTTCAATTTCAAGGTAACAAAATATTCTTCGCTATCTCTTAAAATTGTGTTATCCTTGTCTATTTCCTAATTGAAATGTTTAATTTCACATCACAAACACAGACGATACAAAGATACGATGAATATTTATCCTATTGAAAGCGGTAATTTTAAGTTAGATGGTGGGGCCATGTTTGGGGTTGTTCCTAAAACTATTTGGCAACGAACTAACCCTGCTGATACTGACAATAGGATTGATGTGGCTGCTCGTTGTTTGCTGATTGAACACCAAAATCGATTGATTTTAATCGATACGGGTATGGGTGATAAACAATCGGATACGTTTTTTGGATACTACCATTTGTGGGGTAATCATAGCTTACTTGGTTCTATTAGGGCTCATGGATTTTCAGAAGATGAAATCACTGATGTGGTGCTAACACATCTTCATTTTGATCATTGCGGTGGAGCCATTAAATGGAATAAAGATCGAACAGGATACGAACCTACCTTTAAAAATGCCCGCTATTGGAGTAATGAAAAGCATTGGAATTGGGCTATACATCCCAATGATCGTGAAAAAGCTTCCTTCTTGTCTGAAAATTTAATTCCTATTCAAGAAAGTGGACAGCTTAACTTTTTAAAGATCGATCAAGAGGGACTTATTCAATCGACACCATTCGGATTCGAGGTGCTTGTGGTAGATGGTCATACCGAAAAACAACTTTTGCCCTTAATTGACTACAAAGGTCATAAACTCCTCTATACTGCGGACTTAATCCCAACTCTAGGACATATACCTGTGCCCTATATCATGGGATATGATACGAGGCCGCTGCTAAGCCTAACTGAAAAAAAGAATATTTTAGCTTTGGCTCAAAATGAAAATTGGCTGCTCTTTTTTGAACATGATGCCCATCATGAACTTTGTTCGCTTAAAGAAACCGCCAAAGGGGTTCGTTCTGATAAAATCATTACTTTTAATTCTCTCTAAATTATACCTTTATGATGCGACCATTTTTAAAATCGATGAGCATTGCGAGTCTTTTTCTACTCGCTTCTTGTAAAAGTTTGCTTATTCCTGAATTTGTCATCGACAGCTATACGTTAAGTCCAAAAAAAGAGGCGCTAAGTGAATTAGAAAAAAAGCAATGGCGATTTGCGGATCCGTTCACGGATTCTATTCCTGGTATTAGCCTCTCCAAAGCCTATGATTTTAGTGCTGATAAACCCTCAAATGAAATTATAGTTGCTGTACTCGATTCTGGGATAGATTTGGCTCATGAAGATTTTGAAGGTGTTTTATGGGTAAATGAAGACGAGATTCCAAACAATGGTATTGATGATGATCATAACGGATATATCGATGATATTCACGGCTATAATTTTTTAGGTGAATCCTATCAAGAACAATTAGAAAACACTAGAATCTTAACTCATAAGATCGGCGATGAAACACTTCAAAACAAGGTGAAAAAAGAGGTTGAAAAAGCCCTTGCTGAAGCCATTCAAAACAGAGACCGCTACAAGGGGCTTGTCATTGCTGTAAATGAAGCTGACAAAGCCTTTAAAGAAGCAAGCTCGTTAGCGGTGTATTCCCTGGAAGATCTCGAAGGCTTTGAAACTGATAAGATCATGCTCAAGGGCCATATTAGTCTATTAAAACAAATGCTTGGTTTTGCGCCTTCGGTGGAAGAAGTTGTAAAAGAATTGGAGGGTGCTATCCGCTATTTTGAAGACCAGGTTGCTTACAGTTATAATGTAAATTTTGATGGTAGAGCAGTTGTTGGGGATGATCCTTATGATCTGCTCGATGTTCCCTATGGAAATGGTAATCCAAAAAATCGTGTTGAAGAAGAGTCGCATGGAACACATGTAGCCGGAATTATTGGGGCTAATCGTGAAAATAATTTAGGAAGCTTTGGGATAGGTAATCGTGTAAAACTAATGAGTATTCGCTCCGTATCTAATGCTGATGAGTACGATAAAGATATCGCTCTTGGTATTCGCTACGCTGTAGATAATGGTGCTAAAATTATCAACTGTAGCTTTGGAAAGCGCTATTCTCCAAATAAAGAATGGGTCTATGAGGCTCTTCAGTATGCGGAACAACATGATGTGCTTATAGTTCATGCGGCAGGAAATGACAGTAAAAATATTGACCTTTTTGAAAAAAACCCTAACTATCCTAATGATCATCAGGGAAAAGACAAAGAATTCGTGAACAACTTTATTTCTGTTGGAGCGGTAGCCCCTCACTTAGATGAACATCTTGTGGCTACCTTTTCTAATATTGGAGTTCAAAACGTAGATCTTTTTGCTCCAGGAGATGAAATCTATTCAACCTTTCCTTCTCATACATATGAATTTGAAAGTGGAACTTCTATGGCGGCTCCTGTTGTTTCAGGGGTAGCTGCCCTAGTGTGGTCTAGATATCCAAGCCTTAAGGCTTCTGAACTTAAAAAAATCTTGATGCTTTCCGGTACCAAAATCAATAGGGACGTCATTGATGTCAGTAGTGAAAATGAAACGCTAGTCCCCTTTGAGTCCCTTTCCAAAAGCGGAAGAATCATCAACGCCTATCAGGCACTTAAACTGGCAGATCTTGTAACAACTAAAAAATTTAAACTCAAACATTATGATCAATAAAACCCTCAAATCCTTAGCGATTTTATTAAGCATTAGCGCTGTTTCCTTAGCTCAACAGAGCGGTTATTGGCAACAAAAGGTAGACTATACCATAGATGTTGATGTCAATGTAAAAGACTTTACTTATTCGGGTACGCAACACCTGGTCTATACTAATAATTCACCCGATGTTTTAAATAAAGTTTATGTCCATCTGTATTACAATGCGTTTCAACCTGGAAGCGAAATGGATATTCGACTTCAAAACATTGCTGATCCAGACGGAAGAATGATTACAGAGGACAAAAAGAGCAGAATAGCCTCCTTAACACCTGATCAAATAGGCTATCTTCACCTTTCAAATGTCAAACAAGACGGTCTAGAGGTTTCGGTAACTGAAGAAGGCACCATTGCTAAAATTTTGCTTCAACAACCATTAATGCCGGGTGCGTCGACCACTTTTGACTTAGAGTTCTCTGGACAATTACCAGAGCAGATAAGACGTTCCGGAAGAAACTCTAGGGAGGGGGTAGCAATGTCTATGTCTCAATGGTATCCTAAGATAGCGGAATATGACTTTGAAGGGTGGCACGCAACACCCTATATCGCAAGAGAGTTTCAAGGGGTTTGGGGTGATTTTGATGTTAAAATCACTATTGATAAAAACTATACCTTAGGCGGTACGGGCTATCTACAAAATCCTAATGAGATTGGACATGGTTATCAAGATCCTGGTATCAAAGTAAAACCTAAAGGGAAAAAATTAACCTGGCACTTTAAAGCGCCTATGGTTCATGATTTCATGTGGGCAGCAGACCCTGAATACATTCATGATATTCGAAAAATGGAGGATGGACCTACCCTTCATTTCTTGTATAAAAACGATGAAGAAATCATTGAAAATTGGAAAAAATTACAACCAAAAACAGAAGAAGCCATGCGCTTTTATAGCTCCAATGTCGGTCCATATCCATATGAGCAATACTCGGTTATTCAAGGAGGTGATGGCGGTATGGAATATGCGATGAGTACCCTGATCACTGGAGGTCGCAATTTTGGTTCTTTAGTGGGAGTGATGGCGCATGAAATGGCACACTCTTGGTTCCAACATATCTTAGCAAGTAATGAAACTAAAAACTCGTGGATGGATGAAGGATTTACTTCCTTTATTTCTTCTCTTGCTATGAACCAAATCATGAATCAAAACAAAGAAAATCCTTTTGAAGGTTCATATCGAGGGTATAGAGCATTGGTTAATTCTGGAAAAGAACAGCCACAAACAACTCATTCTGATCGTTATGATTTGAATTTCGCCTATAGTATCTCCGCTTATTCTAAAGGTTCTATATTCTTATCACAACTAGGGTATATCATTGGTCAAGATCAATTAATGGAAACCATTCAGCGTTACTTCAATGAATTTAAATTCAAACATCCGACGCCTAATGATATCAAACGTGTTGCAGAAAAAGTATCTGATCTAGAACTTGATTGGTATTTAACCGATTGGACGAAAACTACCAATACGATTGATTATGCGATTTCTGAGGTAACAGCAACTAATAATGGAACTGTAATCAGCTTAGAGCGCAAGGGCTTAATGCCGATGCCTATCGATTTATTAGTGGTCTATACCGATGGAAGTTCTGAAAGTTTTTATATCCCCCTGCGTATGATGTATGGTAAAAAAGAAAATCCTTATCCTGCGATTCCAAGAACAGTGAAAAAGAATTGGCCATGGGCATACCCAAGCTATAAGTTAACCATCGACAAACCGCTTTCTTCCATTAAAGGGATTCAAATCGATCCTTCTGGTCTTATGGCGGATATCGATTTAGAAAATAATACCTATTCATCAGAAGACTAATGGGTTTATCAATAGCAGCTACCTCAAGATTAAAAAGTAAGAAAAAAATAGGGCTTATTTTTGAGCAAGGTAAACGAC
>Ga0181576_10002717_pt1 | contig 13164 bp, 16 predicted proteins | sample 101ome_22_FD_132464 | JGI IMG/M metagenome (GOLD analysis project Ga0181576, IMG submission 132464) | Coastal salt marsh microbial communities from the Groves Creek Marsh, Skidaway Island, Georgia - 101412BT metaG (megahit assembly) | ecosystem: Environmental > Aquatic > Marine > Intertidal...
ATTCAATTAGATATCAATTGATAAAACTTTACAACGAACATCAGTATTTGCTGAAACAGGAGTAACTAATACTTCAAGATTACCAGCATTGATTTGAGAACTTACAGTACCAAGAGAATTACTTGAGAATATAGTACCATATTCAGTATCATAAGTTGTAGATCCATTATGAATAACTAATACTTCAGTGACATGATAACCACCTGTTGAGTGTGACATTTGAATTATTAATTTTACTGATCTAACTTTTGTAGCAGATGCTGTATAAACTGCCGTTGCATTTGTAGTCGATATAGAAACTTCATCAGAGTTTAAACTTTCATTTGCAATTACTTCAACAACAGATCCAGAAAAGATTGTTTCTTGGAAAGTAATTGTAGTTCCGCTTGAAGCAGTGTAATCATCACCATTTACAAGACGAACACCATTTACATATACAGTTACTGCAGTACCATTAAACAATAATGTATTACCATTATCATCAGCACCAGATACAGCTGTTGTATCTGAAGAAAGTGTATATGTAAATACTGCACCTTCAATATTACCACCTGACCAAGTAATTGTACCTGATCCAGTTGAAACTGTTCCAGGTGCCCAAGCTGATCCATTCCAAAGTAAAGCTTGACCATTTGTAGGTGCTACAGTTGAAGTATCAACATCTGATAATTCATCAATTGATTCAGATGTTAAATCAATAGTAGTAAGATAAGAACTTAAATCTGGTGGTGTAAATGTAAATACACCATTTGTATTATTATAAGCTAATGAACCACTACCTGAAGCAGAAGCATTTGTTGCTGATAAATCTGTATATAAAATACCAGTGTCAGTATCTGTATCATCAGCAGCAATAAATTTAGAATTTGCAGAATCCCATTTTAAAACTTGGCCATCTGTGATACCAATTAAATCAACATCACCAAGTGAACCAATCGATTCATTGCCAAGTGTAAGAGTAGTATCTACATCGTCAGCAGCAACCCAATTTGATCCGTTCCATTTAAGAACTTGTCCACTTGTAGGTGCTGTGCTAAGATCGACATCAGAAAGATCGTCGATAGAATAAGTTGAGATTTCTCTAAGAGTTGCTAATACATCACCACTACCATCATTATACTTAAAGAATATTTTTCCGTCATAAGTATTGACAGCTAATTCACCGTACTCTAAACTTGCCGTTGTCGGTGATCTTCCTGATACGGAAGTTCTTTTATGTATAATAGCAGTTGACATACTAGGTAAAGACCCTTATAATACAGCTTAAAGAAGCTAATTTTTTCAAAGGGGATATAAAGATATCCCCGTTAAATTTATTTATTGTTGTTAATTAAAACGTTCCACCCTCGATTCTTTGAATAACTACATGACCAGAAGATACATTAAACTGTACACTATCAAATGATGCAGCACCGCGAGAACCTGAATTATCTCCACTTGGAGCATAGTTAACAACACCGTCACCAGTATCATAAAGATCAGTTGTAGCATGTGTAGTTGCTGCATCAACATCAATCTCGATAGATCCAGATCCGTTTGTAACAGAAATTGAATCACCAGCAGTTAATGTAGCAAGTGTAAGATCTGAGCCAGTACCAATTAATATTTGACCATTTGCTGGAGTAGCACCGTCAACTTCAGTGATAGAACCAGAAAGTTTTAGATCTTGGAATCGAGCATCTGCAGTCGAACCATCGTCAACAAATGTAAATGCATCATCTGCACCACGATCCCAACCAAAGAATGCAGTCTTAGCAGATCCATCATTGTATTTAATTTGAATACCACGATCAAGAGAATCTGTTGTAGAATCATCACCAATTTCCATAACAGGATCAGCGATACTAACAACTGTAGATTCAACTGTAGTAGTTGTACCAGTAACTTGTAAGTTACCTCGAACAATTAAGTCACCACCAGCATCACCAGCAGCAGGAGCAGGATCTAAGACAATTGTACCAGCACTTGCATTACCTGTACCTTGAATAGTAGAACCGTTAATATTAATCGTATCACCGTCAATATCGATATTATCAACTGTAATTCCACCATCAACATCTAATCCATGAGTACCAGCAATAATAACACCGTTAGCATTGCTAACAGTCATTATCTCATTACCAGCAGAATAGAATCTTAATGTGTCATCATCTGCACCTTGTTCGGCAGTTATATAAGTATCTTGGTCAGCATCAATAACACCACCAAGTCCTTTCCACGAACCGTTTGAATAACCTTCATATTGTGTCTTCGAAGTATTATATCGAATAATACCATCAGCACCTGTTGGACGATCTGCAGTAGCACCAACCGGTAATTTAACACCAGCTGAACCACCAAGATTAACTTGTCCAGTACCATCAGGATTTAGAGTAAGGCTTCCGTTTGTATTTTGTACAGCAATTGTATTACCGTCAATTAGAATATTATCAACATCTAATGAACCGTCAATTACAACATCAATGTCCGAATCTGCTGTATTAACTGTATATGTAAATGCTCCGTCTGATTCTAATTCACCGCTTGTACCAGCAAGAATAACTTCACCGGCTGTTAGGTCTGTTACATTAACAGAAGAGAAGGTAGCTTGACCAGTAAAGGTTTGTGTACCATTTACTGTTAAGTTTCCTGTAACTGTAACGTTTGAACTTAATGTGATTGCACCTGTACCATTTGGATCTAAAACAATATTTCCATTGGTATCGGTTGAGGAGATAGTATTACCATCAAGTGTTAAATTATCAACATTGAGTTGATCAATTTTATTATTACTATCTGTAATAATTGCACTTGATGCAGTAAGAGTACCAGCAGTGTGGTCCAACATATCGGTAAAGAATTTACCACCGATAGTATGAGGAACAATATTGGTACCGTTATCGTAACCTATGTATAATTTGTCACTCGAGTACGAATACGCGAGTTCCGCTTGTGTCAACAGATCGTCAGCTGGCTGATTCGTCGTTGTACTATATTTAATATTAATGACGGTGGACATTTAGAAACTACCTCCAATTATTTTCGTATGTGGGTTATCCATTGTTTGAGTTATCACAAACTTCTGGGAACTTAAATCATAAATCATTACTGCTCCATCATCTAATGCAGATGAATCGACATCATTCAAATCTAATAAACTCTGAGAAGGAGCAATCGCAACTGTTTTTGCTTGTATCCCAGTTTGTGTATTTAAAACACCTTTTAAAGCCATCTATATTTACCTTGTTACTCTTGGCATTACTTCACACTGTCCTTCGACAATTCGAGTAACCGCACCTGAAGACGACAAAACTTCTACATCATATACGTACCTTCCAGGTTTCATTCCACCTGTTTGTGTACCGGTCAAAGAAATCGCTACTTTTCCGTTACTTGCATCAGTGATGGCTGTGGTGAAATCAACTGCTGTACTCGATGAGTAAGTCTTACGAACTTGACCTCTAGCAGTATAACCACTTAAAGAAGCAGGATTTCCATTTACATCTTCAACATCAATCGTTGAATTGAAGACTGAGCCCTGATCTAATTGTATATTTGCTACTACCGCCATTTACGCCCCATTTACAAGAATCGGTTTATCTTTAATGTATTTATTTATAATATTTAGAATCTGATGATTGATAAATATTTCTGTATCTACACTTATTTATAAAAAAAACCGGTGTACTTTGCGTAAAAACTATGATATAATATACCTAATATGTTTAATTTAGAATTATTGAATAAAGGCTCACGAGCATTCATCATTGCTCCTCAAGGCAGAGATCATCCTGTTGACATGCTTTCTATTAATAAATTTCTTGCTGAAGAGAAAGTAACAGTCAAAGTAGAAGGAATGGAAAGTGTATTTACTGAATATGCTCCTGCTACTGTACATGTTTATGTTTCTCCAAAGAATGCTGCATCATTTGCAAATCATACAGATCCTTATGATGTTGATATTCATTGTGTACAAGGTATAAAGACAATGAAAATAGATGGAAAAGAACACTGGATAAATGAAGGTGAAACACTTAGAATTCCAGCAAATGTACCACATGAAGCAACAAATGAATATAACTCTATTATGTTATCAATAGGATACGAATGTTAAAAGAAGATTTCCTATTATTCTATATCAAAACTACCGAAACTTGTAATCTTAATTGTGACCATTGTTTTACATCAGGTAAAAACGGAAAGAAAATATACTTTGATCCATTAAAGACATCAAAGTTTGTGAATCAATTTGCGAAAGGTAGATCAGCTCATTTTGAATATCATGGTGGTGAACCATTTCTTGCAGATATCGGTGATATGTACCAATTCTATTTTGAAACAAAAAGAGTATGGGGAGATGCAGCTTCTTATGGTGCAACAACAAACCTAACATATAAACTTACACCAGAAATATTAGACTTTATGGATAATGTACTGAATAAAAGAATTGGTACATCATGGGATGCTAATATAAGATGGTCAGATAAAAGACAAAGACAATTGTGGGAAGAAAATCTAAAGCTTCTATTAGATCGTGGTTATACAATTAAACTCTTTGTATCTCTTACTAAATCAGTAATTGATATAAAACCAATTGAATTTTTAAAATTTGTAAAAGAACTTGGTGTACAAGAACTTGCACTTGAAAGATTAACTCATAATGGTAATGCAAGAAAAAACGATCATATCTTTCCAACTAATTTAGAGTTTCAGAAGTGGATACTTGAAATGTATCAAGAGACTGAGAAACATAATGCAAGAGATTGGTTCTTTAATGATTTTCTTGAGAATGTTTACACTAAATTTGAAGATGATATAAACAATGCTGGTACATTCTGTAGAGATTGTGAACAAAAACTATTTACAATTAATGCTGATGGTACTGTATCAGGTTGTCCTAACTCAGCACCCGAAGAGGTTTGGGGATCAATTGAAGATAATTTAGAGACAACTGTGAATAAACCGAAGCGATGTGCTATAATTGCAGCAGAAATGTCACGAGATAGTAGATGTTACGAGTGTAACATGTATAAATACTGTAAAGGAGACTGTCATCAGCTTGAATGGCAAGGAGATATTTGTCCAGCTCCTAAATTATTAATGATACAAATGAATCGAGATATAAATGGCAACATTAACTAGTCCAATCGAAGAACAAAACATTGTAGATAGATTTGCAGATTATGTAGTAGCTACAGCAAATGCAGGTATTACTTGGGGAACAAACAGTGTTCCTTTTTCTGAAATGAGTACATCTTATTTTGGTGGAACAACATCAGGTAAATCAATTCAAACGAGTGGTACTGATATTACTGGTGATCCTATTAGTGCATCTACAATTTATAATGCATTAGTTGCTGAAACAAATCGCTATACAAAAATTCGTAATCTAAGAGCAATTTTATTTGTTGATGGCGGTGGTGGTAATATTGGTAGTTATTCAACTCCAGGTGTTAATTACGATCAAACTGCAGTTGCATATTTAAATGATAGTTATTTGCAAAATGTTGGTTCACCTGCAAATGGAGGTGTACAAGCCGGATCAGTAGCTTCAGATGATAGCTTAGAAGCATTATTTACTAATCTAAGATCATCGTATAATACTTCTCGTGCAAATACTCAAACAATACAAATTAACGTATGCCATTCTAACTGTCATTCAGATTGCCATGGTTCACGTTCAAGAAGATAATATATTATGATTGAAACAACTGCTCCTATATCTATTGATTATTTAAAAAAATATTTTGAAGATAAAGAAACTCGATTCTTAATTGATTATAAAAAGTCAGATATACAAGGTGAAAAGTTCTTAGTATATTTAAGTAACTTAGATGTACCTTGTGATGTAAAGAATTATGACGATGCATTAGTTGAAGAATATTTAAAAACAACTATGTTAGTTAGTATTCCATCTCTTGAAAATATAGTAACACAATTATTATATGCACTTAAAGATGGACAAGATGTACCGTTTAAAGAACATCTATTAAATTGGGAAAAGAAAATAGATTCATTGACATTATATAACATGTATATGGTTAAGTCAAATGAATTTAAAGAATTTGTTGAATCTTTTCCAAAAGACGACACAAAGGATTTAAAAGGAATTAACTTTGTAAGTCTATTAAAGAATGAAGCAACGTATGGTTTATTTGAAAAGATTAAAGAATCAAATCTAACATTCTTTTCAAAATATTTTAATGATTATATGTTCAAAGGAAATAGCTTATATTCTTTTTGGGCGAATAAAAATAATCCAATGTTCCTCTTAACTTGGGGAATTGCAGAAGGTCAAATACAAGAGGCACAATAATGATTCATTTATTTAATAACGTTACATTAAAGAATATTTCTTCAATTAACTTTTCTACACCAAACTTTCAAATAGTTACTACTGATTTTAGTACTGATTATTATAGAGATGTTACTGGTTGCACTCTTGAAGATTTTGACTTAGCTCAATTTATTACAGATACAGGTAATGATAGAGTAGTTGTATATTGCGATACAGAATCATTAGCAAGTATTGTAGCACTCTTCTTTAAATCAACGTTGAATTTAAATGATAATGCTTATGCTGAATTAGTTGCAACATATGATTACAGAGCTCAATCATTTCCTAATTATACCGAAGGATTTATTGCTAGTGCTATCTCAGCTTGGACAGATGTTGAAGCTGTTGAATTACCAGAAGTAACCCATTCATTTGAAATTCTTCTTGCAAATGCATTTATCGATGCTGATTCTGTAAAAGACAAATTAAATCCTATATTAAGTTCGTTTATTTTAAGACAACATAAAAATATTATCTCTGAAGCCAAAGGTATTGTAGAAAACAATATTACATCTATTGGTATTCAAGAAATAATGGGTAATTCTGATAAAGCATTACCTTTTTCAAAGAAAGAAGATTTAGATTGGACTCTATATAATTCTGAAGATATTAATGAAGATGTCATGAATTGGGCAGATTTAGTATTTGCTGCATCAGAACCAGATGTTGCTTCTCCAAGTCTTGGTTGGCCATTTGTTTCAGAAGTAGTAGATGGTGATTTATCTGATGATTCTTATACAACTGTTATTAATGATATTAAATCTGCAAGTGTTGGTGTTCCTTATATGCCTGAAGATTTAATTGATACAATTAATACACAACTTATTGGTTATACACGTAACTGTACAAAAACAAAGCTAGAAAAATATAAAATTAAATGATTGAATATCAAATAATCTCTGATCTCGGTAAAAGAGAAAACCGAGGAGAGATTATCGTTACATTATTTGAATGGTGTGATTTAAAATGTAAGTTTTGTAATCAAGACCATAACTCAAACGTCGGTATGGATACAATACGCGATAAAACGTATGCCATAGACGATGCAATTCATAAACTCAAATCAATAGGTAAAAATAAATTTTCAATTCATCTTATGGGTGGTGAAGTCTTTTCTGACTTTGTAGACAACTCATGCTTCGATGATTACAAATATCTTTACGACAAATATAATTCCGATAATACAGAAATCTGTATGACAACAAACTTTATATTTGATAATGTAGATAGAGTAAAGCAATTAGTTAAAGATTGTCCTGATATGAAGCTTATGACAAGCTATGATCCATCAGGTCGTTTTTCTGAGAAGAATGAACAAGTATTCTTAGAAAATATAGAAATGTTTAATAGACTACATAAAGTCAAAAGTATTAATGTCATAATGACTAAACCTAATATTAGAAAATTCCTTGATGGTGATAGAGATACTTTTGATAAATTATATTATAAAAATTATGATTTCTTTTTTGATTATTATACACCAGAAAAGAATGCAGAAATTATGTCTCCAACTGATATACAATTAAGAGACTTAATGAAATTAATGATAGAACGTTATCCATCAGTAGAACCATTTAGAAGTATCTCGAAAAAAGAAAATCAGAAGATGACATGTCAAGATACATATACTATAATGCCTACTGGTGAAGGTGGTTTTTGTACCATCTTATTAGATGATAGAAACAACTTTATTCCAAAAGAGAAATTGGAAAAGAGTTGGGTAGAAGAATATGGTTGTTTAGAGTGTAAATACTTTCAAAGATGTGGCTTAGGCTGTTTCCTTGGTAATCATTTATATTCATATAAAACACAAGAAGTTTGTTGGTTATCGGAAGTTTATGATTATGTTGAAGGACGAAGCACAGAAATTAATTGATAGAGGTTATATTTGGTATGAAAAGAAAGTTACAAGTAATGACGTAGGAGAAGTATGTAGATTACCTTTTCCAAATGCAAACAGTAAAGATAAACCACCAAAAGAATTAAATTGGTTACTACATCCTTTCATTCGAAAGATGAATGATGAATTATCAGAACATTTTAATGCTAAATTTATGAAAGCAGAAATATGGGATGATGTAGATGAAGGATCAAAAGAATGGCACAATGATAATAAGTATAAAAAATCAATGGCCAATCTTTCAGTATTAATTTATTGTGATGAAAGAAAAGAAGGAAATTCGATACAAATTCGTGGACCTTTAGGTGAGATGAAAATATTACCAGATCGATATGATATGGTAATTGTAAATCAAAATAAAAAGTTTGAACACAAAGCATCTATTTCAGAGTTTCCTCGAAGAGTTATTGGATTACAATACTTTATAGAAGAACTCGAATGGATTTAATTATAAAACCAACTGAACTATGTAATTTTAAATGTACATTTTGTTCATCAACTAATATAGATCCGAATAATGCAGGATTACTTAATCATGAGTATATCTTTCGTTTTCTAAAAAGATTCCCAGAAACAAACACAATCATTGTCAATGGTGGTGATCCATTAATGATGAAACCAGATTATTACTGGAAAATTATTAATTATTTAGATGAACATGATTTACCAGCAACATTATCATTAACAACAAATCTTTGGCCATTCTATATAAATCCCGATAAATGGGTAGACTTATTTAATCATAAAAGAGTTGGTATAGGAACATCATTTCAATATGGAGTTGGTAGATTAAAAGGTGATTTATCTCCGTTTACTGAAGAAGACTTTTGGAATGTATCGGATAAAATGTTAGAACTTGTTGGTTATAGACCAGATTTTATTGCAGTTATAACAGAAGAGAATGAAGATACAGTAATGAAGACTGTTGAACTTGCAAAGAAAATGAATGTCGAATGTAAAGTAAATTATGCAATGGCATCAGGTAAACAATCAGCACCTTATCGTTTATCGAAAATATATTCTCATTATGTTAATATATGGAAAGCAGGTTTATCGAATTGGGAACATAACACAAAACAAATGATGAAACGCCTAAGAGGTGATGCAACAATATGTCCTCTCTCAAGAAACTGTGATGAGAATATTAGAGCATTACAACCCGAAGGTGATTATTATTCTTGTGGTGCTTTTGGAGATGATAGAGATAAACCTATTGAATTTGAAATAGAAATGAATGGTGTTATACAAACTCCTTTATCTGATGATCTAAATTTAAATCATTTAAAAGAAGGATGTTATGGTTGTAATTTATTTCAAATCTGTAATGGATGTAAGAAAACTATTAAAGATTTAAAAGAACATAATATGGTTGATGCACATTGTTTCGAAATGAAAACACTTGAAAAAGATATATTAAAAGCAAATGAACTTATCGATTAATCCGTTATATAAATGTAATTTTAGATGTGATTTTTGTTATCTGACATCTGAACAACTGAGCGATAATAAAAGAATATCACTTGAAGATTTAGATGCAAGATTATCTGAAGTACCTTATATTAATCATATTGATTTATATGGAGGTGAAATAGGTCTTATTAAACCTCAACATTATGCCGAATATAAAGATATAATAAGAAAATACTATAATGGCCCAATTAATATTATTACAAATCTTTCAATGATTCAACCATATTTCTTTGATGATGATGTTTACTTATCAGTATCATATGACTTTGATGCAAGAGAAAAGGCAGATAAAGTCTATATGAATATGTTAAAATCAGAAGTACCTCTTGCTGTTTTAGTTCTTGCTTCACCACAAGTAATTGAAATGGATGTTGATTATATGATTGACTTATTAAATATGTGTACTGCAATTGAATCAGTAGAAATAAAACCATATTCAATTAATCAAGCAAATGCACATAATGTATCGCATAAAGATTACGAAGATTTTGTAATTAAATGGTTAGAAAGAAAAGAACATTTTAACTTTGATTTTATTAATGAAAAAGCTATAGAAGAAAGTTTATCTAAAAAATATAATGCATTTTCTGATGATCATGTTTATATTACACCAAATGGTAAATTCGGTGTTTTAGAATTTGATAAAGATGATAAAGAATATTTCTTAGAATTAGATTCATACGAAGAATACTTGTCTTGGACAGATAAAGAAAAGTTTTCAATGAGTCCGATTTGCAAATCATGTGAATATATCGGGCATTGTTTAACTGAACACTATAGATATGTTAAAGACTTAAATAACTCATGTAATGGTTATAAAGGATTATTAGATTATGGAAGAATGGAAAGTAAAACAAGAGATTTATCATAGACTCAATACAGATTATGATGATGATCTCAATACTAAAAATGTAGAAATATCTGATGATGTTATAACAAATGCTATTCGATATTTTAAAGATAAAGACATTGGATTTGTATATCCAGCAAAATCTTATATGGTTGCTATTTGTTATGCTAAATGGTTATCTGAAGATTATGGTGGAGGATACTATCATTATTTAGATGATGAAGATTTATTATATAAAAATGATCCTTATTTTGTTCCATATTCTGAAGACAAAAGAACATACGATTTAATACTCGATCATATTACATGGGATTTCAACGAACAAGATGGTCTTGTTCCTGATGTAAGAAAATATTATATTGAAGAATGTGGATTATAGAATAACAGCTTCTACAGTATCGCCAGCTTCACCATCTTGTAATGAAACAGCAAAACACCAAATACTATTATTTGGTCTAGCAGTACCTGGAACTGCTGAAGCACTCAACCTATCACCTTTTTGAACTTTCTCTGAAATCTTAACAGGTACTCTTCCTTTAAGTGCGATATAAGTACCACCTTCAAGCTCATCATTCATTTTAAATGCTGGATTTTCTGATACAACACCAATTACTGAATGAGCAGTAGCATCAACAGCAGCAGTAACTTCATACATACCACCAACTGCAACAACAGTACCAACTTCATATTCTCTATCAGCAAGGTATTTCTCTGCTAAGTCAGCGTAGTTTGCTGAAGTTGCATTACCATTAAATGTAGTAGCATAAATATTGGCGTATTTCATTGAAGCTCCACCAATATTTTGAGTATTTGTTACTGTTGGCATGATAGTGCCATCATGTGTGATATTACCATCAACATTTAATGTAGTATCTAAATCAACAGCTGATTGTACATTTAATGTACCTTGTACAACTGTATTACCTGATGCTGTAAGAGTAGTAGTTGTTGTACCACCATCTAAAGTAGCTGCGCCATTTGCATGTAATGCACCTTGAGTTGTAAGATTATTACTTGCTTCAATATTAACACCGTCAATATTACTATCAGCATTAATATCATTAGCATATACATTTAACCATGGATTTGCAGATGAACCGAGATTGTAAGTATCACCTGTTTCTGGAATTAAATTAGAAGCTACACCACCAGTAAATACAATATTATCTGATGAATCATTACCAAGAGTCGTATTACCACCAACTGTTAAATCACCACTTGCATTAATACCAACTGCTTCTACATTTCTTGTAGCAATTAAATCACGAGTAGCTGTAACATCACCGTTTGAATCGATAGTTAATTGAGTTGTAGAACTTACTTGTAATTCAAATGAAGTATCATCAGTAGTAATAGTTCCACCGTTTGTAATATTTAATGGAGAATAAATTGCTGAACTTGTAACAGATTCATTTAATGCATCGACGATTGTCGTTGAAGAGAATGAACTATCAAGTGAAGTCATATCTCCAAGATTTGTACCTAGCTCATTTGTCTTTTGACGCCATTCTTCAAAAGTATTACTTTGTGATACGTTTACAACAGCCATATTATTCCCTATCTAAAATTTGTTTTAAGAGTGATTTAATCTCTGCAACATCGCTCTTAAGTGTTTCTATCTCATCAGCTTTCTTAGCAGCATTTTCAGATCTTATTCTAGCTCTTTGTAATGCTATATTATCTGTATTTATAACTGCACCAGTTGCTGTATCTTTTACTAAATCTTCTCTATCAACTATTTTTACTTTCATTATGTACCTAATGCAATTGCTCTAAAGTCTCTAATTCTTGGAACTTTAGTCGATGATTGCGATCTCATTACTACTTTAACAGCAAATGTTGTATAAGTAGGTGAAATATTATCAATTGTATATTCGTAATCATTGAATTGTGTAGCATCGTCTGTAGATGCAACAGCATCATCAATAGTAGCAAGTGTCCAATCTAAATCTTCGAATGGAGTTTCAGAACCTGCTTCTTGTGTCTTATAGTAAACATCAATATAAGAACCATCAGGTCTATTACCTGCAAAGATAATTCTTAAACCAACCGAAGCATTTGCAAGACTAATCTTACGTGTAATGTATTTAGCAAGAACCGAACCACCACTTGATTCTGTCTCCGCAACAAAATTATCTACAACATTAAATCCAGTTGAAGCTGATCCAATTGGATTATCAATTCTATTCGCAACTGTAATTAATGATACTCTTTCAAGGTCAATCATTGGAGATAAGTTATCAACCGTAGTTGAAAGTGTACCTCTCATAAAGAATGATTTAGTACCATTTAGATTTGAATTAGTTTCATTAATTGTTGAAGCAACTTGTTTTGGTAATTCAGGATAATAATTTGAGTTAGCAATAATATCAAAATAATTTGCATCTTGAACATAAACACTTGCAGATGAAGTTAATGAACGTGATGAAGTAGTCTTAACACCATATTCTACACTTGTTCCTGGAAGTACAATTTGTTGTACAACTGGATTCATAACATCGATATGTTTATTTTCTGTAGCAGTTACATCATCACCACCACCAGATGTTGTAGCATTTGCTGCTGAACCAACATCAATCTTATATTGATCCATTTCAACATCAGTAATTGTAAAGTCACCGTTAAATG
>Ga0181576_10002729_pt1 | contig 13136 bp, 9 predicted proteins | sample 101ome_22_FD_132464 | JGI IMG/M metagenome (GOLD analysis project Ga0181576, IMG submission 132464) | Coastal salt marsh microbial communities from the Groves Creek Marsh, Skidaway Island, Georgia - 101412BT metaG (megahit assembly) | ecosystem: Environmental > Aquatic > Marine > Intertidal zone...
GATTCTTGTCCGCCCAGGATCGCAACTAAACGGTCCAAACCAAATGCGATTCCTCCGTGTGGTGGTGCTCCGTATTGGAAGGCGTCCATCAAAAATCCGAACTGCGCCTTTGCTTCCTCCTCTGTAAACCCTAAAAGTTTAAACATGCGCTCTTGAACTCCTCTGTCGTGAATACGAATGGATCCTCCACCAATTTCGTTTCCATTGAGTACCAAATCGTATGCGTTGGCGTGTACTGCGCCAGGATTCGATTCTAAAAGATCCATTTCCTCAGGTTTTGGAGCTGTAAACGGATGGTGCATTGCGTGCCAGTGCCCTGTTTCTTCATCCTGTTCTAAGAGAGGAAAATCAACCACCCATAGTGGGGCGAACTCTTCAGGATTTCTAAGTCCTAATCGCTCGGCAAGCTCCATTCTAAGAGCAGAAAGTTGAGCACGGGTACTGTGAGCATCCCCGGAGAGCACACAGATCAAATCTCCTGCTTTGGCTCCTGTTGCTTCAGCCCATTTTTGCAAATCTTCCTGATCGTAAAACTTGTCGACAGAAGACTTAAAGCTTCCGTCTTCATTACAGCGAACGTAAACCATACCTTTGGCTCCTACTTGAGGACGTCGTACCCAGTCGATGAGCTTGTCGATTTCTTTTCTCGTATATGCATTTCCACCAGGAACTGCGATTCCAACAACGAGTTCAGCAGTATTAAACACATTGAAGTCTTTGTGTTGAGCTACTTCATTGAGTTCTCCAAACTCCATCCCAAAACGAATATCAGGTTTGTCATTTCCGTAGCGTTTCATCGCTTCTTCATAGGGCATTCTCGGGAATTTTTCGATAGCAACACCTTTAATTTCTTTTAAGAGGTGGCGCGTCAGTCCCTCAAAGGTATTTAGGATATCTTCTTGCTCTACAAAGGCCATCTCACAGTCAATCTGAGTGAATTCTGGCTGACGATCCGCTCTGAGATCCTCGTCTCTAAAGCACTTAACGATTTGGAAATAGCGATCCATTCCACCAACCATCAAGAGTTGTTTAAAAGTTTGAGGTGATTGTGGAAGGGCGTAAAATTGTCCTTCATTCATACGAGAAGGAACCACAAAATCCCTTGCTCCTTCTGGAGTTGATTTGATCAAATAGGGGGTTTCAACATCTATAAATCCAGCCTTTGAAAGGTAATTTCGCACCTCCATACTCACTTTATGTCTAAAGATGAGGTTGTTTCGAACGGGTCTTCTACGAATGTCTAAATAGCGGTATTTTGCTCGTAGATCATCACCTCCATCGGACTCATCTTCGATGGTGAAAGGAGGAGTCTTGGAAGGGTTGAGCACTTCTATTTCACGCACTAGAATTTCAATTGCTCCAGTTGCCATTTTGGGATTCACAGCATCTCTTTTTAAGACCGTTCCACTAATAGCGATGACACTTTCTCTTCCGAGATTTTTTGCGGTTTCAACGATAGCAGCATCGGAACGATCGGCATCAAAGATGAGTTGTGTAATCCCATAGCGATCTCTGAGGTCTACCCAACAAATAAATCCTTTGTCTCTGACCTTTTGAACCCATCCCGATAATTTAACTTCGTTTCCAATATGAGCGGCATTTAATTCTCCGCAAGTATGATCTCTGTACATATGATTGAATTATGCATGCAAAAATACAAAAAAAAGAAGGCTGTTGAGCCTTCTTTTCTTCGCTTTTGTGATTCCTAGTCCTTAGCTTTCAAATCGTCTATTTTTAAAAATCCACCATTTCATTCGGTAACTGATATAGAAAAGTACCGGGACAATGATTAAGGTCAAAAAGGTCGCTACAATCAGACCAAAAATAACGGTCCACGCAAGAGGCCCCCAAAATATGACATTATCCCCTCCTATATAGATATGAGGATTGAATTGGCTAAATAGTGAAAAGAAATCAATATTGAGTCCAATCGCAAGTGGAATTAACCCTAAGACTGTAGTTATCGCGGTAAGCAATACGGGTCTTAAACGAGCTTTCCCGGCTTGAACAATCAGTGGAACTAACTGCTCTTTATTGAGAAGGGTTTCTTCATCAATAGAGGCCTCTACTTTATATCGGTCAATGAGAAGTTGAGCGTAATCCAATAGTACCACTCCGTTATTAACTACAATACCTGCTAGTGAAATGATCCCCATCATGGTCATCATGATGACAAAACTCCACCCGGTGATAATCAATCCTCCAAAGACACCGATAAAGCTCAAGAAAATAGCAATCATAATGATGATCGGCTTCGAAATACCACCAAATTGAAAAATCAATAGGAGCATGATGAGTCCAAGTCCAGTAAAGAAGGCCCCCATTAAAAACTGCATCTGTTTGTTTTGTTCTTCTAACTGACCAGTATAATCAATGTGAATATCACTGGGAATTCCCTTGTAATTCTTCATTAATTGTTGAATCTGATCAACGATGGCACCTGCATCAGTATAACCTGGCTCTAATCCTGAATAAACGGTGACTACACGCTTCCCCCTGATGTGTTTAATCGAGCTGTATCCCGATGTATTTTCTCTTGTTGCAATTGCTGAAATAGGAATTTCTTTGATTTGACCATCGGCTGGATCTCTAAAAACGATATTTTGATTGAAAAGGGCAGAGGCATCATATCTAGAATTTTCATCAAAGCGAATATTGATATCGTAGTTCTCCCCATCTTCTTTGTAGATACCTGCTTTTTCTCCAAAGAGGGAACGTCTTAACTGCATTCCTACTTGTCCGAGTTTGACCCCTAATGCCCCGGCTTTTTCTTTGTCAACGACAACACGCATAGAGGGGTTTCCCTTGTTGACATTCACTTTTAATTCCTCAATACCAGGAATATTTTTATCCTCGATATAGTTGCGCATGGACTCAGCTGCAAGGATTAAGGCGTCATAATCATCTCCAGAGAGTTCAATATTGATTGGATACCCCACTGGAGGTCCTTTAGAGTCTTTTTCGACTGAGATGGCCACTCCTGGAAATCTGCCACTCAAAGCTTCTTGCACCTTTTTTCTCAAGGCTTCAGAGTCCATACCTTGACGGTATTTAAACTCGCGCATCGAAGCAGTAATTTTACCTCTATGAGGCATTTCAGCAGAAGAACCTGCATCAGTCATTGGATTGCCGGCACCTTCTCCTACTTGAGAAATGGAGCTCTGTACCATAAAGTTGTCATCTCCATCGTAATAGATCGGATCCAAAATGACCTCGTAAAAAGCCTTTTCTATTTGTTGGGTCATATCGTTGGTCTTTTCGATGTCTGTTCCTTGAGGATATTCGATATAGACAACAATTTGGTTCGGAATATTATCTGGAAAAAATTCAATCTTAGTACGTCCACTTCCAACAGAAGCTCCAAAGAATACAAATGAAAGGAGTAGGATCAAGAACGTGACTCCAGCATACCAATACATTCTACCTCCCCTAAGGGCATTTTTAAGTGAAGTTTCGTAGAAATTTTCAATTTTAACCAACGTATTTTTTTGAAATCGCAAGGCGGTTTTCTTGAGAACGTATTTATAGATCCAGAACATGGCCGCTGTAGCAATCATCAAGGTGCCCAGTCCTCTAACGGGACCTCCAACAATAAAAATCAACAGTCCAAAACCACCGAGGATGGCTGAGATTCGATAGAGTTGTTTTTTAGATAAGTTTTTATCCGAAGTATCCATAAATTGGGATACTAACATCGAGTTCATAAAAATCGCTACGATGAGGGATGATCCAAGAACAATGGACAAGGTAATTGGGAAGAACTTCATGAAGTTCCCCATGATACCAGGCCATAATCCAAGTGGAACAAAGGCCGCTACTGTTGTTGCTGTCGATACAATGATCGGATAAGCGATTTCAGAGATTCCCTTTTTTGCAGCTTCTTTTCGAGACATTCCCTCGTCCATCAAACGATAGACGTTTTCTACTACAACAATACCGTTGTCAACCAACATCCCTAATCCCATAATCATACCAAAGAGAATCATGGTGTTAAGTGTATATCCTAAAAGTGAAATCACCATAAAGGACATGAACATCGACATTGGGATTGCAAAACCTACAAAAAGTGCGTTTCTAAATCCTAGGAAAAACATCAGTACAGTCACCACGAGGATAATCCCAAAAATGATGTTGTTTACAAGGTCATCTACTTGATTGAGGGTTTGGGAAGAGAGGTCGTTGGCAATGATGATTTTCAAATCAGATGGAAATTCTGATTGTTGTGCCTGTTTGATAATTTCATTAATCGTATCGGATGCCTGAATCGTATTCTCTCCAGATCTTTTTTTGACATCGAGCATCACTACGTTTTGATCGTACATTCTCGCATAAGTGGTGCGATCTGTGTCTCTAAATGAAACGCTTGCAATATCTTTGAGATAAATGGTTTTTTGCTCTGATTTTACAACAAAATCTTCGAGTTCGGACGGGTGGTTGATTTCACCGATGACACGAACTGAACGACGCTGTCCTGATTGAATCAGATTTCCTGCAGAAATGGTCATATTGTTGTTGGCAATCGATTGAGCGATATCGTTAAAGCTCACCTTAGCGGCCATCATTTTGTAAATGTCAACGGCCACCTCAACTTCTTTGTTTTGAACGCCTCTAATATCAGCTGCTTTAATTTCAGGTAACTCTTCAATTTTTTCTTGAAGAAGTTCGGCGTAATCGTTGAGCTGTTGTACCGTATAATCTCCTGTGAGGTTGATATTCATAATCGGCATTTCCTCAGATAGGTTGAGGTCAAAGACATTGGGCTCTACCTTTGAGTTGTTAAAAGTAGGCCAGTCTTCAGAAGCTTTTTTAGAATCAACCTTGTCTTTGACGCGTTGTTTGGCTTCGGCAATCGTAATATTTTCATCGAACTCCACCAAGATCATTCCGTAATCTTGCTGAGAGGTCGAAGTAATATCCAACAAATTACTCAGTCCCTCTAATTCCTCTTCTAAAGGATCGACGATGAGTCGTTCAATATCTTCAGCTGAGTTCCCTGGATAAGGAACCGAAACATAGATATTGGTCTGTTTAATTTCAGGAAAGGCTTCTCTTGGCAAATCAAAATAGGCTTTGACTCCCAGATAGAGAAAAATTGCAATCATCACATAGATGATGGAACTGTTATCAATCGACCAAGAGGATGGTCGAAAGATTTTTTCAACATTTTTTTTCTGTTTACTCATCTTAGTTTAATACTTTAATGTGTTGACCATCTTTAAGCTTACGAGCACCTTCGATGACTATTTGGTCTCCAGCTTCTAAACCTGATAGCACTTCGATGCGTTCTCCATCACTCGCTCCTGTGGTGATAATTCTTCGGTGAGCGATATCGACTCCTTCGTGCTCTGTAGTGCTGATGGTGTATACGTATTGTTCCCCTTCTGCATTTTCAGAAATAACGGAAAGCGGAACTAAAATTGCATTGTTATTGCTGTAATCGTTGATGTGCACTTTAGCATTTAAGTTGGGTTTAATGCTTTGGTCATCATTAGGAATACCAATCTCTACTTCAAAGGAGCGATTGGAAGCGGCAATATAATTTCCGGTTTGACGCACCTTTGTTTCGATGCGTTTCGACAATACAGGGATTTCAACAATCGCTTTACCTCCTTTTTTTACAGATCCTAAATAACGTTCGGGGGCATCTACCGTAACATACATATGCTCCAAATTGATAATTCTAAACAGGGCAGCATTCGGTCCTGGAGCCACAACTACTCCAGGGTCTTGAAGCAGTTGATCTACGATACCTGAAAAAGGAGCTTTGACAATCGCCTTAGCAAGGGTTTTTTCCAATTGCGCTACAGCGTTTTGTTGAGACTCATACTGAGCTTTAGTTTGTAAGTACTGAATTTCAGAACCAATTTTTTGTTCCCACAGCTTCGCTTGACGCTCAAAAGTTGTTTTCGCTAAAGCCGCAGCGGCTCTCAACTGTTCTAATTGATGACTCAATCCTCCGTTGTCAATCTCAGCTAAAATTGTTCCTTTTTGCACACGGTCTCCCTTTTTGACATACACCTTTAAGAGGGTCCCTGAAAGTTCAGGATAAATCAAAACGTTTTCCTTGGTGGTGATATTTCCTTGAAGTTGGACGTAGTGATCAAAAGATTCTACAGCTAGTTTCTTTGTTGAAACAAGAGGAAGATTGTCAAATCCTTCAATAGCTTTGATGGCTGCTTCTACTTCTGAAAGTTGTTGAGCAAGGGTGTTTTGCTGCTCCATAATTTCTGACTTGAGAGCCTTCAAGGAATTGAGGTCATTAGATGACTCAGCTTTCTCTCCACAGGAGGTTACGAGCGTTCCAAAAGCGAGGATAGCGATTATTTTTTTCATAGTGATGTAATATAGGTAGTGCGATTAATTTAAGGTTTCTAATAAGGTTTTGCTGTTAATCAATGCCAACATCGATTCTAAGTATTCACGTTGTGCTTGATAGAGTTGTAATTGGGCTTGTCTGAGTTCAAAACTAGAAGCAACTCCTTCTTTGTATTTAATGGTATTTTTAGTTGCTATACGTTCGGATAAGTCCAAGTTGAGCTTGGAGGAGTCGTAATTGGCAACATCTAACTCAAATTGACTTTTGGCTTGTTGATATTCAAGACTTACTTGTTTTGCCTTTTGATTTAAGAGTGTTTTCGACTGCTCGAATTGAATCTTTTTCATCTTGGTATTGGCTTTTTTCATAAATGATGAAAAAATGGGAACATTGAGGTTCACTCCCAAGATGGAGGCATCAAACCATTCTTGAGTAGTTGAAAAGAACTCAAAGTCATTTCCAAATGCATTGGTGGAATAATTGACAAAGGCATTGAGGGTAGGTAAGTACTTTGATTTTTCTAATTTGAGCTCCAAACGCTTTTGTTCTTTTTGGTTTAAAGCAATTTGATAATCAATACTGTTTTCGAGACGAAACTCCTCTAGGGGCTCTTCGAGTAAATGTTGTGCTACTAAGGTTTCTAAATTGTCCGTAAGAACAAATGGTTCCGTTAAGGACCTTCCTAAAAGGAGGTTAAACGACTGTTTCGCTATGGATTGTAGTTGAAGAATATTGCGTTTTTGACTTTCTAATTGAAGTAGTGTAATTTCCAATTGTTCCAGTTGTTCTTCTTCAGCAAAACCCTGATTTAAGAGCGCTTGAGTTTCGTTTATGTTCTCTTTGAGCACCTTTAAATTGTCGTTGACGATGGAGACACTTTCGTCGATTAAGAGCACACTACCATAGGCATTAACCACTGCTTTTTTGATTTCTTTCTGTGTTTTTTCTTTCGCATTGGCACTGATATCGATAAAGGTTTTGATCGCTTGCACTCCTACGATATAGGAACCGTCAAAAAGCTTTTGATTAAGTGTTGCAGAAGCGCTCATTTGTTGTTTTTGACCAAAAGTGATCGGAACATAGGTTCCTGGCTCTCCTCCAAAAAATTCTCCTGGTAAAAGAGAGACGGGTCTTTTCAATTGGTTTTGATAGGATCCTGAAGCGCTAATTTGAGGAAGTCCAATAGCGATCGTAGACCATTTTTGAGCATAAGCTGCTTGCACATCTCGATCAGCATTGATCATTTGAGCATTGTGCTCTAAAGCAAAATTTAAAGCTTCTGTAAGACTGAAGTCTTTTGCTTCTTGAGCTATGACACTCATACTTAAGAGACTTAAGCAAAATGTAAGTACGTTTTTCATTTGTTATTTAATAATTCATTTAATTTTTTCAATCCTTGATCTGTAACTAGTGCTCTTAAATGATATTCCAAGAACATGGTGTTGACGTCTTTTTTGGAGAACGTACTCGGTGGAAACAGGTCATCATTTTTTATGATCGTGACACCGGCAAAATAGATTCTCCATACAAATTCTTTGTTGATTTCCTTTCGGTATACTCCTGTTTGAATACCACTTTTAATATTTGATACGATGATGTCTTCAACCATTTCACGTTGTTTTTTCATCATCTCTTTAAAAAGTTTAGGGTAGTATTTGTGCAACTGAAATATCGGAGAGGATTTTTCGTCGTTTAAGTTTTGATTCACAAAGTCTTTGACAACAATGAGTTCTTCAATAGGATCTAAATTTTGAGCCCTAATCTCAGAAATTCCATGTCCAATCGTGTTGTATAAGTGATCCGATACCGCTGTTATCAATTTAGTTTTGTTACAAAAATTGACATAAATGGTTTTTTTTGACATTCCAAGTTCATGCGCAATGTCATCCATGGTAACGCTCTTAAACCCTAAGTTTAAAAACATCTCTGTGGCCTTATGTATAATCTTATCCTTCATTTCGGGCTGCAAATATACAATGGAAACTTTTAAAACTATTAAAGTTTCCTACGTTTTTACATTAATTTAACATTGATAAATGAATTCTGCCTTAGTAGTTTGCAGGGAGTTTGCTTACTTTTGTTTAAATACTTGACAAGATGCATACCTTTAACGAACTAAAAGGGATCTTGGATGCTCGTCTAAAGCAGGCTGAGTTTCCTGCCAATCCACATCAGTTATACGATCCACTTCGCTATATTTTGGGAATAGGGGGAAAGCGAATTCGACCTTTGTTGGCATTGATGAGCTGTGATCTTTTTAGTGAGGATCCTAACAAGGCTTTACAAGCCGCCCTGGCCGTTGAGTATTTTCACAATTTTTCGTTGATCCACGACGATATTATGGATCAGGCTGATGTGAGAAGAGGTCAGGAAACTGTTCATAAAAAATGGAATGAAAATGTGGGAATTTTATCAGGAGACGCCCTCTTGGTTAAAGCATATCAACAATTGGATGATTATCCAGCAGAACTTTTTAAACTCCTTACGCAATTGCTTAGTCAGACTGCCATCGAAGTTTGTGAGGGACAGCAATACGATGTGGATTTTGAAACGCTAAACGAAGTTAGCAAAGAAGACTATGTGGAGATGATACGCTTAAAGACTGCCGTTCTGCTTGGAGCCTCTTTGAAAATGGGAGCTCTTATAGCTAAGGCAAGTGAAAAAGATGCTGAGTTGATTTATAAGTTTGGAATTGATTTGGGAATCGCATTTCAGTTACAAGATGATTATCTCGACAGTTTTGGTAATGCAGAACACTTTGGAAAGCGTATCGGAGGTGATATTATCAATAACAAAAAAACCATCCTCTATATTGAAGCGCTCAAGCGTTCCAATTCCAATCTAAGAGATCAATTATTGAAATTATATCAATTAAGAGACGATTCTCAACAAAAAATTGAAGATGTTCAATCCATTTTTAATGAATCTGGTGCCAAAACAGCAACTTTATTACTGATTGAGCATTATACTTCTCAAGCATTTAACTCCTTAGATCAAATTTCGGTCAATACTCAAAACAAGTATGAGCTTAAATCATTAGCTTCATATTTAATGAATAGATCTATATAGCTTAAAATATTGAATATAAAATAGTTGTATTATTTTTTTTCGTTTTATCGAAAATAAAATTTAGTAAAAACGAAAATATTACTTTAGTATTTATTAAATTTGCTATTCGCCATTTGAACTGATGAAGAGTAGTCACGAAAATTATATTAAAACGGTTTACCACCTCAGTCCTTCTGAGACCTATTTAGTGTCAACCTCAGCCATCGCTGAGACCCTTGGAATTAGTAAGTCTTCATCCACTGAACTCGTACAGGAATTAGCATCAGAGGGATATATTGATTACCATCGCTATCAAGGAGTGCGTTTAACTTCTAAAGGGAAACAAAAAGCGTTGCAAATCATTCGATCTCACAGGCTCTGGGAAGTGTTCTTAGTTGATAAACTAGGATTTAATTGGGATGAGGTTCACGATTTAGCGGAAGAACTAGAGCACATTCGTTCCGATTATTTTATCGATCGTTTAGATGATTTTCTTGGCAATCCTACAGAAGATCCTCACGGAGATCCTATCCCTTCAAAGTCAGGTAAATTAAGTATAAGTTCTAAAATTAAATTGACTGAATTAAAAGTAGGTGAAAAAGGTGTTCTCAGACGTGTTACGGATGATTCCGATTCCTTTTTAAAATATTTAGATAAATACGGCATTCAAATGGGTGTGCGTATTGAGGTTTGTTCCATTGAAGATTACGATCATTCGATAGAAGTGCAAATTAACAATCAAACACACTATTTATCTGAAAAGATTGCTGAACAATTAAAATTGATAAAAATTGACTAAAAGAAACCTTTTTTCTAGTAAAACTTTGTTTCATTATGGATAGTATCATAAGTTATTTCGAATCGATTGATCCCATTTTAGCAGCTTTTTACGCAACCTTATTTACTTGGGGACTTACCGCCTTAGGAGCTGCACTAGTTTTTTTCTTTAAGACTATGAATCGAGTAGTTTTAGATGGGATGCTCGGTTTTACAGGAGGCGTGATGATTGCAGCGAGTTTTTGGTCCTTACTAGCCCCTGGAATTGAAATGAGTAAGGGAGAAGGATTTATCAAAGTCATTCCTGCAGCTGTTGGATTTTTATTTGGAGCTTTGTTTTTGTTTGGATTGGACAAGGTTTTGCCTCACATTCACCTCAATTTTAAAGAATCTGAAAAAGAGGGGATTAAAACACCCTGGCATCGAACCACCCTACTGACCTTAGCGATTACTCTTCACAATATTCCAGAGGGATTGGCTGTTGGGGTTTTATTTGGAGGAGTTGCAGCTGGTTTTGAAGGTGCCAGTATTGGAGGAGCAGTGGCCTTAGCCTTGGGAATAGGACTTCAAAATTTTCCAGAAGGGTTTGCGGTTGCGATGCCGCTGCGAAGATTGGGATTGAGTCGCACCAAGAGTTTTCTATACGGTCAAGCTTCAGCACTGGTAGAACCTATTGCAGCGGTCTTAGGAGCCTGGTTGGTACTGACTTTTGAACCCATTCTACCTTATGCGCTTTCGTTTGCAGCTGGAGCGATGATCTTTGTTGTGGTGGAAGAGGTGGTTCCAGAAACCCAGCAAGACAAATATACCGATATTGCAACCCTTGGTTTAATCCTTGGATTTATCGTAATGATGTGTTTAGACGTAGCATTAGGATGATGAGGGTTGTGATTCTATTTTTAATATTGTTTACCTCGGGAATTCAGCTGCTCTTCGGACAGTACAAGTTGGATGTTCATATTCAAGGGGTTCTTTCTCCTAAAGGGTCCATCGCCATAGCAATTTATACAGATGAAACCGATTTTTTAGATTTTGAAGAGGCCTATCGCTATTACAGTATCCCAGCAAATGAGAAGCACTCTTTTGTGTTTAGTGATCTCAAAGAAGGTACTTATGCCATTGCTGCTTTCTACGATGCAAATTCAAACGACCAATTAGACACCAACATCCTTGGGATACCCAAAGAAGCCCTGGGTACTTCAGGTAATTCAAAGAATAAATTTGGCCCCCCTAAATTTAAAAACTGTAAATTTTATTTGAATTCAAATCAGTCTATTGAAATAGAGCTCAAGAAGCCATTTGATAAATAGGGTTTATTGAACTTTAAATTCTCTGAGTAGATCGTTGGGTTCTAATATGGGATATCCATCCCAAAAGTGAGGGTCAAAAGCATCGAGTCTTACTTTGTTGACCTTGAAAATTGGTTTGAAATTTTCGTATTCAGATTTAGTGATGGGATGCTTGTCGATGAGCATGTATTCCTTAGTTTCTCTACTTGAAAGGCGAATACGGAACTCAAAACTCACTTCGTTTTGTTTGCGTTTCCAAGAGCCCGTTTTGCGTTTTTCAATGAGTTTCAATGGACGTTCAATGGACGCTATATTTCCTCTACTTTCTTGTAGAAAAACCAAATCGTAAGTTCCAAACGAATTTTTTCTATAAACCTGAGTTCCAAGAGCTAGATAGTCCCTAAACTTAAAGCCAAAAAGAGCGAACGATTTTAAGTTGGAGGTATTTTCATAGTTGATCATTTCAACTGCAGCATCTGACGCATTGATCATCATTTGTCCCTTAAATCCAGATCCTCTTTTAGGAGCGAATGAAAGGGTGTAGATCAACTCTTTACCTCTTAGTTTTAAGTCGATGATTTCAAATTCATAGCGCTGTGATTTGTCAAAAACATCGATAAAGGAATCATCACTGTAAAAGAGCTCATTTGAAATTCGTTCGATAATTCGAGCTCTATTTCTGGCGTAACTCTTGCGTTCTTTTTGAAGTTGAGACTCGGTTTTTATTGGGGGTTTAACTGAATCAGCCTTTGTTTCTAAAGTAAAATCATCGGTATCTAATTTAGCACTAAAGATGCCAGACTTCAATTTAAAATAGGAACCTAAAGAGGTCTTTTTTTGGAGCAACAACCCCATCTTTCGCTCAATGATATCAGAGTCTACGGTATTGTTTTCGTCTCTGAGTACCGACCCCTTGATTACCTCTATTTTATTTTTGCCCTCTTTTGGTGTGCCGTAAAAATCAAAAAGGGTTTCCACAAAAAAGTTGGACTTGGTCGGCATACTCTCCTTGAGTTCTTCAATGAGCTCTTCATTAATTTCATTATAGGTTGATTCGAGAAGTTTCATTTGAAAATCTTCTATAGAATCATAGGTGGACTCTCTTAAAAAAATACGTTTTCTCTCAAGTGTATAGGAGTAATTTTTCTCAAAAGAGGCTTTTACTTTTTCGATTAAGTCTTTAGGAAGATACTGATTGTTGACAAGGACCACTTCCTCCAATTCAATTGGATTGGGAGTCATAAAAATACTGTCTCCTAAGATTTTAATTGGTAGTTTGAGATCCATGTATCCCATAACCTGAAACAAGATGCTATCGTTCGTATTATAAGGTTTAGGACTCAGTTTAAACTGACCTTGCTCATTGGCGATTGCATAATTGTCAAGGCTACTAATGGTCGCAAAAGGAATGGATTTTTTAGTTGTTTGATCGACAATAATCCCCTTTACTTCTTGAGCATTAGCACTTAGATTCAGCAGCATCCATAAAGTGAATATCCCTATTCTAACTATCATTAAATCAAGCTTTTTAAATAGGTTCCATAATTACTGCTTCCCATACGATCAATGCTTTTTTGAAGCACTTCTTTAGAAATATACCCATTGGTATATGCTATTTCTTCCAAGCATCCGATTTTTTTATTTGTTGAGGTTTCTAAATCTTTGATAAAGTCATGAGCATGAGCAAAACTTGAAGGGGTTCCAGC
>Ga0181576_10002740_pt1 | contig 13109 bp, 10 predicted proteins | sample 101ome_22_FD_132464 | JGI IMG/M metagenome (GOLD analysis project Ga0181576, IMG submission 132464) | Coastal salt marsh microbial communities from the Groves Creek Marsh, Skidaway Island, Georgia - 101412BT metaG (megahit assembly) | ecosystem: Environmental > Aquatic > Marine > Intertidal...
CCAAGGCCGGCCATCACGTTATTTACTGTCAGTCTCGCTACCCTAACAACGACACGGCACTCATCATGGAAAAAGTCGTCGTTGATATGGGGGCTTGTGTGCGTGATGCCAAAGAACGCCTCGGTTACAAGAAGGTGGTACTGGCGGGCTGGAGTGGTGGCGGCTCGTTGTCGCTCTGCTACCAAAGTCAGGCGGAAAACCCTACGGTAACATGCACGCCTGCAGGCGAACTTCCTGACCTGACGCAGGCTGAATTGATCCCTGCTGACGGCATCATGCTGCTGGCGGCACACATCGGCAGGTCGCACACGCTCACTCAATGGCTTGATGCATCGATCCTTGATGAATTAGACCCGGAGAATAAAGATCCGGAGCTGGATTTATATAACCCGGCCAACCCCAATCAGGCTCCTTACAGCGCTGATTTCATTGCGCGGTATCGCGCTGCCCAGCTTGAGCGCAATCGCAAAATCACGGCGTGGGTGCAGGAGCGTCTATCCGATTTTAAAGCGCGCGGTAAGGACAAGCAGGAGTTTGGCTTTGTGGTTCATGGCACCATGGCGGACCCGAAGTGGCTCGACGCCACGCTTGACCCCAATGGGCGCAAGCCAGGCTGGTGTTTTCTCGGTGAGCCCGAGGTCGTGAACAACAGTCCGATCGGTATCGCCCGCTTCACTTCACTGCGGAGCTGGTTGTCCCAGTGGAGTTACGACCTCTCAAACGCCGACGGCGTGCGATGTGCGCCGCATGTAACGATTCCTGCCTTGGTGCTGGCGAACAGTTGTGACGACGCCGTTACCCCCGAGGACAGCCAAGCCATGAGCCAAGCACTGGGTAGCCAAGATAAAACCGAAGTCATGATCGAGGGGGCCAACCATTATTACTTCGGCCAGCCGGAGAAGTTGGCTGAGGCCGTGGCAGCTTGCGGTAGTTGGCTGGAAGCAAAAGGGTTTGATTGAGGGCTGGGCTGTCGCCCAGGCGCTGCTTAAATGAACTGCTCGCGCAGAGCGGTTTTTAGCACCTTGCCGGTCGCGTTGCGCGGCAGCGCTTCGACGGTGCGGTAGAGCCTCGGGATTTTGTAGCCCGCCAGATTTGGCCTCAAAAAATCGATCATGGCATCGGCGTCGAGCTCGACGTGTTCCCGCATCACCAAAACGGCTAGCAGCGCTTCGCCCCAGCGAGGGTCTGGCACCCCGATCACCGCCGCATCAAGCACGTCTGGGTGGGTGTAAAAAACCTGCTCAATTTGCGCCGGGTAGATGTTCTCGCCACCGCTAATCACCATATCTTTGATGCGATCTACTACATACAAATAGCCTGCCTCGTCCACATAGCCTGCGTCGCCAGATAGGTAGCCTCCATCACGGAACGCCGCCCGCGTGGCCTCGTCGCGGCCCCAATATTCATCCATCAGCCGATCCGAGAAGCACACGATCTCGCCAACCTCATTGGTTGAACAGGGTGTGCCATCCGGACGCTGAATCATAATGCGAGAGGGTGCCATCACTTTGCCCGCCGAAGTGAGTCGCTTACCGGCACCCTGCACGCATTCCTCAGGTCCAAGGTAAGTGATGCCGCCGCAGGTTTCTGTGCTGCCGTAAGACAAAGCGAAACCACAGTCAAAAGTATCGGTGGCCCGCTTGATCAACTCCTCGGCGATACCCGAGCCGGCGACGAGCATAGTGCGCAGGGCGCTGAAGTCTCGATCTCCGATGTCTGGCAGCTCAAGCATGCCGTGAATAACGGTTGTTGGGAGCGGTACCAGCGAATTCCGATGCCGCGATAACCAATCCGCCACAAATAGCGGATCAGCCTGATTAACGATATCGACCCGGGCAGACTTGAGGAGTGCCGCCAGCCCGAGGTTGCAGGCAGCGATATGGAAAAGCGGCATCGTAGCCAATACCGAGGCATCCGCCTCATCGAGGAAGGGCCAGACCGCGTGTCCCGCAGTCGCAGCGTTGACCATTGCCGAATGCGACAAGACCACCCCCTTGGGTAAACCGGTCGTGCCGCTGGTATACATCTGTACTGCCGCATCCTCTGCGAGCACTGGTGGCAATGCCTGATCGGAAACATCCGGGTTCAAGGATAGAGCTAATTGCTCGACTACCCAGGTATCGCAGCCCGGGTAGGGGTGTTCGGAAAGTGTGTCGATAAAAGTTTCGCCAATAAACAACAGTTTGCTGGTCGAGTCTCGGACAATAAAGTCAACCTCGGGCGGAGCCAGACGAAAATTAATGGTGACCAGCACGGCGCGCGCTTTCATTACGGCGAAAAGGATCACAAAAAACCAGAGCGAGTTGCGATCAAGAATCGCGACACGATCGCCGCTTGAAACACCACGACTCAGCAGTGCAGTGGCAAGCGCATCACTGTGTTGGTCGAGCTCGGAAAAGGTGAGTGATTGATCCTCAAATACCAGCGCAATCCGGTCCGGGGATGCTGCTACCGCGTCGGACAGTGCGCTGATCAGTGTGGGCATCAATCTGCCCCCTGAGGTGTTGGTTCGGAGAGATTGCGATCAATCGCCTCTTCGATGGCGGGCAGCGCGATCCAGATCAGGACGCATGCGACAGGCACCAGCACGGCGGCACTGAGCGCGAGCGACTGCCCGATGGCTGCGTCATCTGCAAAAACAAAGTCCGTCAGCACCGCTACCACTGTCGGGCCAAGACCAATCCCAATCAGGTTGGCCAGTAAAAAATATAGCGCAGCGACCTGTGCTCGCATGGGTCCAGGGGTCATGAGCTGAAGCGTTCCCGCTGCGATACCTCCCTGAAATGCCGAGAAGAAAGTGGCACCCGCGAGACAAATCAATCCGAGATTCGCTTCCGTAACCCAGCCCATCCCCAGCACGAAGGGCAACATGCAGAGCCCCGACAAGAGAATGACTAACGGGTAGGCATTTTTTCGCCCACGTGCAAACCAGGCGTCGGCTATTGTGCCGCCGGCGAGCAGGCCGGCGGTGCCTAACACCATCATGATGGTTCCAAAATGCATGCCAGCGTCAGCGGCTGTAAATCCAAAAGTGCGAATAAGATAGGTTGGGCCCCAGATGTTGATGCCAAAGACCACCATAATGAACACCGCCACGCCGATGATGTGACAGCCCATAGCGCGTCGCCTGTCGGAGATGAATGCAAACACCTCTTTCAAGGGAATAGCGATAAGGCCCTCGCCTGAACTGCGAGCGGGCTCCTTTACCGTGCCGAGCATCAGCGCAATCACTAACCCCGGGATACCCACGATCATAAAAGTCAGGCGCCATCCCTCCAGTTCACCCAAAACGGGAACATGCAGGGTGCCGACCGTGGAGGCCCAGCCGATGACCAAGCCGCCCAGCATGTAGGCCAGGCCGGAACCAAAGGTGACGCCCATGGTGTAGACGCTGGTCGCAAGGCCGAGCGTTTTCTTCGGGAATGCATCACTAATCATTGAGTACGCCGCAGGGGAGAGCGCCGCCTCACCGACACCCACCCCGACTCGAGCAAGAAATAGCGTCCAAAAACCGCGTGCCAAACCGCACAGCGCGGTCATCACGCTCCACAGGCTGATGCAGATCATGATCAGTTTGCGACGGTTACCGCGATCCGCGATTCGGGCGAGGGGTAAGCCCATTAGCGAGTAGAACAACGAGAATGCCAATCCGGCAAGCAGGCTGAACTGGGTGTCGGAGATACCAAAGGATTGGCGGATGGGGCCTACCATAAGCCCCATGATCATGCGGTCGATAAAAGAACAGGTTTGCGCAAGCATGAGTATGCCCACCAAATACCAGGCACTGCTGAGGTTGCGTTCCGGCAGTTCATTCATGTCAGTATTCTCTTATTTGTCTCGGCCTTTATAAGCGCTGTTGCGACTCATTCTCTGGAGTGCAATTCATCCGCAGTTAAATTTGCGGGATGGACAAGCCCCCATCCACGGTAACTACCGAGCCGGTCATATACCCACCTGCGGAAGAGGCGAGGAGGAGTACCACCCCTTCAAGCTCATGTGGCACGCCCGTTCGCCTGAGCGGCGCCCGTTTGATCATATTTTGACCACCCTCTGAATCGAGCCAGTCGTCCGCCAGCTCGGTACGAAAGTAACCGGGTGCAATGGCATTCGCGCGAATGTTGTAGCGGGCCCATTCCACTGCCATGGAGCGGGTCAGTTGAATCAGCGCCGCTTTGGCGGAGGCATAAGTGGCCGTCCCTTTTTGGGTGGTATAGCCGAGAATCGAGGCCATGTTGATGATGTTGCCGCCTGTCTGATCGGCAGCCATTGATTGGGCTACCGCTTGCGAAAGCGTGAAGATCGCGCGCAAATTGGTGTTGTAAATCCGGTCCCAGTCTTCTGCGGCTTCCTCGATCAGCATTTTGTCGCCCACAACGCCCGCGTTGTTGATCAGCACATCGATGCGACCAGCTTGTTGGATTTTTTCGAGCGCCTCAGAGATGCTGTTGCTATCCGAGACATCCAACGCGATGCCTCGCGCGCACCCCCCCTTTGCTTCGATGGCTGCGACAGACGCTTCGATACGGTCGATTCTGCGCGCCGCCAGAATCACTTCTGCACCATACCGAGCGAGCGCGTTTGCTGCGGCTAATCCCAAGCCCGTGGCCCCCCCGGTAATGAGGACGCGTTTGCCTGTCATATCGAATATGTCTGTCATGAGATCGTGCCAAAAGCAGAGAGCTGGCAGTGTATTCCCGGCATGCCGAGGGGTCCAGAGAGTCGCGTCAGGACAATGGCGTGGTTTGCCAAGCCACCATCTTTAGCGCACCAGCTTCCCTGGTCCAGGCGCTCAGAAAGCGTCCTTTTAGCGCCTTTTCAACCCCATCTCTCTCAGCGCGACCGGCCAATTCTCCAACGCACAACCAACTATCGCCCAAGGTCATCACTTCGATCGTTGGGGTGTCCAGCTCCAGATAACGCACACTGCCGCTCTCGATATTGGCTATGAACGCCTCCCGGTGTTCAACCGCACCAGAAGAATGGGTCCAGACGAGCCGTTCTGAGAAAATCGACTCGAGTTGATTCCGGTTTGCGCTGATCATCGCTGCGCGTCGATTCGCATCCGCCGCCAGGATGGCCTCACTCTCTGTCATGGTGTCACCTCGCTTCAGTTATTGCTCACGTTGTTTTCCATTGCCTGAACGAGCCGAGTCAGGGTGTCGTTGACTGGCGCGCTCAGTCCCACGCGGGCGGCCTGTTTTGGAATGCTGCCATTGATGACGTCGACTTCCGTTTTTTTGCCCGATTCAATGTCCAGTAGCACCGACGGTTTGGCGTCAGGCATGCGCTCAGCAAAGGCCCTGACGTAGGCTATAGGGTCGTCAAATGAAAGCGGGATATCGAGTGCCCGTGCTACCTCGTAAGCTTCCGTGGCGGCATCTCGTGTAACGGGACCCAGCGTGCCGTCCCGCATTGCCTCACCCACGGTCAGCCCGGTCAAGGCGCACGGGGCACTATAAGCGACATTGCAAATGAGCTTTTCCCATTGTGCAGTCAGAATGTCCTGAACGGCATCCGTATCAAATCCCACCTGACGCCATAGCGTCGCTAGCTCTTGGATGCTGGCATGAGGCAAAGCGCCGTATGTGCCCAGGCGAATCGCTTTCATATCATTGTGGTGCACGTGACCGGGCAAGATGAGTGACGCACCGAAGCCCTGAGCAATACCGACTGCGAGCTTATCGCCGCCTAGTAAATCCGCGACGGTGTCAGCACTCCCCAGCCCATTCTGAATGGTGACAACGCGGGAGATGCGCTCCATCGCACCAGCGCTCTTTGCTGCGGCATCGGCGACCGCGCCGGCTTTTACCGCCATGATGAGGAGATCAATGGGCGTATCCGGAAAATCTTCGACTACCGTTGGCGTGACGATGCGGTCGCCGCTTGCTCCGGAGACGCGAAGACCAGAACGCTCAATTGCCGCCATATGATCTCGGTTTCGGCTCATTACCCATACCGAATGGCCCGCTGAGCAAAAGAGTGCTGCGTAAACAGACCCCATCGCGCCGCAGCCCTGTACCACAATATTCATTATCGACCATCCCCGGGCGTCGCTGTGCTCACATCAGCTTACCAACTGCTCGATGATCGGTCTCAGAGAAGCCTTTTGTTCCAGTCCAAATCCCGGTGCGTCGCCCACGTGTACTTGCCCATCTCTAATCTCGGTGGAATCGCCAAAGCCTCCGACGGGCTGAAAAACGCTGGGGTATGCCTCGCAGCCACCCAACCCGAGTCCAGCGACCACCTGTAGGTTGATCAGGTGGCCACCGTGGGGGATACATTGATTGCGGCCGAAACCTGCGGCCTCGACGGCTGCGATCATCCGCAGATACTCGGTGATGCCATAGCTTAGCCCCGGGTCCATCTGCAGCACGTCTCGTTCCGCGCGCAGGCCGCCGAAACTGAGCAGATTGCGGACGTCGGCGAGGCTGAAAAGGTTCTCTCCGGTAGCGACCGAGCCGGGGTACGTGTCGCACACTGTTGCGTTGAGTGCGTAATCCAGTGGGTCAGCGGGTTCCTCGAACCAGCGTAATTGTAGTGGTGTCAGGGCTCTGGCATAGGCGAGGGCATGATCCAGATCAAATCTGCCATTAGCATCGACGGCTATGCATGCGCCGTCCCCGGCAAAATCGACTGCCTGCTGAACGCGGTGCAGATCTTCCGCTAGCGGCAGGCCTCCAATTTTGATTTTGAAGTGCGTGAAACCCTGATCACGGTAACGCGCCAGTTCGTCTTGTAGATCCGCCTTGCCGTCACCAGCGGGGTAATAGCCACCCGCGGCATAGACGGATACGGACGTTGCATGCCGCGCATGGCCAGCCGCTCGCGCTAAAGTCATGGCAGCGGGCTCATCACGCAATCGCGCATTCAGATCCCAGACGGCCATCTCGATCGCGGCGGCTGCAGTCGCTCGATCGCCGTGACCACCGGGTTTCTCTCCTGCCATGATCGCCTCAAGTACTTTTGCGGGATCGAGCCCGATTCCAGAGTCGGCCAGTAGCCTGTCAGGTGGTGTCGCCAGCAAGCGGGGGATCATACGCTCGCGCAGTATTCCCGATTGCGCGAAGCGTCCAATCGAATTAAAGGCAACACCCATAACCGGTTTGCCATTGCGGCGTTGATCGCTGATCAGGGCGACGAATGACACGGTATGGCTGTCAAAGCTCACCACGGCGTTGGCGCCACTGGGGACCAGAGGAACCGACATTTCCCTGACGTCAACGATCTTCAATCGGTCTCTCCAATGCTCCTTTTTGGTCGCGGCCGTCGCGACTCCGGTAGCTGATTATCCCATGTAAGTCGCGGCAATGGCCGCTGCTCGCAGAGACCGAGTCAGGTGTTTGACGATTGAGCACAGCGGTATGCAGCGGTATCCTTGCCGCCTCCCAGAGGGACCGGTGCCATGTTCGCGATGATCTGTCGCAACCAGTCGTCTTCGGTGTTTCCCAATTCGGATGAGTGAGTTTTTTCCCGATGCAGGCAGAGCAGATTGATTCTTTAAATATTTTTCGTGCCAGTATGGCGGCGTTTCTCGATGAGCACGCGTCGCCTGAGCATGTAGCGCGCTGGACCAGCCAGAAATGTGTCGATCGGGAGGCATGGAGAGAGGCGGGCGCCTTTGGCTTGCTGGGGTTGCTGGTGCCTGAGCAGTACGGCGGCCTGGGCGGAGACTTTCGGCATGAGCGCATCCTGATGGAGGAGTTCGCCCGACGCGGATTGGAGGGTTGGGGTGTTGCGGTCCACAACATGATTGCAGCGCCGTATCTGATCCACCACGGCACGGAGGAGCAGCGTCAGCGATGGTTGCCGGGAGTGGTCTCGGGCGAGACCGTACTGGCAATTGCCATGACCGAGCCCGATGCCGGCTCTGACCTGCAGGGTATGCGAACCCGCGCTGTTCGATCGGGGGATGATTGGGTCATCAATGGTAGCAAGGTGTTTATCTCCAACGGACAGACGGCCGACTTGGTGTTGCTGTGCGCCAAAACACAATTGGAGAGCGGTGAAGACAAGATCTCGATTCTCTTGGTCGAGGGCGACGCGGTGGGATTCAAGCGAGGGCGAAATCTCGACAAGATCGGGCGCGACGCTCAAGACACCTCCGAGCTCTTTTTTGAAGATGTCAGGGTCCCGGCAGACCGCATTCTCGGCGGCGAGCCCGGTAAAGGATTTGCCCAGTTAATGGACCTACTGCCGCAGGAGCGTTTGGGTATTGCAGTGATGGGTCTCGGTATGTTGGAGCGCGCATTACAACTCACGGTCGACTACGTAAGAGAGCGTAAGGCTTTTGGCCAGCCGCTCTTGGATTTTCAGAACACGTCTTTCTCGCTGGCCGAGGTAAAAACCGAAGCGACCATTGCTCGGGTATTCATTGATCACTGCACAGAGTTGTTATTAAAGGGTGAGCTCGACGCGGGGACCGCCTCTATGGCCAAATTGTGGGTCACGGAGCGCGAGGTAGAGGGTATCCACCGTTGCCTGCAGTTTTTCGGCGGGTACGGTTATATGAATGAATATCCGATCGCCCAGCTGTATCGCGATGCGCGCATTGACACCATTCATGGTGGCACCTCGGAGATCATGAAGCTGCTGATTGCGCGGACGCTATAACTGACCAACCGATAAACAGGAACCCGAAATGAGCGAGCAGACCGTATTACTGCGCGAGCAAAAAGGCGAAGTTTTGTGGCTCACGCTCAATCGCCCCGAGCAACTTAACGCGTTGAACCCCGAGCTCGTCACTGAGTTGAGGGAAACCTTCGAGTCGCTTCGTCGCGATCATGCAGTTCGAGTGGTGGTCCTTCGGGCTAATGGCAAAGCATTTTGCGCGGGACTGGACCTCAATGATGCGACCTGGTCTGGCAAACCCAGTCCCAACGAGATGCTCGAATTCCAGCGCAGTATTTCGGATATCTACCGCGCGATGCGCCAATGTCCTCAACCTATCATTAGTCTTGTGCAAGGCGCCGCCTGTGGCGGTGGTTTTAGTCTGGCGCTGGCGTCAGATATTCGCATCGCGGCAGATACTGCCAAAATGAACGCGGCCTATATCAAGGCGGGGCTCACGGCTTGTGACATGGCCTGCAGCTATTTGTTGCCCAAGTTGGTGGGGCTTTCAGTCGCCAGTGAGCTGATGATGACCGGGCGTTTCATCAACGCCGAGCGCGCACTTAGAGTGAATCTGGTTTCAGAAGTGGCGCCCGAGGATCAGTTGGATCAGGCGGCTGAGGGGTTCATTAAAGACCTGCTGAGCACCTCGCCCATGGGTCTGAGACTCACTAAGGACGGTCTTAACGTGAGCGTCGATGCGGCTTCTCTTGAGGCAGCCATGGCGCTGGAGGACAGACAACAGTCGCTGGTGGCTATGACAGAGGATGCCCAGGAAGCGGTTTCGGCTTTTCTCGAAAAGCGGAAACCGGCCTGGAAGGACCGCTAGGCAGAGTTAGTCAGCCTGAGGTTGGCCTGCTTTTTCACATGATCAGGCGCAAGCGCTATCAGGGTGAGCTTGTCCCATCTATTTCCTGGTAGTAGGCCATTAGAATCTCAGCGACCTCTGGGCGCGAGAACTCGGGTGGCGGGGCGATTCCCTGACCCAACATCTCGCGTACCTTGGTGCCGGATAGCAGAACAAAATCCTCAGGACTGTGATCAGGCGCGTCGCGCATCATCACCACCCGGCCGAGTTTTTTACTGAAAGCGGTGTGGTCGGCGCGGTAGATCTCGAGCGCAAGAGCGCCTTCGGGCACTTCCTCGTCGAAAATCGTTTGCGCGTCAAAGCCACCATAGTAGCTTCCTACTCCGGCGTGGTCGCGACCCACGATAAGGTGTGTGCAACCCGCGTTCTGCCGGAACACGGCATGCAGCACGGCCTCACGGGGCCCAGCATAGAGCATGTCAAAGCCGTAGCCCGTGACCATTACTGTGTTGGGTGGAAAGTACAGGTCGACCATTTTACGAATCGACGCATCGCGCACATCGGCGGGGATATCACCGGGTTTCAGTTTGCCCAGCAGCATATGAATCAAGATGCCATCGGCGGAGAGGTCTTCCATCGCCATGCGGCACAGCTCCTCGTGGGCGCGGTGCATGGGGTTGCGGGTTTGAAAGGCGACCACGCGCTCCCAGCCACGCTCGGCAATCTCGCTTCTGATCGCCATGGCCGTGCGGAAGGTATCGGGGAAGTCCTCTTCAAAGTAGGAGTAGTTCAGGACTTCAATCGGACCGGAAATGAGGGTCCGGCCCTGTGCGGTGAAAGCCGCAACGCCAGGGTGTTCGGGGTCATCAGTGCGGAACACTTTATTGAGAATAGTCGCGACGTCCTCATTCGAGAGGGTTTCGATCGCTTCAACCGTCATCACCGCGAGTAGCGGGTGCCCTTCACGGTTGGGGTCAGTCAGCGCCAGGCGCTGGCCAGCCTCGACCGGGCAATTCTCTGCCAGATTGACCACCGGCACAGGCCAGAATAGGTCGCTCGTCGTGCGCATATCTGTCGCCACCGAAAGTGCGTCGGCCCGGTTCATATAGCCCGTGAGCGGGGTGAAGTAGCCCGCGCCCATCATCACCGCATTCGCCGCAGCGGCAGAGCTCAGCATGAGCGAGGGCAGGGTCAGTGCTTCAGCTTCCAGTTCGGCGCGCCGCGCGTCATCAGCAATAAGGGGGCGCAGTGCGTTAGCGCCGTGAGGTGCGATCAGTGCCATGGTTGTCTCGATAGTCCTGTGTTTCGTGTGTTGGTGTCGGTGATTCCGAGCTTTGAAGTTGATCTTGATTCACTGGCCAGCGCTGGGCGCTTCGATGAATGCGTGGCCGGGAATGGGTATTGGAGGGATGTCAGGCGGATGCTGGAATCAAACCTTTTGATTCCAGCAGAGCCAGCAGGCTTGTGACCTCGTCATCCAGCGATTGTTGGTCAGTATGCAAATGCACTTCGGGCGCCTCCGGTGCTTCGTAGGGATCATCAATCCCCGTGAAGTTTTTGATTTCACCCGCTCTGGCTTTTTTGTACAGACCTTTGGGGTCGCGCTCTTCCGCTGCCTCGAGGCTACAATCAACAAACACCTCGATAAACGGCATGTCGTCGGCCTCGTGCATTTCCCGCACTAGCTGTCTGTCTGCCAGATAGGGGCTGATGAAGCTGCTGAGCACAATCACGCCGCTGTCGACGAATAATTTGGATACCTCGCCCACCCGGCGGATGTTTTCGGCGCGATCTTCAGCACTGAAGCCCAGGTTCTTGTTAATTCCGAGGCGGATATTGTCGCCGTCGAGACGATAGACCAGCACGCCGCGTCGGTAGAGCGCCTGTTCAAGCGCTACCGCAATGGTGCTTTTTCCAGAGCCCGACAGGCCTGTGAACCACAGGGTCGCGCCACCGTGACCCAATAGCTCTGCGCGCTCGGGTCGATTGATATCGCCTCCGTGCCAATGCACATTGGTGGCTTTTTGCTCACTCATAGTGGAGCTCTCCCGCGAAAGAGCCGCGATTCTACGCGGCACGCGAGTTGCTTTAAAGGGGGGGGATGTACAAGGGAGAGTGGAAAAGGTGATCGGTGCTCGGCGCGAAGATTCAATCGGTGGCATCGATCGCGCGGCACAATACGGGACGCGGAGTACATAGTGGCCCGACAGGCGGGTCCGGGTGGCGACAAGGGCTCAGCGCCACTGAGCGATGGGCGCCGCCTCTATCCGCGCTGAGTACACTTCATGACTCAGCATGAGCACGCCAATCAGCAGGGCAGACGCCAAGAGAATCAGTGATATGGCACCAATATTTTCAGACATCGTCATTCACTCGCCTTGCCTTAGCAGGCGCTTGCCCACCGCGTGGTGTCGTTAACTTGAGCCAAAGACTCATTGCTCAACGCCAGCAGCGCGAGCCATACCATGATGCCCGCTGCGGTTCGGAGATGTTGTGATGCTTGTTTACTCATGTTCCGCTCTCTTTCCCGGGGTAAACGCCATCCTTGGCAACGGGATCTTCCATGAAAGTTCGCGGGGTTTTACCGGGCAGTTCTGTTGGCACACAGGGTGACTCCCCCGCGAACACTGCCAGTATCTGTGCGTTTGATATTCAGAGCTTGTCGCAATGCGCCAAGCGTTTGGCTGGATGTGTCAGATCGTTGCGCAGGGTTCTATAGTGGCCATACCAATAGGATCATGGGGATCGAGGTGAGTACGACGAGAATCTCCAGGGGCAGCCCCATCCGCCAGTAATCCCCAAATCGGTAGCCCCCGGGGCCCATGATGAGGGTGTTGTTTTTATGGCCGATAGGCGTCAGGAAAGCGCAGGATGCGGCCACGGCCACTGCCATCAGGAAGGGATCGGGGTTGACTTGTAGACGCTCCGCGATATCCAGCGCAATTGGCGCCGCGATCAGCGCGGTGGCGACATTATTGAGCACATCGGAAAGGGTCATGGCCACGAGCATCAGTGCGGTCAGTATGAGCACTGTGGGCCAGCCATCAGTGCCGCGCACAAACAGGTCTGCTAGCAACTGGGTCCCCCCGCTTGACTCGAGGGCTACACTGATTGGGATCATGGCACCCAGGAGTACGATCACGGGCCACTCGATCGATTCGTAGACCTGCGAAAGCGGCACGATATCGAGCAAGATGTATAAAACTGCCACACTCGCCAGAGCAATGGGCAGGTATATGAGTTCCAGACTCGCGAGCAGAATGGCCGCGGCAAAGATGACGATGGCTTTTCGTGCTTTATCGCGCTGGATGACGTCGAGCCCTCTGGGCGCGAGCGGCAAGCAGCCCAGCCAATCGATCACATCATCTAGGGTCTCTTCCGGCCCGAGTAGTAGTAGCAGATCGCCCGCCTGTATCTCGACTTCGCGCAGACGTTCCCGAATGCGCAATCCGCTTCGCGAAATTCCCAATAGTATGACGCCACGTCGGTACCTGAGCCGCAGCGCCGACTCTGTGCGTCCTACCAGCCGCGAGGTTTGAGGCACTGCGACCTCGCGCATGATGGTATTACCAGACATGGCCTTTGAAGGTCTGTCTGAATCTGCATAGCTTAGGGCCAGAGCACCTGCGAAACCGTCGATTCCCTCCGGACCCCCTTCCACTACGATGCGGTCATCGGCAAGCAACACGGAGCG
>Ga0181576_10002747_pt1 | contig 13097 bp, 10 predicted proteins | sample 101ome_22_FD_132464 | JGI IMG/M metagenome (GOLD analysis project Ga0181576, IMG submission 132464) | Coastal salt marsh microbial communities from the Groves Creek Marsh, Skidaway Island, Georgia - 101412BT metaG (megahit assembly) | ecosystem: Environmental > Aquatic > Marine > Intertidal...
ACCATATCGCCATTGGCGTAGTTCACCACAACAAAGTCGTAAGCCCCGGAAGCAATTGCCTCGACGAGTGCGTCGGTCACCTCAGCGGCGCTCATTTCAGGTTTAAGGTCGTAGGTTGCGACGTCGGGAGAGGGGATTAACACCCGCGTTTCCCCCTCGAATACGTCCTCACGGCCGCCGCTAAAGAAAAACGTCACGTGGGCGTATTTTTCGGTTTCGGCTATCCGCAGCTGGGTCATACCGCGGGTGGCCAGCACTTCGCCAAGGCTGTGACTCAAGGTGTCGGGTGGAAAGGCGACTGCAGTATCCAAAGCGCCACTGTACTCGGTGGTCGTCACCAAATGGGTTCGGGGCAGGGTCTCGCGGACAAAGCCCGTGAATGCGGCGTCTGACAATGCCTGTGTCAGTTGTCGCGCACGGTCGGCACGAAAATTCATAAAAAGCACAGCGTCTCCGTCGGAGATCACGCCGGGCTCGCCAACGCGCGTTGGCGCCACAAATTCGTCGTCTTCACCGCGCGCGTAGGCCGCCTCAAGTGCTGCGTGGGCGCTCGATGCCTGATGATCGGCGCGTCCGTCGGTGAGCAGTGTGTAGCTTTTGGCAATGCGGTCCCATCGATTATCGCGATCCATCGCCCAGTAGCGGCCATGGACAGAAGCGATTCTGCCAACGCCCAGCGATGTCAGCAGCGCTTCGGCGCGCGCCAGCGAGGGCGCTGCGCTGCGCGGAGGCGTGTCTCGGCCGTCGAGAAAGGCGTGCAGGTAGAGGCGCTTGGCGCCACGATCAGCCGCGAGCTTGAGCGCGGCAAAAAGGTGTTGCTCGTGGCTATGCACGCCCCCTTCGGAAAGCAGCCCCATAATATGAACGGCTTTTTCGTCCGCGACTGCCGCGTCGATCGCTTGCAAATAAGCGGGGTTTTGCGCAAAAGCGCCACTCGCAATCGCCTGATCAATCCGCGTAATGGACTGATACACGATGCGGCCCGCACCCAGGCTCATATGCCCCACCTCTGAATTACCCATTTGGCCTTCGGGCAATCCCACATCCAGACCGGAACCCGAGACCAGCGTGTTAGGCGCCTCTCTCAAAAGCTTGTCCAGGTGGGGCGTCCGTGCCGCAGCAATCGCATTGTCTTCGGCGGCAGTACGGTGGCCGAAGCCATCGAGAATCACGAGCAGGGTTGTGCGTCGGGTGTTAGACACGAAGTGGTCGACTCACGTTGGCGATGGCGCATTGTACCGCGACCTCGCGCGGCGAGCATCTCGGGTGCCTCCGGGGTAGCTGGCAGCGATGTGGCTATGCCCAGACCGCCTTTACTGTGCGGCGCGCCGGAGCGATGTTAAGGTGCAGGAGCGTCGCGAAGATGCCCGGTAGCGAACACCCACGTTACTTGAACCGCTCATTACCCCAGCTCGGTGACGGTGCCGGGTCTTTTTACGGAAACAGTGTGGCCCTTGATCGACCAGCCTGACAACGAAGCAATCAGTAGCGAAGAAGGGGCTCGACTTCTCAGGCTGGCGACACATCTTTCTGTGTCAGTTGCGCTGGTATTGATTGCTGCCAAAAGCTATGCGTGGTGGTTCACCGGATCTGTTGCCATCCTCGCGTCGTTGGTGGACTCGCTGATGGATGCCGGTGCGTCATTGCTCAATTTGTTTGCGGTGCGCTATGCGTTGGCCCCGGCGGATGCCAGTCATCGATGGGGTCACGGCAAGGCGGAAGCCATTGCTGGTCTTGGCCAGGGGGTGTTTATTGTTGCATCAGGCCTTTTTCTGATCAGCGAGGCGGTGCAGCGGCTGCTGCAACCCGAGCCGCTTGCGGCCTTTTCTGTCGGAATCGGGGTCATGGTGCTGACCATTGTCATGACGGCGGCACTGGTAGGTGTGCAAAGCTATGTGATTCGGCGCACGCGATCGCCGGCCATTCGTGCCGATTCGCTGCACTATCGCACCGATTTGCTGACGAATGCCGCGGTGCTGGGTGCATTGGCCCTCGCGGAGTTGGGTTGGCAGGCGGTTGATCCGCTGTTTGCCCTTGCCGTGGCGGCTTATACATTGAAGGCTGCCTGGGACATTCTGGGTGATTCAGTGAGTGAATTGCTGGACCAGGAGCTTCCCGAACCACAGCGAGATCGCATCATTGAGGTGGCCAGCGCCCACCCCCGGGTGCTCGGTGTCCATGATTTGCGCACCCGCAGTGCGGGGCGAGTCGACTTTATTGAGCTTCATCTCGAGCTCGATGATCACATGCCATTGATGGTGGCGCATGAGGTGAGCGACGCCGTTGAGGAGGCGATTATCACGGCGATGCCGCAGGCGGATGTCATGATTCACCTCGACCCCGTGAGCCTCGCTGAAGAGCAGTTGGACGAAAAAATCGAAGCGGTAGAAAACCCCGATCTTTCGCCGTGACTGGAGGCGGTTCCCGCTAACCGATATACTCGCGCGCCCTGTCGGTTGCGTGGCATAGGTTCGGCGCAGCGTTGCAGCCGTTGGGCGGGATAGGTCGGTATTAAGATTGCGACAGATAGGTGAATAACAGGTGTCGAGCACGTTGATATTTCAGTTCATGGCGGAACAGTGGCTGCTGATTGGAGCCCTAGCCACGACGCTGATCATGCTCTTGGTTCATGAGTCCCGCAAAGCCGGGCCTGCGCTCTCCATTACCGAGGCGGTGCAGTTGGTAAATAGTGATGGCGGTGTCTTCCTCGATATTCGAGACGCGGCCGATTACGCCCGAGGACATATCACGGATGCGATGAATATTCCGTTCGCCGCCCTGCCTGGTAGAACGGGAGAACTGGAAAAATTCCGCGATAAACCTATCGTCGTGGTGTGTAAAATGGGCCAGTCAGCTGGGTCCGCGACTAAAACCTTAAGGACTCAAGGGTTTGAGCGGGCGCAAAAGCTGGCGGGTGGCATGATGGAGTGGGATGCACAGAAGCTGCCCGTCATCACGAAATGAACGACGTAGTGATCTACACCACCCGATGGTGCCCGTACTGTATTCGTGCCAAGGCGCTGCTCGACCGAAAAGGGGTCCCGTATCAGGAGATCGCGGTCGACGGTGATCCGGCGGGGCGCCAACAGATGGCCGAACGTGCGGGACAAACGTCGGTGCCGCAAATATGGATAGGTGAGCAGCACATTGGTGGCTGCGACGAGTTGTACGGCCTGGATCGCTCGGGGAGTCTCGACCCGCTGCTTACGGGATTAACGACGACCCACTAAAGCATTATTAGAGAAGGAGAGCCATCATGGCCGAAGAACAGGCTGCCGCGCAGGAGCAGGCACCCCAGCAACAATTCGTGACGCAGCGGATTTACACCAAGGATATTTCCTTTGAATCGCCGGCCACGCCAAATGTGTTTCGCCAGGAGTGGAAGCCCGCCGTTAACGTCGACTTGAATACCAAAAGCAGCCGCGTCGATGAGGAAGGTAATCACGAAGTCGTTTTGACCCTGACCATTACTGCGAAGCTCGAAGAGCAAACGGCTTTTCTGGTTGAAGTTCAGCAGGCGGGCATCTTCTATGTCTCCGGTATTGAGGGCGATGCGCTGAGGCAGCTGCTGTCTACAGTGGGGCCGACGATCCTCTTCCCTTATGCCAGAGAAGCGATTGACAGTCTGGTGGTCAAAGGTGGTTTCCCCGCGCTCATGATTGCACCGGTTAACTTTGATGCGCTGTATCGACAGGCGCTAGCGCAGCAGGCTTCGGAGGGGAGTCAGGCTCCCGCTGAGGGCGCCACGCACTAATCTAACTCGCCGGCACTACGGCGCCGGCGTCTCCAGTTCTTTTAGCTTTCGCGTCAGTGTATTCCTGCCCCAGCCGAGTAGCTCGGCTGCCTCGGCTTTCCGGCCGCCGGTATGGTGCAATGCCGCCTCAATCATGATCGATTCAAACAGTGGTAGCGCCTGGCGCAGCACGTTCGATTGTCCTGCAGCCAGCTGTTGGTGAGCCCAGCCAGCCAGTTGGTCGTGCCACGTTGCTGCTTCGCCCACGTCGCCATCGACAGTTCCCTGAACGAGCTCCGGCGGAAGATCGGACAGAAGTACCTCGCGCCCCGCGGCCATCACGGTAAGCCAGCGACAGGTATTTTCCAGCTGACGAACATTGCCCGGCCAGGGTAGATCGGTCAGGACTGACTCGGCCTGCTGCGTTAATACCTTGGTCTCAACACCGAGCTCCGCACTCGCGGCGACCAAAAAATGCCTCAGTAGCTGCGGGATATCTTCACGTCGCTCTGAGAGCTTGGGCACGTGAATTCGAATCACGTTTAAACGATGAAAGAGATCCTCTCTGAAAGCGCCGGTCTCTACGAGGGATTCGAGCTTCTGATGGGTCGCGGCAATGATGCGGACATCCGCTTTAATCGAGTCAACGCCGCCGACTCGAAAAAATTCGCCGTCTTGCAATACCCGCAATAGCCTCGTTTGTGTAGCGGCAGGCATATCGCCGATCTCATCGAGAAACAGCGTACCGCCACGCGCTTGCTCAAAGCGACCCTCACGGCGACTGTTGGCGCCGGTGAAAGCGCCTTTCTCGTGACCAAATAATTCTGACTCCATCAGCTCCTGCGGAATAGCGGCCATATTCAGTGCGACAAAGGCGTTGTTAGAGCGTGGGCTGTGGCGATGCAGTGCACGTGCCACCAGCTCCTTGCCCGTGCCGGATTCGCCATTGATCAGCACCGTTATGTGGCTCTGGGCGAGTCGCCCGATCGCGCGAAAGACCTCCTGCATAGCCGGTGCATTACCGATGATTTCAGTATTGCTGCCTCTGACTTCACCCTCGGATCCGGATGCACTCTGGGTGCGCTGCGACTGCGCACGGTTCACTGTTGAGACCATTTCCTCGATATCAAAGGGCTTGGGCAAATACTCGAACGCGCCTTCCTCATAGGAGCTCACGGCGCTGTCGAGATCTGAGTGGGCGGTGGTAATAATCACCGGCAGGTCGGGCTGCTGCGTGCGAATCTCTGACAGCAACCGAATGCCGTCCATGCCGGGCATTCTGATATCGCTGACGACCACCATCGGCTCCTCGGTGCCCAGAGCGGCCAGCATGTCGTCGCCAGATTTAAAGGCGCGGCAATTCAAGCCAGCGCGGGTCAGCGCTTTTTCCATTACCCAGCGGATCGAACTGTCATCGTCGACGATCCAAATCTGGTCAATAAGCGGCATTTCAGATCTCCATCGGTAGCAAGAGCGTGAAACAGGTGTCACCCGGCGCGCTCTGAACTTGAATAAGCCCGCCATGTTGGTTGGCGATACGTTGTGCGATTGATAAGCCCAGCCCGGTGCCTTGTGCGTTGCCCGTCACCATGGGGAGGAAGAGGCGGGGCAGCAAATCCTCGGGGACGCCGGGGCCGTCGTCGGCCACCTGCAGTGCGCACACCAGCTTGTGCCGATTCCCTCCCACCGTGAATTGCCTCAGCACCCGCGTGCGCAGGGTGATGACCCCGCCATCGCCACAGGCTTGCCAGGCGTTACGCACCAGATTGAGCACCGCCTGAGTCAGCTGGCCGGCATCGGCAAGGAAGTCAGGTAAGCTCGGGTCATAATCGCGGCCCACGGTCAGTCGTCCCTTGGCCTCGGCTTCGATGAGTCCCCGCACGTGCTCGGTAACTTCATGAATATTCGTGGGCTCGGAGACCATTTTTTCTTTGGGGCCGAGCATGCGATCTACCAGCGTCCGCAGGCGATCCACCTCTGAAATAATGATGTCAGTGTATTCATGTTGGGCATCGGCAAGCTCTGCTGCCAGCAACTGCGCGGCACCCCGAATCCCGCCGAGAGGATTTTTAACCTCGTGTGCGACGCCCTTCATGATTTCTTTGAGGGTGGCTTGCGCTTGCCATTCATTTTCGTCGCGGCTAATAGCGTGGAGCCGGTCGACCATGTTGAGCTCCAGCAGCAAGCTGCGGCTCTTGACGGCGCCGACGATAGGACTGAGGGTCATATCCACGGTGCACTCCCGACCTGTGCGGGTGGTCAGAGAGATCTCTCTGCGCACCATCGGATAGTTTTCAGACAATGCCTGTTCGAGCAATGGATACCAGTCGTTGGATTCATCGAGCAGCATTTCCAGCGTGCTACCGACAGCGCGACTCGCAGAAACCTCGAGCAAATTTTCTGCGGAAAGATTCAATGCCCGGATATACAGATTGGCATCCAGCAGTATGACGCCGGTCGCCAGCAACTCGAGATTGTAGTCGGCTTCCAAGTCGCTCATGGAGTTAACGCGGGACCGTGGGCCGCATCACATAGACCGTCGTTGCCGCCGAGGTGTCGAGGACGACACCGGCCTCATCGAGCCGTTGCACCTGCAATCGATGCTCCCCGCGAAACACGTTGGTGAGTGCCCAGGAGGCATATTTTTGGGGTGGGCCCACTGGCGCGCCGTCGAGCAGTAGCAAGAGGTGCTCAGATGCGTCGAGACGCGGAGCGACCGAGGCCTCCACGATGAAATTGCCGGGCCCCATCGGAATGGTAGCGCCCTCGGCGGGCGCCTGAATGCGCGTTTGATAGTCGACTTCGGGCGCTTCGTCGAGAGCTACCGTCCCGGTGTTTGAGGACTCGATGGGTAAAGCCGCATTGGCAGCAGGGATCGTTTGCGTTTCGACGCTGTGGCGTTGATCGCTCGGCGGCGTGTCGGTATAGGTGACGTTGCCGTTTTCGTCCGTCACCTTGTACACCGTCTGCGCCATCGGCAAGGCGATATGAGCCAAGCCTATGGCGGCAGCCCAAGCGCGGGTTTTGGCGGATCGAGTATGGCAGGGTCTATGTGTCATCGTGTGGTGGTCCCGAGTCACAGCCTGTCCCGCAACAGGACACAGCCCGGCTGGCGGCTTGCCCGAGGGGCCTCCCTGCCGAGAGTGCACCAAAATGGTGCATTAGGGCAAGTGAGTGATTGAAAGGGACAAAAGCCCGCGTAGAGCGGGCTTTTGTGATGTCGGCCAAGGCCTGTGATCAACCAGGCTCAGACCGAGTAGTACATGTCGAACTCGACCGGATGCGTCGTCATATTGAGTCGCTCGACGTCCGCACGCTTGAGTTCGATGTAGGCATCGATCATGTCGTCCGAGAAAACGCCGCCCGCGGTGAGGAATGCGCGGTCGGCATCTAATGCATCCAGCGCCATTTCCAGACTTGAGCTCACGGTCGGGATGTTAGCGGCTTCCTCGGCAGGCAGGTCGTACAGATCCTTGTCCGCGGAGTCGCCGGGGTGGATCTTGTTTTGAATGCCATCCAGACCAGCCATCAACATCGCGGCAAAGGCGAGGTAGGGGTTCGCGGTCGGGTCGGGGAATCGCACTTCGATACGCTTGCCCTTCGGTGACGGCTCGTAGGGGATACGGATCGATGCGGAACGGTTTCGGGCCGAGTAAGCCAGCATGACCGGCGCTTCGAATCCGGGTACCAGACGCTTGTAGCTGTTGGTAGAGGCGTTGGTGAAGGCGTTCAACGCGCGGGCGTGCTTGATGATGCCGCCGATGTAGTAAAGCGCAGTATCAGAAAGCCCCGCATAGCCGTCACCAGCAAAGGTGTTGTCGCCGCCACTGGCAATCGACTGGTGTACGTGCATGCCGGAGCCGTTGTCGCCAACGAGCGGCTTGGGCATGAAGGTCGCTGTCTTGCCGTAGGCGTGAGCGACGTTCAGCACGCAGTACTTAAGAATCTGGACCTCGTCAGCCTTGGCCACCAGCGTGTTGAATTTGACGCCAATTTCACATTGCCCCGCCGTGCCCACCTCGTGGTGGTGAACCTCAACATCGAGACCCATTTGCTCCATCGCAGAGCACATGGCGGCGCGGATGTCGTGCAGCGAGTCGACGGGTGGCACAGGAAAGTAACCCCCTTTCACACCCGGGCGGTGGCCGGTGTTGCCGTCTTCGTAATCAAGGTTTGACGACCAGGCGGCCTCTTCCGAGTTGATGGCGTAGCTGGCGCCGCTCATATCGGCTTTCCACTTCACGTCATCAAAAATAAAGAACTCCGGCTCCGGGCCGAAGAAAGCGGTGTCGCCGAGTCCGGTAGAGCTCAAATACGCTTCGGCGCGCTTTGCGATGCTGCGAGGATCGCGGTCGTAGCCCTGCATGGTGGAGGGTTCAACGATGTCGCATCGTACGATCACCGTCGGGTCATCCGTAAAGGGGTCGAGGATCGCGGTGCTGTCGTCGGGCATCAGGATCATGTCTGATTCGTTGATTCCCTTCCAACCAGCGATTGAGGAGCCGTCAAACATTTTGCCGCCCTCGAAAAAGTCCTCATCTACTGTACTGGCGGGGATAGAGACGTGCTGCTCTTTTCCCTTGGTATCTGTGAATCGCAGATCCACCCAGCGAACATCATTTTTGCTGATCAAATCGAGCGTACGCTCCGACATAACGTCTTCCTCCGGTAATGACTCTGCCCAGCAACGGCTGGGCGATAACAATCAGTAAGCGCGCGCAACTGATGCTCACGCACTGGCTGAGCGAAGATATTAGTGCAATCTGTATGCCAACTTTCGGTGCGGCCAGTAAAAACCTAACCCCCTGTTTTTTAATCACTTTAATGGGCTTGCCTTGCGGGCGCTTTGCCAATAAGCACCAATATAGTGCAATTAGGTGGCAATGCGCACCAAAAAAGTGCAAACAAGTGGGTGAGGCTTGCCGCGTTGCGCGTGAGAATCGCAGTATTTGCGTCTTTTTCCCTGTGCGACAGCGAAGGCTGAGTGAACCAACCGACGCTCGCTGGTGTACACTCCGCGCGCCCCGAGGGCACCCCCCTTATCGAAGATTCTGGACTCACCATGAAAGCGCTTCGCAATATCGCCATCATCGCTCACGTCGACCATGGCAAGACCACATTAGTGGACTGTTTGCTTCAGCAGTCAGGCACGCTGGATCGCAAACTCGCCGGCGCAGAGCGTGTCATGGACTCGAATGACCAAGAGCGTGAGCGGGGGATCACCATACTCGCCAAGAACACCGCCCTGCGGTGGCGCGACTATCGCATCAATATTGTAGACACGCCCGGTCACGCTGATTTCGGGGGCGAGGTGGAGCGCGTGCTCTCTATGGTGGACTCGGTTCTGTTGTTGGTGGATGCCGTGGACGGACCCATGCCGCAGACGCGATTTGTGACCGCAAAGGCGTTTGAACGCGGTCTGAACCCGATTGTCGTCGTGAATAAAATTGATCGCGATGGCGCGCGCCCTGATTGGGTAGTCGACCAAGTATTTGATTTGTTCGACGCACTGGGTGCCAACGAATCGCAATTGGATTTTCCCGTGGTGTACACATCCGCTGTGCAAGGGATTGCCGGTCTGGATCCGGCAGACATGTCAGAGGATATGACGCCGCTGTTTGAGGCCATTGAGCAGTATGTGCCCGCTCCCGAAGTGGATGTGAACGGCCCGCTGCAGCTGCAAATTTCAGCGCTCGACTATTCGAGCTATGTCGGCGTGATCGGCGTGGGTCGCATTACCCGAGGCAAACTTTCCAGCAATACTCAGGTCACCATCGTTGATCGGGAGCAGGGCACGCGGCCGGGTCGGGTGCTACAAGTCATGGGTTATCAGGGCCTCGAGCGAATCGAAGTCCCCTCTGCCGAAGCGGGTGACATTGTTTGTATTACCGGGATCGACGGCCTGCTCATTTCCGACACGCTGTGCGACCCCGCCGTGCCCGAGGCCTTGCCGGCACTGACCGTAGACGAACCCACGGTGAGCATGACTATTCAGGTCAACGATTCACCCTTCGCCGGTCGCGAGGGCAAGTTCGTCACCTCGAGAAACATTAAAGAGCGGCTCGAGCGCGAGCTGATTCACAACGTGGCCCTGCGTGTTGAGCCGGGTGACAGTGCCGATAAATTCAAGGTGTCGGGCCGCGGTGAGTTGCATCTTTCGGTGCTGATCGAAAGCATGCGCCGTGAGGGCTTTGAGCTGGGGGTATCCCGGCCCGAAGTGATACAAAAAACGATCGATGGCGTCGTTTGTGAGCCCTACGAACAGCTGGTGCTGGATATCGACGAGCAACACCAAGGTGCGGTAATGGAGGAACTTGGTTTGCGCCGGGCGGAGCTGGCTCAGCTCAATCTAGACGGCAAAGGCCGCGTGCGCTTGGAGTTTATGGTTCCAGCCCGAGGGTTGATCGGCTTTCGCTCGCACTTCCTGACGCTCACATCCGGCTCGGGCATCATGACCCACATTTTTGATCACTATGGCCCCGTCACAACGGCAGTGCTGGCGGCGCGCACCAACGGTGTGCTGGTATCCATGGTGACGGGTAAAACGCTGGCTTACGCGCTGCATGCGTTGCAGGACCGTGGTCGCTTATTTATCGACCCTAATGTTCAGGTTTACGAGGGACAAATAGTCGGCTTGCACAGTCGCGGGAACGATCTGGTGGTGAACCCCACCAAGGGCAAGCAGTTGACGAATGTCAGGGCCTCGGGCACCGACGACGCGTTGACGCTGACGCCTCCCGTGAAGCATTCGCTGGAGCAGGCACTCGAATTTATCGAAGAGGACGAGCTGGTCGAGGTGACGCCCGACAGCATTCGTTTACGCAAGCGCTTTTTGTTGGAGCACGAGCGGAAGCGCGCTTCTCGCAACGCGGCTTGAGGGCTAACGGGATTTCAGCATTTCGACGTGTGGTATCCCGTCTTCAAGATAGGGTCCGCGCGTCATGCTGAAACCAAGCGACTCATAGAAGTTCTGCAGGTAGGCTTGAGCGCTGAGCCGCACGGGCGTAGACCAGCGGGATGCGCAGAACGCGAGTCCCCTTTCCATCAGATCCCGGCCCAACCCTAAACCCCGGTATCTCACGTCGATCGCCACGCGCCCAATCGAGCATTCCTCGTAACTCAATCCGGGCGGCGCAACCCGCAGCGTGCCCACTAACGCCCCTTCATGTGATAACTCCAGATGCCAGCAGAGCGGGTCCTTGTCGTCTGGATCTTGATAGGGGCAGGTTTGTTCCACGACAAAAATCATTGCGCGGAGTTTTAGCACGCGATGCCAGTCGGTGCCGCTGAAGAGGTCGAAATGACGCCAGCGCCATTCGAGCGCGCCGCGAAGGGTGTCCGGGTTAAGAGACATTGTGTTGGCTCCTGAGGCAACGGGCTGTTGGGTTCACGTAGGCCAGCGCTCCGTGGTATTCCGGTATGCGGGTGCGTTAGGATAACGCGCTTGAGCGAGCTTGCGGCGATGTCGGCTTCGCACCATAAAGAGCGTAAACACCATGACAGATTTGATGCAGCCTCCGGTCGATGTCGAGCAGCTATCGCTGCGTGATTACGCTGAAAAAGCCTACCTCGATTATTCGATGTACGTCATTTTGGATCGGGCATTGCCGCATATTGGCGATGGCCTGAAGCCCGTACAGCGTCGCATCGTTTATGCCATGAGCGAGCTCGGGTTGAAGGCCAGTGCTAAATACAAAAAGTCCGCGCGAACGGTCGGTGACGTCATTGGCAAGTTTCATCCGCACGGGGACAGTGCGGCATACGAAGCCATGGTGCTCATGGCACAGGACTTTTCATATCGGTATCCATTGATTGATGGTCAGGGTAACTGGGGCTCGGCCGACGATCCCAAGTCCTTTGCGGCCATGCGCTACACCGAATCGCGGTTGACGGCTTATGCCGATGTGCTGCTTGCGGAACTGGGTCAGGGTACGGTCGACTGGCAACCGAATTTTGATGGCACCTTGGAAGAACCGATGGTGCTACCGGCGCAAGTGCCCAACCTGTTGCTCAATGGAACCACGGGTATTGCCGTCGGAATGGCGACCGATGTCCCACCGCATAATTTGTCCGAGGTAGTGGCCGCGACGATCCACTTGCTCGACTCACCTAAGGCTACGGTGGCGGATCTCTGCAAGCATATAAAGGGACCCGATTTCCCGACAGAGGCTGAGATCATTACACCTCCTGCCGAGATGCGTGCTTTATATGAAACGGGCCGCGGGGCCCTTCGCGTCCGCGCCGCTTATGCTGTTGAGGATGGCGCGGTCGTGATACACGCGCTCCCTTACCAGGTGTCTGGTGCCAAGGTGCTGGAGCAGATCGCGCAGCAAATGCAGGCGCGAAAACTACCGATGGTAGCGGACCTCCGTGACGAATCCGATCACGAGCATCCTACTCGCCTGGTGCTGGTGCCCAGATCCAATCGTATCGATCTCGACGCGGTCATGAGCCATCTATTCGCGACCACCGACCTCGAGCGTAGCTATCGCGTCAACCTCAACGTCATTGGTATCGACGGTCGGCCGGGCGTCAAATCCCTGCTGACCATTCTCAAGGAATGGTTGTCGTTCAGAAAAGACACGGTTAAACGACGATTGGCCTATCGACTGGAGCGAGTAGAGCGCCGCCTTCATATCCTCGAAGGCTATCTGGTGGCGTTCCTGAATATCGATGAGGTGATTCGCATTATCCGTGAGGAGGAATCGCCCAAACCCGTGCTGATGAAAACCTTCAAAATCTCGGATACGCAGGCAGAAGCGATCCTCGATTTGAAGTTGCGCAACCTCGCCAAGCTCGAGGAGATGAAAATCCGTGGCGAGCAGGACGAACTTGCCGAAGAGCGCGATTCGTTGAAGAAAACCTTAGGCAGTGATTCGCGCTTGAAAACTCTGATGAAACGAGAGCTTAAGGCAGTGGTGGATGCGCATGGCGACAGTCGTCGCGCGCCCCTCACCGAGCGCGAGGAGGCGAAAGCATTCAACGAATTGGAGCTCACGACAGCTGACCCCCTGACGATTGTATTGTCAGAAAAAGGCTGGATCAGGGCGGCGAAGGGGCATGACATCGATCCGGCCTCACTGAGCTACAAATCAGGAGACAGCTTCCGGTTTGCTGCGCGCGGCAAGTCTAATTTACCGACAGTGGTTTTGGATTCCACCGGACGTGCTTACACACTTCCGACCCACCAGCTTCCCTCTGCTCGGGGCCAGGGCGAGCCACTTACGGGTCGCATTAATCCGCCGTCCGGCGCGACATTCGAGGGGCTTTTGACCGGTTCCGAGGACGATCGTTTCTTACTCGCCAGCGACGCTGGGTACGGTTTTGTCGTCCAGTTTTCGCAGTTACAGGCAAAGAACAAAGC
>Ga0181576_10002758_pt1 | contig 13064 bp, 9 predicted proteins | sample 101ome_22_FD_132464 | JGI IMG/M metagenome (GOLD analysis project Ga0181576, IMG submission 132464) | Coastal salt marsh microbial communities from the Groves Creek Marsh, Skidaway Island, Georgia - 101412BT metaG (megahit assembly) | ecosystem: Environmental > Aquatic > Marine > Intertidal zone...
ATGAACCCTTCGCCGTCCGTGGCGCCGAAGTCCCGGCAGGCCGCTATGGTTTCGTCGAGGGGTCGGCGTCTTACACCTTCAGCGGAGCTCGCCCCATCGGCGGTCGGGTGAATGTGAGTGGCGGTGAATACTTCGGGGGGGATCGCCAGTCGGTGGGTGGAAGCCTGCTCGGCCGTCTCGGTCCGAATCTCCTTCTCGACCTGTCTCTCAATCACAACCAGATCGAGCTTCCGGGACAGGCGACGACGACCGCAGACGTGTACGGTGCCAAGCTCGACCTGTTCTTCTCAACCACACTGATGACGAGCGCCTTCGTTCAGTTCAACGAGGCATCGGAAGAGATGGTCACGAACGTGCGGTTCCGATGGATCCACGCGCCGTTGTCCGACCTCTACGTGGTACTCACCGAGCGTCGAGACACCTCCACGAACACCGTTCTCGATCGGTTCCTCACGGCGAAATTCACCAAGCTGCTTTCGTTCTGACCGAGGTCTCCCACCCCGGGAGACCTCGGTCGCAGCACTCTGCCCATCACTGGACGGCCGGCACTGCCTCCATGAGCAACCGGAAGGCCTCCTCCAGGGCATCTGCGCCCGGCCCGGCCCCCGTGTACTTGCCCAGCCGTACGACGACGAGTCCGTGCGTCGGAATGATGGTCGTACTCTGTCCACCTGCTCCGAGCATACGGTAGGCGGTATCCGGGATTCCGAGTCCACCCTCACCATTCACCCAGAAGAAGGCTCCTCCGTAGACGCGGCGTCCATCCGCGTCCCATGCAGGAGCAACCGTGGACGCGTACTCGGCGTACCCCTCGGGCAGAATCCGCTCTCCGTCCCAGACACCATCCTGGAGGTAGAGATTGCCCAGGCGAGCCCAGTCGCGGGCCGGCATGAAGGCGAGCCCCTGTCCGAGAAAGTTGCCGTACGGATCCGTCTCGATCAGACCATCCCGGATACCGATCCGGTCGAACAGATGCTGCTGCGGGAACGAGTGGTAGTCCATCCCCGCGCCTTCGACACCCAGGCGGACGAGGTAGCTGGCGAGAACGGGGTCGGTATTCCGGTATCGGCCGATGGTGTTGGGCGGCCACTGCTGAGGCCGGGTTGCGGCATACTCGTAGGAGTTGACCGTCCCCGTGTACAGGTAGAAGTGGTCGGCGTAGAGATCAGCGTTGTAGTCCGGGTCCGATGGCGCATTGATCCGGATACCACTGGACATGCGCATGATGTCGCCGATCCGGATTTCCTGGCGCGGGTCTCCCTCACCCTGCCACTCCGGGATGGGCGCGGGATCCCAGAGATCGTAGACCCCCTGCTCGATCAGGACACCCATCAAAGTCCCGGTCAGGCTCTTGGTCATCGACCAGCTCTCGAGCGGCGTGTGGATCCCGATGCCCTCACCGTAGCGCTCTCCGAGAATCCGGCCGTTGTAGGTCACGACGAAGCCGAGCGTGCGCGCCTCCGGCGGGCCGAAGCCAGCGTCAAGTGCCTGCTCGACCTTCGCCATGTCGATTTCTGCGGGCCACGACTCATCCGGCAGGACATCACCCATCGGCCAGGGCGTGGTCTCGGCAGGAGGCAGATTCCGCTCCACCTCGGACGGCTCGAAGAAGACCTCGGTCGCACCCACCGGGTGCGCAACGCAGCCCTGATTTCCGTATCGGCGTGCCGTCCGGGTCACGCCGTCCGGCAGCGTGAGGGACACCATCTGACGGTCGTAGTCGATCACCGTGTCCACGACGTGCTGGCGCTCATCGAACGGAGAGATGAATCCGCCGACGTTCGCGGCTGCGTCATCGGCATCGAGGCCGGTGATGAAAACACCGGAGCAGAGGATCTTCGCGAACCCGGCCGTGTGGTGATGGAGAGCTTCGCCCGGGGGTGGCACGTATTCCGTGGGGAGTTCGTATGCCGCAGCCCTCGCGATCAGCTGCTCTTCCGATCCATCACTCGTGGGAAAACCCTGCATGTCCTCACCTCCGCAGCCGGCGAACATGGTGGCGGCGCCGAGCCCGCAGGCGAATGCCCGCTTGAAGTGCTTCATGTGCCCATCCATTCAACGTGAGCGTACCGAACTTCTTGACCTGAATACAACGTGGGGTGGTGCCGCGGGGTGCGACAGGTTCCGCGGTCGGATGTCATCTCCCGACGACGTCTGCTCGCGCGCCCGCCGTATCGCCGTGCCACCACCCCTCGCACGTCCTCCCGGATCGCTGCACTTTCCCGTTTCGGGATTCGATCGCTCTCCGAGCCCCGAGCGGGACGCCCTCTCACCGTCCCGAACGACAACCCCTCCGGGACGGACAGCCATGGCCCTGACGCGCACCTCCTCTGACAAGACCCTCACCACCTCGCGTCTTTGCTGCCTCGCGATTCTGGTGTTGATGCTGCTCGTTTCCCCGCCGCAGGCTCAAGCGCAGGCACCTGCGGCAGAGATCCAGATCTCGGCCGCTCTTCAGGCTGCCCCGGCCATGGAACGGGATGACGCGACTGTCATGGGATTCCTCGACGACGGGTCGATGACCACCCTTCGCGATGGGGGTGGTTCGCTCGTTTGCCTCGCCGATGACCCGAACCGGGAGGGCTGGGAGGTCGCCTGCTATCACGAGTCGCTGGACCCCTTCATGGCACGCGGTCGCGAACTGCGCGCTCAGGGGGTGACGGATTCCGGCCAGCTGGCGCAGCGGCGATGGGCGGAGGCCGACGCCGGCACCCTCTCGATGCCGGAGGAACCGGCGATGCTGTACGTCCTGACCGGTGACGGTTTCGATGCCGGCAGCAGCACGGTTCAGAACGCCTTCCTCCGGTGGGTCGTCTACACCCCATGGGCGACGACTCAGTCGACCGGCCTCTCCGCGCAGCCTACTGCTCCCGGAGCACCCTGGCTCATGTTCCCCGGGACCGCGGGAGCCCACATCATGATCACGCCCCCGTCAGCGGGGGCCGGCAACTGAGTCTGCCGACCCGCCGGGCCTTTCTCCGGGCTGCCCCGGCACTTCCGGGTGCCTTTCTGGCTGCTCCTCACCGACTCGGGGTCGGGGTTGAGCACCCGGATCCCCGCCCCGGAATCGACGGGGGTGACGTTCTCACGGCTGAGCACCTCGCTGGGTTTCCGGACGCTGTCGTCGAGATCTACGGCATGATCCGGGAAATCCCTCACATCGCCGATGGACTGGGCTGCGCCTGCGGATGTGCGGCGTTCCCCACCTATCGCTCTCTGCTGACGTGCTTCCACGCCGACGGCATGGCGATGGGGTGCCCCATATGTCAGGCCGAGGCAAGGCTCGCCTACCGCCGGCATGGAGAGGGACAGAGCCTCGAGCAGATCCGCCGAGCGATTGACGCGCGCTGGGGTTAGTCGGAACGGTTCTCCACCTCGACGACTCCCGATCCCCGGGTGCGATCGACGATGTGTCGACGCGCCTCTTCGAGTTCATCGGCAGGAATCAGAAGGTGGAGCCGAACGTTCGTGCCGAAGTCCTCGTCAGCCAGTACCCACGAATGCTCGGAGACGAGTCGCTGGACGCCATCCACGTCCGAATATCCCACCGTCACCGTGACGGCACATCGATCCACCCGCTCCTCCGTGGGGAGGTCCTTCAGGGCGAGAACCACACTCCCCGCATAGGCACGGCTCAGACCCCCGGTACCCAGCTTGGTCCCCCCGTAGTAGCGGGTGCATACGGCGACGACCTCACCGACTCCGGAGTGAAGCAGCGCGGTCAGCATCGGTCGACCGGCCGTACCGTGCGGTTCACCGTCGTCGCTCATCCCGATGTGCGACGTACTCCCCGGTGAACCGGCGACGAACGCCCAGCAGTGGTGGGTCGCATCCGGGAACTCGTCCCTCAGCGTCTGGACGAAGGCGTGAGCGGCGTCAGAATCCGGCGCATGGGCGAGCGTCGTAACGAAGCGACTCCGCTGGATGACCTGCTCGACCCGTTGCCGACGCGACGGAATCGGGTATCGGCCTGAGACGGTCACGGTGTCGTCCGATGCATTGCGGCCTCGCTCGATGCGGCTCGGTGCGGACGGTCAGCCTGAAGCCATTCGATCCAGGAAGGCCCGCTCCGGCACTGTGAGGGCTCCAGCTCCATCCGCCCGGACCTTCGCCAGCAGGCGCTGTACCTCCTCACGGTTCAGTTCATGCAGCGAGTCCACCGAAATTTGCTTCCAGCGCTCCATGGCCGCGCGTTCGTTGAGAAGGCCACCACCGCTCGACGGCGTCTGCAGGGCTCGCTGGAATTCACGCCTCGCTCCCCCGCGGCGCCAGTCGACTCCCCACAGGTAGCCCAGCGCGACGACAGCTCCACCGAGGTGGGCGAAATGCGCGACCCCCCCCCCGATCGATGCGGAACTGAGCCCTGCGTAGAGCGACCACAGCACATAGAGCGTGACCAGAAGCCAGGCCTGAATCGGAATCGGAATCGGGAAGAGAAGAATGGTCTCCCGGGGCCAGAAATACGCGAATCCGGCGAGGATGCCGAAGACACCACCGGAGGCCCCGACCATCGATACCGGCCCGATGAACAGGGCGAGGATCGACTCGAAGAGCGCGCCGCCCATCCCGGCAGCGAAATACAGCGTCAGAAACCCCTTCGCACCCAGCCGTTGCTCCAGCCTCGGGCCGAAAAAGAAGATGCCGATCATGTTTCCGAACAGATGGCCGAAGCCAGCATGAAGAAACATGTACGTCACGGGCGTCCAGGGGGTCTGGAGAACTGCACCCGGCCGGAACACGAGGCCGTTGGCGATCGCATTTCCCAACTGGGGCGGCAAGCCAGACAGGATGAAATAGATCCCAACGTTCGCGATGAGAAGTCGCGTAACCCACGGCGTCATCTGATACATGCGAGTCCGTACCCCACGGGGCTCGGGAAGTGTTTCACCAGCGGCCCGGTACGCGGGCTAGGGAATCTGTCGCGGCTCGGGCCCGGTCACGGCCGGCAGGTCGTCTCTGGTTCCCCAGTCGCGCCACGAGCCGTCATAGAACCTCGCATCGAATCCCAGCATGCGCGCAGCGAGGTACGTGTAGCTCGCGCGCCACCCAACCATGCAGTACGCGACCACGGTGTCGCCCTCGGAGACGCCTGCGTCCGCGAAGAGTTCCCTCAACTCGTCCTCGGCGTGAAAGAAGGGGGCGGAACGACTCTCGACCAGCTCCTCCCAGTACATCTGGTACGCACCGGGAATGTGGCCAGGCTTTGCGATCCCCCCCACGCCTCCGTCTTCCCCGGTGTATTCATCGTCAGGCCGGGCATCGACCAGGGCGATCTCCGGGGCGTCGAGACGATCCCGGACCCAGTCGGCTGAAACGAGGATGTCGTCACGCGGGCTCAGCGTCAGAACCCCGGCGCCCGGAACCAGCGGCTCAACGGTCGTGAGTTCTCGCCCCGACGCGAGCCATGCGGTCTGACCTCCATCGAGAACGTGGGCGCGGCCGGCCAGACCCATGACCTCCAGGGTCAGAAACGCGCGCGAGGCGAACAGCGGATTCGTCGAGTAGACCACCACGTGCTCGACGGTGTCGTGCATGCCGACCTGTCGCAGGAGTCCCCCGATTTCCGCAGAGGAACGGATCTCGGCACCCCAGGCCGGATCTCCGTCCCACAGCATTCGACGGAGATCGAGGAAACGGGCCTCCGGAATGTGTCCCTCCTCGTATGTCGCCGAACTCATGTCCGCGTGCAGGAGCAACACGCGGTCATCGCCCATCCGACGGGCCAGCCACTCGACATCGACGACCGGACCGGCCTGAGCGACCACGCTCGGCGGACTCATCAGGACACCCACCAACAGGATGAACAGCGGTCCCGGTCCGGACAGCCTCATGGGGAGGCGAGGAGGTCCCTCAGTAATCGTCCTCTTCTTCGTCGCCCATCCAGAGGTCCGGCTCGTCGTCCGGCTCTTCCTCTTCCTCGTCGTCCTCTTCATCCCAGTCGTCGTCGTCCCAGTCGTCCTCGTCTTCACCCTCGTCCTCATCATCCCAATCGTCACCCTCGAGCTCATCGTTCTCGTCCGCATCATCCGCGGAGAGCGCAAAGGTATCGCGCCTGGACCCACGCACTTTGAGGAGCCGTGTCATTACGAAAACCCTTTTCGGTGAGAGGTCCCGACCTGCGCCGACCCTCGTCGGCAAGGAACGCGACCCGGTATGACGCGAATGAACTTTCGTCTGCGCACGCTGTCAACGTGTTTATTTCCGAGGGTCATCGCGTACTTTTTCGCAGTGTACCCGCCACCGACAAGCGATCCGTCCTCCCGGGCCCCGACCAACCACCACACTGGAACGCCGCTCTGCCCTGCGTACCTTTCATCGCCGCACGAAGTCCCCACGTCCGAGTCGATGAGCACCGAACCCAACCCCCTCCTGACCGGGACCTTTCGGATTCCCTTCCACGCGATCGGGGCCGAGCATGTCGAGCCGGGAATCCGGGCGGCTCTCCGAGATGCCGGGGCGGAGGTCGATGCCATCGTCGAAGACCGCTCCCCGCCGACGTGGGACAATACCCTGCGTCGACTCGACCGGGCGCTTGAACGGCTTTCTCGGCGTCTGGCCCCCGTCGGGCACCTGGTTGCCGTCGCTGAGACGCCGGCACTGCGGGATGCGTACAACGCGGTCCTTCCGGACATCTCCTCATTCTGGTCGAGCATCCCGCTCAATGGGCCCCTGTGGGAGCGCCTCGCAGCGTATTCGACGACCAATGAAGCAGCCGGTCTGAACGGAATTCGTCGACGTCATCTCGACAAGACCGTTGCAGAATTCAAGCGGGCAGGCGCCGACCTGCCGATCGACCACAAGGAGCGGCTTCAGGAACTCCAGGTGGAGCTGGCGCAGCTCCAGCAGAAATTCAGCGAGAACGTGCTGGACGCGACGGCGGCATGGGAACTTCTGGTCACTGACGAGTCCCGCCTGGACGGGGTCCCGGACGCGCCGCGGCGTCGCTTCCGCACCCGTGCGAGGGAGCGGGATCACGACGGGTGGCTGCTCACCCTCGATTACCCGTCGGTGGAGCCGATCCTGAAGTACTGCCGCGACAGGAACCTGAGAAGGGACGTTCTGGTCGCCTACGCAACACGGTGCCGCCAGGGTGAACACGACAACCGGCCCCTCCTCGCACGCATTCTCCGCGTACGCGACGAGATCGCACGCATCCTGGGCTACAATGGCTTTCCGGACTACGTGCTCGCGGACCGTATGGCGGGCTCGAGCGAGCGTGCCATCGCGTTCGAGAACGACCTCACCGAGAAGACCCGACCCTACTGGCAGCGCGACGCCGAACAGCTGACGCAGCACGCGGCGGTGCTCGGGCTCGACCCCCTGAAGCCATGGGACGTGGCGTTCGTGACCGAAGATCTTCGCAAGAGTCGGTACGACATCGACGACGAACTGCTGCGCCCGTACTTCCCGCTGACGCAGGTCCTCGACGGGATGTTCGAAATCGCACGAAGGACCTTCGGATTCCGTCTCGAGGAACGCCGCATCGAGGAAGTCTGGCACGAGGACGTCCGGTTCTACGAGATCTATGACGAGTCGGACACCATGCTGGGTGCGTTCTATACGGACTGGTTCCCCCGGCAGGAAAAGCGGCAGGGGGCCTGGATGAACAACTTCATTACCGGGGGACCGCGAGAAGAAGACTTCGCACCCCACCTGGGTGTCATGTGCGGCAACTTCACGCCTCCCGAAGGCGAAGGTGAGGCTCTTCTGACGCATCGAGAGGTCCAGACAACCTTTCACGAATTCGGTCACCTCCTGCACCACTGTACGTCCCGCGTTTCCATTCCGTCCCGGGCAGGCATTCACGTCGCGTGGGACTGGGTCGAGCTCCCCAGCCAGCTCATGGAAAACTGGACATGGGAGCGGGAAGCACTCGATCTCTTCGCGCGGCACCACGAATCGGGCGAGGCATTTCCGCAAGAGCTCTATGACCGGCTGGTCGCAGCCCGGCGCTTCATGGGAGGCTGGGCCCAGATGCGCCAGCTCTCTCTCGGGACGGTCGACCTCGAACTGCACGAGCGGCTCGCGCCGGAACTCCGAGCCGAGGCAGAGGAACGCGAACCCGGCGACGCGCTCGATCACGCTCAGGGAGACAGCGTCATGGAATTCGCGCGTTCCCGATTCGTTGATTTCTCCCCGGATCCGAGCTTCGCGGACCTCCACATACTTACGTCGTTCACGCACCTCTTCGCCGGCGGGTACGCAGCCGGATATTACAGCTATCTCTGGTCGGAAGTGCTCGACGCCGACGTGTTCACGCGCTTCCGTGAGGAAGGGGTCTTCAATCGAGATACGGGGCGCGAATACGTGGACTCGATTCTGGCGCGCGGAGACTCTGCCGATCCGGACTCACTCTTTCGCGAGTTCATGAGGCGCGATCCCGACTCCGACGCACTCCTCCGACGCAACCTCGGGACTCTCGCGTCCTGAGACACCCGACGGCTGACCCGGGGGCGCGGGCGCTGCATATTCTTCGTTGAGCGGTTGAATCTGTTTCCAAGGGACTTCATGACGATGGCGAGCCTACCCCTGCGGACCACCTTCGTCGCTGGATTGGCGCTGCTTTCCGGGGCGTGCAATGAGGTCCCGTTGAGTTACGGAGATGCCAACAGCATCATCGCCGTCATGCCGGCCGAATCGTGGGCGGCGGTTCAGGAAGACGTATTCGGGGTGCTCGAGCCGACGATCACGACGGTTCGCGCCGAGAAGACCTTCACCGTGACGTATCAGGAGCCGGGAGCCCAGTACTGGACCAACCTCCGACGGTTTCGGCAGATGCTCGTCGTCGGGACCCGGGAGGACTTCTGGGTTCAGGAGGTCCTGGAGGACGCGCGCGAGCCGATCACCGACAACGGGATGTACCAGGTCTATGACGTGTGGGCACGCGGTCAGACGATCACCCTCGTACTTCTGGACGAAGGCTGGGATCGGGAGGATCTACTGCCCTTCCTGCCCGACGTGAACGCCCTCCTCGACGGGCAGTTCCGTCGATACGCGCAGAACCGCATGTACATGTCGGGCACCGACTCGGCCCTGGCGGACACACTGACTCTTCAAGCCGGGTTCTCGATGCTCCTGCCGACGGTGTATCGATGGCAGACACGGGACTCGGTGTACATCTTCCGAAACGACAATCCGGATCCCTCCGAGTTGATCCGTCAGATCGGTGTCACGTGGATGACTCCGGCTGCCGGAAGCCTGGATCTGAACCGAGTCGTTGCGTGGCGAAACGAGATGGCGGAAGCGCACTACACGGAGCCACAGGTGGTCGTACTCGAAGGTCTGGGTGAACGGGTCGTCGACGTGAATGGCCTGTCCGCATTCGAGGTCCAGTCTCAGTGGCGCAATCCACCGGACCGAGGGTGGCCCGCGGGAGGCCCCCTCATCACTCGAGCCGTCACCTGTGACCGCCAGGATCGCACCTATCTCCTCGATGCCTGGCTCTATGCACCCGGCAAGGAGAAGTACGAGTACATGATTCAGCTGGAGACCCTGCTCGACACGTTCCGGTGCGACACCTGAACCGTCCGGCTTCGCTGCCTGTCCAGCCTCCCGCTGCCCGTCAGTAGTCCCCGACCCAGCCGTGCGACGAGTCCGCAGGCTGCGGGCCTGTAGGACGTGACACACAGAGGGTAGCCCCGACTGGCGATCGCCTCTCACGACGTTACGTTGCGTCCCACCCGCGACCGTCCACGAAAATCCGCCGTCCGTCATCACCCTCCGTGAGCTTCGTTCACCTCCACACGCACTCTGAGTTCTCGCTCCTCGACGGTGCGAATCGCCTCGGCGACCTGATCCGAAAGGCGAACGAATACGAGATGCCCGGGCTCGCGCTCACCGACCATGGCTGCATGTTCGGAGCGTGGAACTTCCACAAGATGGCGCGCAAGGAAGGGATCAAGCCGATCGTCGGGATGGAGGCCTATGTCGCGCCCGGTGACCGCCGAGACCGCTCCCGAGGCGGGCAGGGTGATCGAGCCTATTACCATCTGGTGCTTCTCGCACGCGACCTGGTCGGATACAAGAATCTCTGCAAGCTCTCCTCGATCGGCTACACCGAGGGCTTCTACCACAAGCCACGGATCGATCGCGATGTTCTTGCCAGATACCACGAGGGGATCATCGTCTCCTCGGCATGCATGGCGGGTGAGGTAGCGCGGCACCTGCAGGCGGGGAACCCTGCTGGAGCGAAAGAAACGGCGGAGTGGTATGCGAACCTCTTCGACGGCCGCTACTACCTCGAGGTTCAGGCGCACGGGACCCCCGGCCAGGCGGAGCTGAACCAGAAGGTTTTCGATCTCGCCGGGGAGATGGGACTGCCCGTCGTCGCGACCAACGACGCGCACTTCTGCATGCCCGGCGACCACGAGGCTCACGACATCCTCCTCTGCATCGGGCTGGGCAAGGACCGTGATGACCCGAACCGGATGAAGTACGACGAGGGACTGTACTTCAAGAACGCCGGGGAAATCGCGGAACACTTCCCCGATCATCCGGAGGTTCTGGAGAATACGCTCGCCGTCGCCGATGCTGTCGATCTCGTCTTCGAGAAGAAGTATTACGTGCCGGAGTTCCCGGTGCCCGATGAGCACGGCAGCGAAGCGGACTACCTGGAGCACCTCTCGCTCGAGGGTGCGAAGGAGCGCTATGGAAACCCGCTCCCGTCCGAGGTCCAGGAGCGCTTCGACTACGAGATGGAAGTCATCAAGGGCACGGGGTACTCCGGGTACTTCCTGATCACGGCGGATTTCATTCGGTGGGCCAGGGAGCAGAACATTCCAGTGGGTCCGGGTCGTGGCTCGGCGGCCGGGTCACTCGTCGCCTACGCACTCGGGATCACCAACCTGGACCCGATCGAGTTCGATCTACTGTTCGAGCGTTTCCTGAATCCCGAACGGATCTCGATGCCGGACATCGACATCGACTTCTGCTACGAGCGACGCGGCGAGGTCATCGACTACACCCGGGAGAAATACGGGAAGGATGCGGTTGGACAGATCATCACGTTCGGGACCATGAAGAGCCGGGCGGTGATCAAGGACGTGGGGCGTGCCCTCGGCTTCGAGCCGTCCGAAACCGACCGCATCGCCAAACTGATCCCGAATGCGCCCGGACAGGCCTTCACCGTGCAGGAGGCCGTGGAGGGGCTTCGGGAGGTCAAGGACCTGTACGGGCAGGACGATCGCCACAGGCAGCTCTTCGACTACTCCATGACCCTAGAAGGCCTCGCGCGGCACGCGTCGGTCCACGCAGCGGGTGTCGTGATCGCCCCGGGGCCCATCGACGACTACGTCCCGGTCTCCATCCAGAAGGGTGGAAACGGAGGCGACGACGACGCGATGGTGGTGACCCAGTACGACATGAACGCGCTCGAAGATGCGGGCATGTTGAAGATGGACTTCCTCGGGCTCAAGACGCTCACGGTCATCCACGATGCGGTCGAGATGGTCGTCGCACGCTACGGCAAGCTCACGAATCCCGACTCAGGTGAGGAGTACACCTCCGTAGACGACATCCCCCTCGACGATCCGGCCGTGTATCGCATGATGGCCCGCGGAGGCACGGCCGGAATCTTCCAGTTCGAGTCGAACCTGGCGAACGACAAATTACGGTCGATGCGGTGCGACCGGTTCGAGGACCTCGTCGCGACGAACGCCCTCATCCGACCCGGGCCGCTCGACTCGGGCATGACCGATGTGTTCATCGACCGGAAGCTCGGCAAGCAGGCGGTGACCTATGCCCACCCGACGCTCGAGAAGGTCCTCGAGCCGACGTATGGAGTCATCGTGTATCAGGAGCAGGTCATGCGAATCGCCTCGGAGCTTGCCGGCTTCACACTGGGCGAGGCCGACGTCCTCCGAAAGGCAGTCGGCAAGAAGAACGCTGAGCTGATCAAGTCCGAACTGAGCAAATTCGTCGAGCGTGCAGTGGAGCGGGACATCCCGCATGACATCGCGACCGACCTTGCAGAGCAGATCGAGACCTTCGGCCGATACGGATTCAACCGCAGCCATTCCGCGGCCTACTCGCTGATCTCGTACCACACGGCCTGGTTGAAGGCCCATTACCCGGCCGAGTTCATGGCCGCGCTGCTCTCTTCGGTTCTCGACACGACGGACAGCGTGGTCAAGTACATCGGGGCATGTCGGGACCTGCCGCGATACCTGCCGAAGCTCAAGGACCCTGTCGAGGTTCTGCCCCCGGACGTGAACGAGTCGGGGTGGAAATTCACGGTGACTCCGGCGGGCCGCATTCGGTTTGGGCTCGGGGCGGTGAAGGGCGTGGGGCACGGCGCAGTCCAGTCTGTTCTGAGGGCCCGCGACGACGGACCCTTTTCGTCGCTCTTCGATTTTCTGGAGCGGATCGACATCCGGGCGCTGAACAAACGAGCCTGCGAAGCGCTGATCGCCGCCGGGGCGCTCGACGCCTTCGGCCACCGGTCACAGCTCGCGGCCGGACTCGATTCCGCCTATTCGGAGGTACAGGCTCGGCAGGCGGAGATCCAGTCAGGCCAGGGCTCGCTCTTCGGGGAATCCTCCGCTCTCCCCCGCTCTGCTCCTCAGCTCCCGAATGTCCCGAAGTGGCCCGAGCCCGACTTGCTTGCGCGCGAAAAGGCGTCGCTCGGATTCTTCATCTCCGGGCACCCACTCGATCGATACCGTGAAGTCGTGCGTGCGTTCGGCCCCGTCACGTCCCGCACCCTCGGGGACTCCCCCGGCCAGTCCGTCGAACTCCCCTGTGTGGTCACGTCCGTTACCCGGCAGATCTCGAAGAAGAACAATCAGGAGTGGGGGAAGGTCACGGTCGAGGACTTCGAGGGAACCGCAACGATCCTCGCGTTCCGCGACACGTGGCAGAACTTCAAGGAGCTGATGACACAGGACGCAGTCGTTCTGATTCGAGGCAAGGTCAGCTCCAACGAACGCGACGAGGAGGACCCGCCCGTTTTCCTGGATCACGCGCGCCTGCTCGATGACGTCGCAGGGGGCGGGGAGCTCGCGCTGCAGATCGAACTCGATCTCGAAGCAGACTATGCCGAGGAGGCATTCGCCGAGGCGCGTCGC
>Ga0181576_10002761_pt1 | contig 13049 bp, 12 predicted proteins | sample 101ome_22_FD_132464 | JGI IMG/M metagenome (GOLD analysis project Ga0181576, IMG submission 132464) | Coastal salt marsh microbial communities from the Groves Creek Marsh, Skidaway Island, Georgia - 101412BT metaG (megahit assembly) | ecosystem: Environmental > Aquatic > Marine > Intertidal...
CGCTCAACACACGCCGGTCATCCACCCGTGGCTTGCCGTGAGATTTTGGGAAATAAGGCGCCAAACGCGCCATCTGCGCATCGGTCAGCCAGAAAAGATCAGACATATCACCGCTCCGTTTTCGGGCGGTGACTCACGTTCAGGAGCTGAATTCAATGGGTCCTGACCCTAAACACTACAGACAAAAATTTAAATTAAAGGTGGTCCCTCGATAATTGAGGCGATGATGGCAAAAATGAGTTGAAAAAGATATGTCTTTCGCAATTACGCTGCTTTTTAGGGAGACTTGCCCGCCGCCACCGCCCGCGCTGCTTTGGCGATTGCCGCCTCTGTCACCTGTAAGTCTGCCTCGGTGAGCGCGAGGCTGGGGTAGGTCTTACCGGCGGATTTGAAAATCCCATTGGCCTTCAGCGCCGCATTCCAGCGGCCAGCCGCCGCCGCGTCGCCATCTTGTACCGCGCGGTAATCTCTTGGTGCGTCCTTGGTGAACACGACTTCAAACAATGTCGCATCGCCAACGATCTGATAAGGCACGCCGGTCGCCCTCAGATGGCTGTCAATCATCCCCATGATCCGCTCCCCCGTCGCGCGGAGGGACGAATATTGCCCCTCACGCCGTAGGATTTCGAGGCTCTTCAGCCCCGCCGCCGCCGCGACCGGATTGCCTGAAAGCGTGCCCAGTTGCATCAGCCACGCATCCGCGCCCACTTCCGCTTTGTCGAAATGGGCCATTATGTCCGCGCGGCCTACCGTCGCCGCCAGCGGGAAGCCGCCACCGATCACCTTGCCGAGCGTGCACAGGTCGGGCGTCACACCATAGAGCGTCTGCGCGCCGCCATAATCAAACCGGAAGCCCGTCACCACCTCGTCGAAGATCAGCACAATGCCATAGCGGTCACATTCATCCCGTAAGCATTGAAGAAAGCCAGCCTCCGGCGGGATGATCCGCTGCAAGGGCTCGACGATCAGCGCCGCCACCTCATGCCCGTGTTCGGCCAATAGCGAGCGGATGAACTCTGGGTCGTTGAACGGCGCGATCAGCATTTCTGCCGCGACGCTCTGCGGAATCCCCGCGCTATCTGGCACCGCTTGCGGGAAGTTCACCCGCTTGCTTGGCGCAAGGCTCATCTGCGCCTCGGCCGACATGCCGTGATAACCGCCCTCAAACTTCACGATCTTGTCCCGCCGCGTAAACGCCCGCGCCAACCGGATCGCATACATATCCGCCTCGCCGCCGGAGGAGACATAGCGCAGCCGCTCGGCACAGGGCACCGCGTCACAAATCGCCTCGGCCAGTTCGATGCCCTGCGGGTTGTTGGCAAAGAAGGTCTGCCCGTTGGGCAGCTGTTGCAGCACCGCCTCCAGCACCTCAGGGTGCCCATGCCCCAGCAGCATCGGGCCGGAGCCGATCAGATAATCAACATACTCCGTCCCATCCGCATCCCACACCCGCGCAGCCTCGCCACGGGTGATAACGGTCGTCGGGTCAAAATTTCCGAAGCCCCCCGCAGGGAGCACGGCGCGCGCGCGGTCAATCCATTCGGCTTGGGTGGTCAGGCGGTTCATTGTGTCAGTCCAGTATGAGGTCAGGAGTGCCGAGTGCGGCAGCGTCAACGGTGATGCCAAGCCCCGCCCTCTCGGGCGGTGCAATCCGCCCCTTGGCGCGGCTCGGGGCGTCTGGCGCGAGGCGTGGCCCAACATAATGCGACAGGTCACATACGTTCAGCAGTCGCGCCGGTTCGGTCGCAGCACCCAGATGCAGCGCGGCGGCGGTGACGATATCCGACCCCCAAGTGCATTCGATGCACATCTTTGCGCCCAGATGCAGTGTCAGGTCGCGCGCGCGGCGTGTTGCGGATAGACCGCCAAATTTCGACAGTTTCAACGCCACCGCATCCATCAACCCCAATTGATGCGCGTGCAAAAGGCTCGCGGTGTCATGCGCGCGCTCGTCGAGCTTCATTGGCAGTCCCGTTGCCACCTTCACCTGCGCGCATTCCTCCAACGTGTTGCAGGGTTGCTCCAGCATCACGTCCAGATGCGCCACGGCGCGCCCCACGCGGATCGCGTCCAGTGTCGTCGCGCCACAGTTCCAGTCGCCATAGACAAGCGGCCCGTCACCCACCGCCGCGCGTACCTTGGTCAGCCGCTCCACGTCGGTTTGCCAGTCGCCCGATGCGCCAAGCTTCACCTGAAACTGGGTGATCCCCTGCGCTTGCGCGTCTCGGGCGATGCGGGCCATTTCGTCCGGCGCAACACAGGTGATCGAATGATAAAGCGGCATATCCGCCTGCCGCTGACCGCCCAACAGCGCGTGAAGCGGCAGGCCCGCCGCCTGACCAGTGATGTCCCACAGTGCGATATCGAGCGCCGACATCGCATAGCGGTGATCGGGCAAATAGGCCGCGCAGCGCGTGATGAGCGCTTCCGGCCCAACGGGATCAGCGCCAAGGATCACCGGCGCCAGTTCTTGCAGGGCAGGGGCCACGCCCCGCGCATAGGCGGGCAGGTAATGCGGGATCGGGCAGACCTCTCCCCAACCGCGCAGGCCAGTATCGGTATCGACAGCGATCACCACGCTCTCGACAGTATCGCAGGTTTTGCCCTCGGCCATGTAATAGGCCGTGTGGCTCGTCAAAGGCACATGCCAGAGCGTAAGCCGCGCGATCTTCATCTCTTACCCGCCTTTGTACCCGCGCAGGTCATTCCGCCGCCTCCACGACTGCATCCGCGCGTGGCTTCAGGCTTTGCGGGTCATAGGCCGGTTCGCCCAGCACCCGTGCGCTGCGCGTCTGGCCGTGGATCACCACCTCCAGCGCGGTGCCAGCTTTGGCGGCATGCGGCTTGAGATAGGCAAAGGCGAGGATCTTGCCGACCGTGTGCCCATAGGCAACCGAAGCGGTAGAGCCGACGACATTGCCCTCCAACAGCACCGCCTCACCGCCATGCCCGTCGCGCACCCCGTCGGGCGCAATCTCTAGATAGGCGCAGACCCAAGGCAAATCGGTGTTCAGAGTTTTGTCGCGGCCTAGGTAGTCCTTGTCTTCCCGCGCAAAGCGCAGCACATCCGCTTCCGCCAGCGTGACCTCATTGGTCAACTCGCCCGCCCCTTTGAAGCCCTTTTCCATCCGCATCACGTTCATCGCAAAGCTGCCGTAGTCGGCAATGCCATGCGCTTCACCGGCCGCCCAAAGCGCTTGATAGACGTCCAGCATCGCCACGGCTGGCATGTGCAGCTCCCAGCCCAGCTCGCCCGCATAGGACATACGGAAGGCCCAGATCGTATGCCCCGCGATGACGATCTCCTGCGCCGAAAGCCAGCGAAACGCCGCATTATCGAGCCTCGCATCGGTGCATGCCGCGAGCACATCTCGCGCCCGCGGCCCGTTCAGCGACAGAGCGCCCCACGCCTCCGACAACGCGGTCACGGTCACATCCTCGCCCGCGCGCTGCGCTGCCAGATGATCCAACAAGCGCTGCTCGAAGAAGGCTGCGCAAACAAGGTAATAGCGATCCTCCGCTATCCGCACGATGGTGGTTTCCAACTCGATCCGCCCACGGCGGTTGAGCAGATGCGTCAGCGTGATCGAGCCGTTTTTTTGTGGCATCCGGTTCGCGGTCAGCCGGTCGAGCAGCGCATAGGCATCCGGCCCTTCGACCATCACCTTGGTGAACGCGGTCACATCCATGATGCCCACCTGCTCGCGCACCGCCTTCACCTCAGCGCCGACCATCCGGTCTGTCTCCGTGCGGCGGAAGCTGTAGTGATCCCCCTGCGCCACCCCGTCGCGGGCAAACCAGCGCGGCCGTTCAAAGCCGTAAACCTCCTCGTAAACCGCGCCCTTAGCTTGCAGCAGCTCATACAGCGGCGATGGCTTGATCGGGCGGCCCGCCAGCCGGTTGAAATGCGGGAAGGGGATTTCGTGGCGCAGGCAGTAATCCTCCTGCGCTTTCACCACCTGCCACTCTTTCGTGGCATAGCTGCCAAAGCGGCGCGGGTCATAATCCCGCATAGAAATATCCGCCGCCCCATGCACCATCCAGCGGGCCAATTCGCGCGTTAGCCCCGGCCCCCAGCCAATGCCAATTTGCGTGCCGCAGCAACACCAGTAATTCCGCACGCCCGGGGCAGGGCCGATCAGCGGGTTGCCATCCGGCGGATGGCTGATCGCGCCATGCACATCGCGTGTGATCCCCAGTTCGGCGAAGATTGGCATCCGGTTGAGGCTTTCTTCCAGCCACGGCATCACACGGTCATAATCCGCGTCAAACAGCTCGTTCTCGGCCTCCCACGGGCAATGGTCGATCCACACGCTGTTCGGGTTGGTCTTTTCGTAAATGCCGATTAGCCCCTTTTTCTGCTCCATGCGAATGTAGCCAGAGACTTTCCGGTCATCGCGGATCACCGGCAGCTCTTTGTCCAGATCGCGAAATTCCGGCACCTCGTCGGTGACGAAGTAGTGATGCGTCATCGAGGTCATCGGCAGTTGCAGCCCAGACCATTCCCCCATTTGCCGCGCATAGGTGCCGCCCGCGTTGACGACATGCTCGCAGCGGATCGTGCCTTTTTCGGTTTCGACGATCCACTCGCCATTGTCGGCTTGGGTGATGTTCGTCGCGCGGCAGCGGCGGAAGATCCGCACTCCCTTCGCCCGCGCTCCTGCGGCCATCGCCATAGTGACGTTCGTTGGGTCCACATGGCCGTCATCCGGCGTGTGCAATGCGCCCAAAACACCGTCGAGATTGTAGAACGGATGCAACTCCGCCACCCGTTCCGGCCCCACCAATTCGATATTGAATCCAAGGCTCCGTCCGACCGAGAGCGTATGCCGCAGCCAGTCCATCTCGTCCTCGGTATAGGCCAGCCGGAACGACCCGCAGCCATGCCAAGTGACCGCCTGTCCCGTCTCAGTTTCCAACTTGCCGGAATACAACCCGATATTGTAATCGACGCATTTTCCGAGGCTGAAGCTCGATGTTGAATGCGTGATTTGCCCCGCCGCATGCCATGTGCTGCCACTGGTCAGTTCCGCTTTTTCAAGGAGCACCGTGTCCGCGCCCCAGCCCTCGTGGCCGAGGTGATAGGCCAGCCCGACCCCCATCACCCCGCCTCCCACGATGACGACACGGGCCTGAGTAGGGAAGTTGGAATCCTGCATTTGTCTGTCCTGTGAATGATCTTGATGCGACTCGCATTTTCGATGGACAGGCTAATGGGACGTTTGTATCATCGTCAATCATGAATCAAACAAATGTATCACAAACCGTTCTCGACCGACTCGCTGGCGAGTGGGACAGCCTCACCCCCGAGGCGCAAAAGGCCGCGCGCTATGTGTTGGAAAATCCGGCAGATGTCGGCGTCTCCACCGTGCGCGAGATCGCGGAAGCGGCCAACGTCAAACCAAATACCTTTGTCCGTATGGCGCGGCAGGTGGGGTTCGATGGCTACGAGGATTTCCGCGCCCCGTTCCGCGAGGCCATCCGGCAGGGCGGCGTCAGCTTCCCTGATCGTGCCCGCTGGCTACAAGGGATCAGCCGCTCCGGCGAGCTGGGCGGGCTTTATGCCGATATGATCGGCAGTGCGGTCCGCAATATCGAGGAAACCTTCGCCACCATCTCTGCCGATGACCTCAAGGCGGCGGCCGAGGCGATCTGGTCCTCGCGGCAGGTGTTCACCCTGGGTGTGGGGGTGAACAACGCCAATGCGCGCAACTTCACCTATCTCGCCTCCACCGGCATGACCCAGTTCCACGCCATCCCGCGCCCCGGGTCCACGGCGGTCGATGATCTCGCATGGGCCGATGGGCGCGATGTGCTCATCGCCATGACCTGCAAGCCCTACCGCACCGAGGTGATCGAAGCGGTGCAAATCGCCCGCGAGCAGGGCGTCACCGTCATCGGCATCTCCGACAGCCCCGCCAGCCCGATCATTCTGGCCGCGCAACATGGCTTCACAGTTGCCGTCGATACACCGCAGTTTTTCCCGTCTTCCGTGTCCACGATTGCGCTTCTTGAAACGCTCCTGAGCTTCGTGATCTCGGTTGCCAGCGATGAAATCGTCGAACGGGTCGAAAAATTCCATCTCCGTCGCCACCAGTTGGGCATTTATCAAGAGGATCGCTGATGACCGCGCCGCTCACCCATTCACTCGATGCCCGCTACTACACTGATTCCCTGATCTTCGAGGCCGAGCGCAAGGGCCTTCTCGCCCGCACATGGCAATTCGCCGGTCACGCCAGCCAGCTCGAAAATCCGGGCGATTACTTCGCGTTTGAGATGGCCGGCGAAAGCCTCTTCTGCATCAAGGGCCGCGATGGCGAGATCCGCACCTTCTACAACGTCTGCCAACACCGCGCCCACGAGCTTGTCTCCGGTGCCGGTTCCACCCGCGTTGTCGTCTGCCCCTATCACGCATGGACCTATGAGCTGACAGGCCAGCTGCGCGCGGGGCCAAATCTCAAGGCGGTTGAGGGCTTCGACAAGAGCAAGGTCTGCCTGACGGCGGTTCGTACCGAAGTTTTCCTCGGTTTCATCTTCGTCAATCTCGATCCCGACGCCGCCCCGATGGATGACTGGTTTCCCAATGTCCGAAATGAACTGTCTGAATGGGTGCCGAACTGGGATAAGCTCAAACCCATCGAATGGGTAGAAATCCCTGAAAACTGCAATTGGAAGGTTTCGGTCGAAAACTACTCCGAATGCTACCACTGCTCGATCAATCACCCGACCTTCGCCACCGGCGTGATTAAGCCCGAAACCTACGACATCCAGCCCCAAGGCTACTGCCTGCGCCATACGACCGAGTGCCAGAGCCTTGAAAATATGACCTATGAGATCGACCGTTCAAACGCCCATGCCGAGGAGTATTCGAGCTGGTTCCTCTGGCCAATGTTCAGCTTTCAGGTCTACCCCGGCAACGTGCTCAACACCTATCACTGGCGCGCCGTGGATGCCGACCATGTGATCGTCTGGCGCGGCTGGTACACCGAAGAGGGCTGGGACAGCGAAACCATCCGCCGCCTCGCCGTGCAGGACCGCGCCACCACCGTCGAGGAAGACATCCACCTCGTTGAATCCGTCCAGCGCGGCCTCAAATCACGCGGCTATGTCCCGGGGCCACTGGTGGTTGATCCCCGCTGCGGCGTGAACTCGGAACACTCCGTCATGACCTTGCAAAAATGGATGCGCGAAGGTGTTTCCCCGCTCTAACGGGGGGTACATCCACAACAATTCCCTCAGCGATGACTTTGACCTCTGCGTCAAGGCGCCACATCGCTGGGTTCTCGGAATGAGGGCGCAGATTATCCCGCGAGCACGGTCACAAAAAAGACAAGCCGGTCGCTCTCTGCAAAAACATCTACAATGTACATGTTCTGGTAGCGCGCATCGAGCATGAGCCGCTCAAGATTTGGGACAGTGCCGGCGCACCATGTTCTTAAGTCCGCATTGGAGATCATCGACCTGCGGTTCAGGTCTGTAAAATATCCATCCCATTCATCAAGGGGACCGGCCGCATTGAACCGATGCATATTCGCGCGATCTTGCTGGATCAGTCCAAGAGCATTGCCAAGCGCCGCGCCACGCGAATTCACGCGGTCCTGTGGATCGACGGCGAAGACATAGGTAAAGAGATGCCCCTTCGCACCTACCGGAACGCCTTCCCAATTCTTACAGGCCGGAGCCGCACTCGCCACAGTCGCGGCTATCGATAGAAAAATCGAGATTACAGCAAGTCGCAACATGGCTGATCCCTTCTCCGTGTTCAGGTTCTCTTCGCGGCGTTATGCATAACGCCAACTCTGCGAGAGATAATAATTTACCGAACCATCTCCGCCAGATTTCCTATACTGATGCGCTGATTTTTGTTTTGCGCCCTGTTGTATCATTACGGCGTGATCGCCGTGAAAATTAGGCCTCGGCACTTGCGCTTAGCCATTCAATTGGGGTGTCCTTGATGAAGATTTTCCTGTCCCTGCTCTTCATGTTTTTAGCCACCGTTACGCGCGCAGAAACGTTCATTACCTCGGATATCGACGGCGATGGTCACGCGGAAAGTTTTGAACTCATAGGGGCTGACATCGATGCGCTCGATGATGGTGCTGATCTCCTGATCCGCTCTCGCGCGACCACCATACGCGCGCGCGACATTGCTTGGGTCGGTCGGCTTTACGGTCAGCTGCCTATGCTCGCACGCGCGCCGAATGGATCCATCCTGCTGACGTCGATGAACGCGTCCGTCGGGCGTGATCGTTGGGAACTCACCCTTACCATAGCCTATCGGTCGGGTGCATATCGCATAGCTGGCTACACCTACCATTGGCGCGATACCTTGAACCCCGATGCGTTTGGCTCCTGCGATCTCAATTTGCTAACGGGGCGCGGCACTCTCACGACGCCAAATCAGAAGAACAAACCCGTTCGCACAGTGCTGTCCGCGCCTCGGGTCGAGGAGTGGTCCGCCTATGCGCCTCTACCCGCCGCCTGTGATCCTGACCTGTCGTAGCGCCATTTTTCTGCTTTGAAATCGCCGCGCAAGAAAAGCATCTCCAAAGCTGAAGAGGGTGATGGTAACGCAGTGCCCGATGCGCGGTTTGCCGATCAGTTTCGCGGGGCGTCGATGCGCACCATCGCTTCATTTCTGCGCATGAACGGGAGTGTGAAAGGCCCATTATAGGTTGCCCGTATGACCTCTCCTCCCACGGAATGGCCATCTGCGTTCAATGCGTTCAGCAATTCGGTCCGAGCGCGTGCAAAGTTGCTCTCGGTAGCGCTGCCGCGATAGCTCCGCACAGCATAATAGCCACCCTCCACAGTAGTGATTTCGACCCGTGGGTTCGTCGGCTGCGGCGCCGTTTCCGACGTGAATTCCTTTGGTAGGAAAAACTGCATGAACCCTGTATTTTCGGCAGCCGACTGCAAGACAGGTACCGTCATGGCAATCTTTTCGGATTGCGCGACAGGGACCGTCATGCTGACCTTTTCCGAACTAGTGTTGGCACCAGAGATATATTGGAAGAGCAACTGGAAAGAGCCGTTCTGACCCCCGTTAGACCTCACCTGCGCAGCGAGGCGGTCTTCGTAGAGTCGGATCTCATAACCCTCCGCTTTGCTCACAACGTCATAAGCTGGCTCTTCGTATGCCATTAGGGGTGCTCCTGTTGTGACCACAAGAATGACGATCAGAGATCGAAGGATTGCCGTCAGGTTAAAGCGCATCCTATGGACGTAGTTTTGTGATCCCTGATTGCAACCGCTCACACAGGCAGCGCACGCTCGTAGGTATCCATGATCAGAATGGGACAGAATATCGTCAACGATGCGGGTCTGTCTTGAACCGGCCTTGAGTGAATTGGCGAGAAAGCTGACAGCAGTTATCATCAAACGCATCATCGCGTCCTTCTTTGCGGAGGATACTTCCAGATTGCGGTATGAATCACGCTCGCGGACAGAAAATGTTTAGTCTCGGGTCGTCGGAAATCTATCAAGAACAGCCAGAGCGGGTGCAATGGCGCCATACTGCCGGTATTTGCGTTCTGGGCGAAAGCGCGTTTCGTGCCATCGCAGTGGAGCGAGCGCATATGCGAGCCACCAATGCGATCTGCACCAATGCTGCGCTTCATCGATGACCTCGGATGGTCCATAAGCCTTATATTTTGAAACTAGAAACTCTGCCAGATCGACCCGGTTTGGAAAGATCGCCAAAACCGAAAATACGAGCACCCTCAAATCATAAGACATGTCTTTGATAGAGGCATCATAAGGTGTTGAATTTTCAAGGTCGATAAATGCTAATTGGTCGCCCGATATACACATGTTCCTTAGATGCAAGCCGCCATGCGCGATTGATTTACGATGCATTTGGGCGGTTTCCCTCGCGGCCAACTCGAGCAGAGAACCTATGGAACATTCGTTTTTTGCAGTACCTGTAATGACCGCATCCAGCGGGAGCCCAACGTCGCTAGCTACGAAATATCCATCACCGGCGAGGACAATCTTGGGAACCGGCACATCTTTGGAATTAAGCGAAATCATGTTCTTATGTTCGCGTCGGAACAAGGACGAAGCGTCGCCTTTTCTTATTCTCAGAAATAGCCCACGTTCTTGTTCCTGTTTGACCCAGTATTTCTGACCCGAAACCGTTAAGCAAAAAACCCGCTTCGAATGTGGGTTCGCCAGTTCGGCATTCACAGCAGCCTCTAAGTCTCCAAGATGTGCACGCGGGTGATGATGCTCCGCACCGTTTTGCATGTCAGGATTTAATCTTTCTGCCGATGACAACCGGATCGCCGAAATCTGCCGTTTGAATTATCTCAAAACCATGACTTTGCAAAAGTGACCGCATCCCTTCTGGCGTACTATATATGACATTCTCGCCAATATCGCTCGGGATCTTACCGCGGGCATAACGCCTGTTTCTGCTCGCGTTTCCGACGAGACAAACGTACTCGACCCGCTCGGCGGCCTGCGCAATGAAGCGGTCAATGTTCTCACCAAAATAATAGATTACGCGACTTGCCACGAGGGTATCGAAGCCATCAAGCAAGCTGGGGTTTGCGAGGGCGTCCCCTAAAACCAACTCGCATCTTTCAGACGTTTTCCCAAGAGAAATCCATTTGTCTCTGAGCTCTAGTCCCGTTTCATAGCGCCGCGGGGTTACATCAATTGCCCGTGTCTTTGTCTTGGTCGCTGCCATGACCAACGCCAGAATCCCTTCACCGGCGCCGACATCGACCACCTTTTCTCCGGGCACGATCTCGGCAAGGCGCTTGAATTTCTCAGGCGCATCCCCTGAATTTAACATGCGTTTGTGCTTACGATAATCAACCGAGTTGGAACCGTATGCTTTACCATAGCGGTTTTGGTAGTTACCCGACTTCGCAAAGAGTAATTTCCTTAAAGCCTGCGTTAGTCCACGAAGTCCGTTTCTTTCGGCCATTGGCTATTCCTCGAACGCTGAATTTTTGTGGATAGGTATCGGCAATTGGCAAGGGATACCAATTATTTTTCTTTGAGATTATCCCTGAGGCCCTTTGCAAACGGTGTCCACTGCCCAGCACAAAGGCTGCACTCGAAAGCTGTGTATGCTATTGTGAGGAAGAGACTGTCATTGAAGGGCAGCCACATCGGAACAGCAACGTGTAGTCCGTAGTTGGATGTTTGATCAGCCATGAAGGATCACTTCAGTTGCATTTCTTACACTGAACCAGCTTCCCTTCTTGTGCTCAAGCCCAGCGTGATGAAGTTGTCTGCTGGATAAGGCATTCGGTGTAATTTGATCAAATTGTTATCTTGAGCAGTTCGCGGTTGTTTAGATGTAACCAGATCGTGGCGTTCAGCTCGAGGACAAAACCTAGATAAATATCAATTGGCCAATAAATGTGGCCGATGGTTTCGTTTTGTTGCCTTCGCCCGGTTGCATACCGCTTTTGGTTAGTTGCGAATGTCCTTAGGATCAAATTGATACAATCCATTCAGGAGCTATGTTAGGTTCCGCAAGCTGTGGAGTGTAAAGAATGAAGTTTCTTGAGCTAGTTTCTTTGGTCGCCTTCCTATCCGCACCTCTCGGAGCATGGGCGGAGGTTTTCACCGCTGATCGCTCTTTGCGTGACTTTTCGTCGGTACAAGTCCTTTCTCTTGACGGCGCGAAGGGTGGCTGCTGGACCAATATGGGGGTAGCTGAAACCTATGCAGCGGACCGCCTTCGGTCGCGAGGAGCAAATGTTGTGATGGGGAAGCAGTATTACTCCACGCACCAAAACGGTCACGTGATTTTTCATATCGTCGTCGATGCTTCAAGGAATGGTCAATGGTGTTACGGTACATACGGTGTCAAGATTCAAACGTTTTTGGAAGAAGGCGACCGTCAGCAACCAAACGTGATTTACTCAGACCGTGGAGGTTATGCGATGGATCAGGGAAACTTCAATAACTATGTGTTGGACGTAATTTCCGACGCTATCAATGAATGGTATTAGTCATAGCGAAAGCAAATTATGCCTAAGGCTCTTTTTGTTGCGACAATCCTTCTTGTTTGGTCTGAAAATACACTTGTTGCAGGCACAAGGAACACCACAGAAATTCGGATGTGCTCACCAAACGGAGTGGGTGAAAGAACCTTTTTTATGGATCCTAATATGTCCTCCGACTACTGGAGTACTAGCATCGGCTTGTCATGGACTCTATTAGTCTCTGCCGTGGAAGAGATAGCTGGACAAGAATATCTTGTCGGCCAGTTAGTCAGTCCGCGAGGAAGTAAGCAGCCACATGTTGGGTACGTGCTTTCTGATGAATGGGATTGTGTAAACGCCATTGTTTCATCAAACGGGTAGCGGTTCGTGCAAGTGGTATCATTTTGTGTTGCCGCTCTACTAATGAGGCTCCTCACATCACGGGCTGGTAGATGTTGGACATACGCATCCTGTTTCGGATGAAGTCCTCTGGCTCCTCAAAGGTCATATGCGATGGGGGTAGTGAAATGACTTCCCTCTACGTTCTTGTCGTTCCGCATGCAGTTCTTACACAGAACCAGCTTCCCTTCTTGTGCTCAAGCCCAACGCCGCGAAGTTGTTTGCTGGATAAGGCATTAGGTATAATTTGATCAAATTGTTATCGAGTGATCATAGCCTGAGCGTAGATGTAACAAGATGGTGGTGTCGCTGCTAGGCTGACCATCCGTTTGCTAACTATATGGGTGGATCACGTAACGGGTGGAAGACCACTCGATCAACGGAGCATGGAGGTTACACGAAAATGGAAGAGACCAAAAAATACAGAGCTATCGCAAGCGGGAAGACTGATAACTAAATAAGATTGTTCCGAATCAAATCTTGCAGTTAGAACAGTAGATGAGACAGGTCGTGTCAGGCAAAGTTGGGAAACAAGTTGCGAAATTTCTGTTGCATGATCGCAGTTGCAATCAGTGCAACCTCTGCTGCTGCAGCTAATGATACGGCTACTGCTCAGGAGCTTTTGAATAAACTAGGTTTGAATGCTGGTCCCGTAGATGGGGCATTGGGACCGAGAACAAATCGTGCGATTGATCGTTTTTA
>Ga0181576_10002763_pt1 | contig 13036 bp, 3 predicted proteins | sample 101ome_22_FD_132464 | JGI IMG/M metagenome (GOLD analysis project Ga0181576, IMG submission 132464) | Coastal salt marsh microbial communities from the Groves Creek Marsh, Skidaway Island, Georgia - 101412BT metaG (megahit assembly) | ecosystem: Environmental > Aquatic > Marine > Intertidal zone...
CCCGCGGCGACGCGTCTCTCAGCTTTCTCCCTCCGGCCGTCGCGACCCCCGTCCCCGCCCGCCCCGCGGGGGGCCGTCCCCTCCGCGGCGGGACCCCGCCGCCTCCGCCTCGGCCGCCCTCGCCTCCGCCGCCTCTGCCTCGGCTGCCCCGCCCCCCCGCGGCGCCCCGGCCACCGCCCGCGCCCGCCGCGTCGCCGCGCTGCTCTCCGGGGACCGCGCCTGTCCCGCCGCCCTCGGGGAGGCCGCGTGGGCGGGGCTGCCTCCGACGCACCGGGCCGAAGCTTGGCTGCTCTTGTCGGGGGTGATTCCTCTGGTCAGGCGAGCGGAGCGGAGGACGGGTCCGCCCGACGGGCGGGGCCGCCCCCGCCCTCGGGGACGACGGCAACGCCGTCGCGGACGCGACGGCCGTCGGCCCCCACCCCCGCCCCGCCCCGTGCCCCGCGCAGGGCCCGCCGCGCGGCCGCCCTCGGCGAGCGAAGGGAGGCGTATCGATCCCTGTGCGGCTGGGAGCGGCGCTGGGTGGGGGTCGCGGGGTCGGGATCGGGCGACGACGCGGGCGGAGGCGCGGGCGGCGACCCCGCGGCGGGCGCCGCGGACGCCTGCGCCCCCCCCGCGCGGGGGGCCGCCGGAGACGCGGCGACCCTCAGGCAGATTCGTCTCGACGTTCCCCGGGTGGCGCCGGGGTGGGCGGCGCTGACGGAGCCTCTGGAGGCGGGCGCGGGCGAGGGAGCGGCCGACTGGTGGAGGGCCGCCCTCGCGCGCGTCCTCTACCTGAGGGCCCTCCGCGCTGCCGGGGGGGGCGACGGGGACGGAGGCGGCGGCGGCGGCGGCGGCCTGGGCGGCGGCACGTGCGGCTTGGGCGGGGACGGGGAGGGGGCCGTCGGAGCCGCCGGCGCCGGCTACGTTCAGGGGCTGGCCGACGTGGCCGCGGCGCTACTGCGGGTGTTCGTCTCGGACGCCGCGCGGCGGTGGAGCGAGGGCGGGAGCGGAGCCGGGGGCGGCGCCGACGACCCCCTCCCCGTCGGCGCCGTGGACGATTGGCCGCCCGGCTGCTTCGCGCGTCTGCCGCCCGGGGCGCGGGCCGAGGCTGAGGCCGACTGTCTCTGGTGCCTGGACGGACTCCTCGCCGAGGCGGGGGGCGTGGAGCTGCCCCCGGCCTCGGCTCCGGCTTCGGCGGCGGCCAAGGCGGGTGGCGGGGCCGACGCGACGACGGCGGCGCGCGCGCCGGCCGGGTCCGGCGGCGCGGCGGCGCGGGCGCTCCGCCGCGCGAGAGCCCTCGTGCGCCGAGCCGACCCCGCCCTCGTCGTGCGTCTCGCCGAGCTGGGGGAGCAGGGCGCAGCGGGGTCTCTTGGGCTCCCGACCGCGTCGAGAGCGGGCGCCGCCGACCCCGTCGCCGCCGCTGAAGCTGTGGACGTCTCGCGCGACCACTCCGCCTGCCCCCTCTGGACGAGCTTCGCCTTCCGGTGGACGGGATGTCTGTTGACGAGAGAGTTCCCGCCGCGGTTGGCTCCCCGGGTCCTGGACTGTCTCCTTGGGGGGGCGGGGGCCGCGGCTGCGGGCGCCGCGGGGGGGGGGCGGGGCGAGAAGGGGGGGACGGGCGACGCGGGCGCCTCGGACAGCGGCGGCGGGGGCGGCAGGGCGACCCCCGTCGACGCCGTCGGGCTGTGGCCGCTGCCCGAGCGCTTCTCCCGCATCGCTGCCGCCCTTCTCCTGTCCTATTCCGACGTCCTTCTGGACGACGCCGTCGACTTTCCCGGGGCCGTGCGGCTGCTGTCGAGCGACCCTCCGAGCCGCAACTGGCGGGACGACCGCGTGGATGCGCTGATTGCCCGCGCCTGCTGTCTGTGAGGTGGGAGGGCCGAGCGCGGTGGCGCGCTCGGTAAATCGTCGCATCTGCACGCCATGGTGGCCCCTCCGCCTCACCGCCCTCATCCCCACCGCCGCCCCTTGATCTCGCTCTCGACCAGGCGAGCCGCCGCCTTGCTGCGGCCCTTGCGCGCCGGCAGGACGCGCGTGGCGGCAGCGGCGGCGGGGGTGGGGGCGGGCCGGGCTCGGCGGCGGGGACGGGACGCCTCGGCCTCGACCTCGGAGTCGGTCTCAGCGTCAGCCTCGGAGAACGACTCGTCGTCGCTCCCGGTGGAGACCGCGCGGACGGGGCGCGAGCGTTTGCGCAGGCGCGCCGAGGGGAGGGCGGAGGCCGGCGCGGCGACAGCTGCGGCTTTCGATCCTGCGGCACCCCGGCGCGGCGCCTGGGTGCGGCGGACCGGAGGGGAAGCCCGTCTGTCCCCCACCCCAGCCCGTCTCCGCCCAGGAGGCACGGCGCGGGCTTGAGGTGCGACCTGGCGGGCGGCAAGACGAGCGGCGCGGTCCGAGCGAGGGGTGGCAGAAACGCCGCAGCCCGAGTCGTCCTCGTCAGAGTCGTCGTCCGACGCCAACGTGCCATCCTGCGTCACGGACGACGGCTCCGTGTTGCCGTCAGACAAGGGCCCCGATGCATCTTCCTCGTCAGAGTCGCTGCCCCGTCCCCTTCTCCGCCCCCGTCTCTGCCGCGCGGGCCCCGCCCGTCCCATCTGTCCTTTATTTGTCCCCGCGACGGTGTCGCCCCGGCGCCGCGGCGAAGTCGGGAGGAGCGCCCACCATGCGCCGTCCCTCCCTGCCTGCCGTGGTGGACGCAACCTGGCGTCGGATGCGGCGTCTCTGGCGATGTCCGAACGGCGGGCGACGCTCGGGGCGACGACGGCGACCGAACCTTCGGCGGTGAGCGCGAGGGCGCGGCCCTCCCGCTCGGCCCACCGCCCCCGCTTGCGGGGGGTCTTGCCCGGCTGCCGCCATTCGTCGATCAGGTCTGGGAGCCACGCCCGACACGCCACCAGTGCAAAGCGCCGCTGAGTTTCCGTCAGCCGCGTGTTCCGGGTGTACGGGACAAAAGAGCCCTTGCAGTTGTAGAGGAATGCGTAGGCGTTGAAGCCCGCTGCTGGAGGGCGATACGGGGGCAGTTCTCCGTCGGTGTCGGCCGACGCAGGCGGGGGCCCGACAGCGGGTGGGTCCGCCGCATCAGCCCCTCCGCGCGCCTCCTCCGCTTTGGCCGCGGCCGCCTCGGCCGCCGCCGCGCGCTCCAGCCACCCCTCGGCTCCCCCCACTGGCTCGCGGCAGTCGGCCGGTGCAAAGGACCAGGGAGGAACCACGTAGAGGACAGTCGACGATGGGGCTTCGCGGGGGCATGCCGCTGCGAGCCACCGCAGGCGGTGCCAGACTGCCTCAGAGGCCGTCAGTGCCGGATTGTCGGCGGGGGGAGTACGGGCGCGGGCAGTGTAACCAGAGGGGCGGAGATTGGAGCCGGTCCCGGCGAGACGTCCGCGCCGACGTCGGCCAGGGGCGTCGTCGTCGTCGGAGAGGTCGTCGGAGGCGGAGCGGCTGTCATCGTCATCGTCCGAGTCCGAGCCCGAGGGCGAGGCCGATCTAGCGTCCGAGGCGTCAGGGCTGTCCAAGACTTCATCATCGTCGGAGTCGCCCGCCCCCCGGGAGCGCCAGAGCGAGGCAACGCGGACCGCCGCACGGGAGGCGAGGCTCCGGGGCGTTGGAGCCGGGGCACCAGCACCCGTTCCGCGATGGCGGGCGCCCGAGCCGACGCCACTGACCCCACCAGTTCGCGCTTTCGCCCGCCGCGCCCGCTCGGCCCGCGCCAGTTCACGCGCCTCGCGGGTCATCTTCTGCGGAACAGCGGCGCTCCCCCCATACCCGACCTCGTCGGTATCGCCGTCCGAGTTGGCTGCCCGCCGCCGTTTCGCCCCGCCGGCCGTCGGCCGCCACACGAGGCGGATGGTCCGTCCCTTGTCCTCACCATCGTCCCCTTCCAGGCCGGCCAACAGCAGCCGCGCCCGTCCCCCCGCCGCGACGACGTTGATCTTATCAGCCCTGGCCTCCTCGCGGGCCCGCCGGGCCACCGTCACCGCCGTTGTGCCCGCCCCCGCTGGGCCGGTGCCCTTGCGGCGCCGACGAACGATCTCAAGCCCGGGGGGGGGGCGGTCCAACGGGTCCCCCGGAGCCCAGCGCTCGAGGTGCCGGGGGGGAGGGTGGGTGATGTCGCGGCGACGGCAGGCCTGGTGGTGGGCTGCGCGCGAGGGGTGGCACGCCGAGCAACGGCCGCACCGCTGGAGCTTGCCCGCCGTCCGGGGGATGGCCGCGATGGCGCGGGCAAAGGCGAGGGCAGCAGGGTCGTTCGGGTCCGGGGCGGCGAGGAGGGGGCGGGCGGCCCGCGTGGTGGATCCGCGCCCCCGCTTGATCCCCCTGCCACGGTCGGAGCCGAGACTGGGGCCGGGGCAGGCGCCCTTGCCCGGGCCCCACGTGAGGATGGCGCCGGGTGGCGTGAGGAGGAGACGGACCCGGACGGCCCCGTCCCCCCCGCCGTGGCTGTCGCCCCCGCCTGTCCCGTCCGCCGCCGGGGAGGGCCCCACCACGAGACGCGCTCGCCCCTCAGACCACACCAGGTGAGCGCGCGAGCGACCAAGACCGCGAGGGCGCGTGCCCTCGGCGGCGTCCGCCTCTGGCAACCCCCCCGTACCCGGCCATTCCGCCTCGCAGGAGGGCGCCGCCAGGCAACCCCGGCGGCACCGCGCGTGCCCCGTCTCCGGGTGCGGTGGCATCCCGCACCGGCGGGCCCAGTTCTCCTTGCCCCCAGCGCAGACGCGACAGGGCGGGATGCCATCCCCACGATCGGGGACAGCCGTCGTCACGGCAAGTTCGGACGGGTCAGCGACGGTCCCTCGGATGTCGCCAACGGAGGTGGGGTGAGAGGTCCTCTTGTTCGGGGTGGAGGCAATGCCCCGGCCTGCCCACCGCCCGCCCCTTCCCCTCAGGGACGACCCCAGCCCCAGACCCGCCCGACGGAGGAGGGCGGGAGAGGGGGGAACGGGGCGGGAGGGGCCACCGTGCGAGGGCGGGGCGGCGGCGAGGCCGCAAGCGAGAAGGGCCGCGGGCAGGCTCCGTCCCGCCTCGGGGACTTGCGTGCAGGGTGGGGCCGGCGCGAGCTCTGCGGTCGAGCCCCCGAGGGCCGCCGTGGCTGCCGTCCCCGCGACCACGTCCCCACGCCACACCCGCGTCATTGCCCTGAGCCAGGGCAGGCCGCGCAGCAGGTGCCTCCGCTGCCGGGCGGTGAGCCAGACTCCACCAACGGCAGCGCCAGCGTCGGCACAGGCACCGGCGCCGGTGGCGCCCCCGCCCCCACCGTCCTCCTCCGACGTCGTTCCCCCGAGGGTCTCGTCCGACTCGGAGCCGCCCTCGACGGCCGACCCCCCGGCACGGGCCTCGGCGGCTCTGCCGCCCCCCCCCCCCCCCCGTCCCCCCCGCCCCCCCCCCCCGACCAGGCTGTTACGGAGGGCCTGAACAAACGAGTGGGCGTTGAAGGTGGCCGCGGAGCCGTCGACTCCGACGTGGGCGGCATCGAGTTCGGACTCTCCGCCATCGCCCCCGAGCGGCAGCCGCACGCCCGGATCTGGCCGGGCGCCTCGGCACCGCGCGAGCAGGGCGACGACGCGGGACTCGACGGCGGGGTCGGCGGCGGGGTCCGCGTCCGATCCCCCAGACTCTCCCTCGTCTTCCGACGACCACGGAGCCTCCAGGTCAGCGTCAGCGCCCAGAGCTCCCCACTCGTCCGGGGGCGGAGCGCCAAAAGCGCTTCCCGCAGGGGGGGCAGCGGGGGGGGGGAGGGGGGGCAGGGTAGCGTGGCGGCCCAGTCCGAGGCGCGTGGGGTGGCCGAGGGATGGGCCGCGGGACGGGCCAAGGGAGGGAGCGGCTCCAAGGTCCTCCTCTCCACCGTCGGGGTCGAGCCCCGCCGAGGGGTCCGCGGCGGTCGCCAGATGTGACCCCGACGGCAGCCACCGTGGGAGCCACGGCAGCGCCCGCTCGAGCCGGGCGCGCTGGTCGAGATTGAGGGAGACAGGCGGCACCCCCCCTGCCCACCTCCCCCCCCCCTTTCCGCACCTCCAGGAGGCGCGGCAAGCCACGAGAAAGATCCCGGCGTCAAAGCGACCGTCGGGGCTGCTGCGAAGGGCCGACGCGGCGTCTTGAGGGCTGCGCGACGCGACGGAGTCGGGATCGTCCGGGTTGGTTGACAGGACCCAGCCCGGTGCGCCCACGGCCGCGTTCCCCGGCGGGGGGGGTCCGACGCGGGCAGCTGGCGCAAGCAGCACCCACCGGATCCGAGCGTCGACGTCGGCAGGAAGGAGGCTCGCAGGGTCGGCGAATCCGGGAGGCAGAGGGGCATCCCGGTCCCGGGGGCCGCCAGGGCCGGGTCCAAGACGGGGCGGAAGGGAGACGAGAGAGCGAGGCGGGGGTTCCGCGGTGACCCCGGGCGTCGCAGTTATCAGGACCGAGGGCCGGAGTTCCCCCCGCGACGACGGTGGGAGAGGCCCGAGTGCCAGGGGCGACATCGTCCAGGCGACGTCATCGACCCCGTCCGTGTCTACGCGGTCGAACGCCCCTTCCGTCCACGACAGAGGTGGCAGGACGCGAGTCGTCCCATCCTCCCCCGCCCACACACCTCCACCCATCTCGGGTGTCCACAGACCGACATCTCCGGGGCCCGTCGGCCGAAAGTCGCGATGGCCTTCGGGGGGGCACACGCGGCGCGAGCACGTCTTGAGACAGTGCCCTCCCATCTGTCCCCACCCGCGTCCGCACCGCTTCTCCCACACGTGCCCCCTGCAGGCATCGCAAGGTTGCAGGACGAGGTCAACGAGGTCGGCGGCGGCGGACGCGGCAGCGGCGGCAGCCTCGGCGTCGTCGCCACGCGCCGCAGCCGTGCCGGCCCATGTGGGACGGACGCCCGCACGGGCCGCGAACACGTCGGCCACGGCCGAGATGGGATCCCAGGAGAGGCGGGCAGCACCCAGGTTCTCGTTCTCGTCCTTATCATCGGCGTTCTCTGCGTCCGTTATCCACATCAGACGTGCCCCGCGGGGGAACCAGCGACGGGCAGTGGGCGTATTAGAGGTCAGGCAAGACGCCGAACGAGCCGCGCCGGCGCCAACGCCTCCGCCGGCTGCGGCAGGTAGCGGCCCGGACGCCGCGCCCGCAAATGACCGAAAGTCGCCCGCCCCGTCCGAGCCTCCCACTCCCCCGCCCCACGCCCCCCACCCCCCGCGTCGAGTCTGACGCCGGTCCTCAGCTGCCCACCCTGAGCGCCACCGCGTGATGGCATCGCCAAACCAGGCAACCTCGTGTTCCAGCCAGTCCATTTGAGCGGTTGTGAGTCGCGTCTTGGGCGGCGCCGGGCGGGGACGCAACACCGTTGGGCCGCGCCAATTGCCCCGGATCATGGCAAGCCATATGCCAGCAGCGAAGACAGGGCGATCGGTAACCGGGCACCGGTCAGGCGGGCGCTGACTCAGCGGCAGGACGTCGGCCCCGCTCGAGACCCACAGGTCGTCATCGACGACGGCGCGATCAGCCCAGGCGGGCTCGGCGTCGGGGTAGAGGGCGGCGAGCCACCGGCACCGTGCAAATGCACCAGCTGCCATGGCGCGCACCTGCCACGGGTTGGGGCCGACGATGGACCGCGCGCCCCCCACAGGCTCGTCGGCGTCAGCAGCGCCGTCGGCGTCAGCGGTGCAGTCGGCATCTTCGGCGTCGTCGGCGTCAGTGGCGTCGTCGTCGGCGTCGTCGCCATCCCCATCGTCGTTCCCGTCCCCGCCGGAGCCGTTCTCGGCGGCCTTGTCGTCGTCTCCCCCGTCGCCGCTCCTGTCCCCCCCACCACCCGCCTCGGCCGTCTCGGGGCCCCCATGCCAGCCAAACGCGTCTCCCCGCCACCAGTCCGGGTGGGTTGGCGCCCCCCGGCGCCACTCAGCGACGAGCCGAGGCAGCCACGGAAGGGCGGATGTCAGGCGCTTTATTTCATTCTCTCCCAGGCCCGCACATGCGCCACGCGCCGGACCGTCGGATGGGTCGAACGCCCCGCGGATCTCCCTGAGAAACTTGTGCGCGGCCCACCGCGGCCCCGAGTGCGGAGATCCCGGGGCACAGTCGTCTCCGGGCACAACCTTGGCGGCCACCTTGGCCACGGAGGCAGCAGTGGCAGTCGCCTCGTTTTGGCGAGCCACCCTCGCCGTGTCGACCGAATCGCGTGGCTCCGTTTTGGCGTCAGGGGCCGCCCGGTCGACAGCAGCCTCCGCAGGGGCCTCCGCGGCGTCAGTCACATCCCCAGCCGATGGGGTCAGGGGGACGGGGCGGTGAAAGTGAGCCCATCCCTCGCCTCGCTCGCCCGCGTTCCCCCCCGGGGGCAAGGGGGTCCCCTCGGGCAGAGCGGCCAGCGGTACGGGGAGGGATTCGCCCCACCGCGGGGCCCGGCCGGCCCCGAGAAGGCAGGCGGCGGCGCGCTTGCGCTCGGCAGCGGCGGCCAGGTCAGTGGCATCGGCGCTGGCGGCGGCGGCGTCAGTGGCAGCGGCCTTGCTCCCTGGCGGCGGCCCACCGCAGGCCGCGATGAACCACTCGACCTTCCCCTGCAGCGGCACCTTGCGGCGGTATCCATCTGCGTAGTCGGGCCTCCGCCCGTCCCCTGCCCCGACGGCAGCGGCGACGCGGCTCGACCGCCGGGCCGGCGCAGCCTTGGCTTTGCCGCTTGTCGTACCGGCGGCGTCGCGCCGTGCTCGGCGGGCCTCAGTCTCCTCGCGGCGCCCGGCTGCCAGCGACTCCCGCAGTGCGCTTGCCGCGTCGGCGACCCCGAACTCAGAGAGTTTCGCACGAAGCGCGGCGACGCGGGCGGCCCTCTCAACCTCGATGTCAGCGAGGCCGGCGTCAGGGTCCGTGTCGCCAGCAGCAGCCAGATCCGCGGCATCCGAGTCAGCGGCCCCGGCGGCCGCTTCGGCAGCGGCCTCGTCATCGTCGTCGTCTTCGTCTCCACCGGCGCCACCCTCCCCTCCCCAGGCCTCGGCGCCACCTGTGCCATCACGCCAGCCGGGCCGCTCCCCGGTGCGGCGGCTTGGGCCCGCTGGAGCGCGCCGAAGAGACCGCCGGCCTGCGCCATCACCTCTGCCCATCGCCCCCCGGCCGCGCCCGCCGCGACCACTGCCGCGACCCCCGCGGCCACCGTGGCCTCTGCGGCTACGTACACGGCTGCTCGCTGCCATTATCTCGAAAGCGGCGGCGTCGGGTCCCCAGTCGAACCGGGTCGTCGGTCCCAGGACGGCGGCGGCAGCCGAGCCGGGGTCCTCCTCGTCGTTGGGATCGGCGGCCGAGCCCAGGGGGAGCGAGGCATCGGGGCCATGACCGCCGGCGGCAGCCACGGCGATCGGGAACCAACCGTCCTCGTCGTTGCCGCCGATCACCGCTGCTTGGCCGGCGCGCGGGGCCGACGCCGCCCCGGACGCCCGGCTCTGCCGCCAGACGCCCTCGTCCAGCCCGTGCGCCCGCAACCATCGCTCCACGGTGTGACCCCGGAGACCCGCCAGGGGATCCACCCCGCAAGTGGTGCAGCGGTCGCCACCACCATCGCTGTCAATGGTGGTTCCGCCTGCCATAACCGCAAGCGACCCCCCGCAACCTGGCTCGCGGCAACCCGTCGCGGCGTCGGGGCCTTCAGGACGGGCATCGGGCGCGATCCTCATCGAAATTTTCCATTTTTTGGAGGAACCCCGTCCCGCGAGGCGCTCGGCCTCGCTTCCCGTCATCATCAAACCGCCCGAGGGCCCCCGGTGGTCGACGGTGCCGGCGGCCACGGCGTCAGCATCAACCTCGTCGGCGGCCCGTTGAGCGTCGGCCAGGGCGGGGCCGCTCGACCGGTCCATGAGCATTTCGAATCGACACGCAGTGTCGCCCCCGCGGTCGCCACCGCCGCCGGGGCCCAACGCAGTGACGCGCACATGAAGGCGGCCTCCGATATGTCCCCCCTCCATCGAGGGGGTGGCGATGACGACAAGGACGGACAGGGCTGTGCCAGGGGCTGGGGTGGGAAAGGGGACGGGGCCGCCGCCGCTGCGCCCCCCCCGGCCGCCGCGGCCGCTGCGGCCCGACGGCCCCGCAACGGCGGAGGCGGGCACGGCGTCGGCCTCGGCGGCAGCGGCGGCGCCGATGGCGCGGGCGGCGGCGAGGGCAGCACCGCGTGAGGGCCGACCCGCGGGGAAGGCGAGGGGCGGGGGCGGGAGGTTGACCGGCTCGGTGGCCTCGTAGAGGGCGGAGGGAGAATTGGCAGCGGTGGAATCGGGAGCGGCGGCGGCGGGAGCTGATGAGGCTTCGGGTGCGCCCCGGGCAGAGCGTCCGCGGCGACGAACTTCAGCTGGAGCACTGCGGCCGCCGCGTTGGGGGGCAGCCTCCGGGGCGGTGGGGTCGTCGGCTCGATGCGCACCGCGGGCGGGGCGGCCAGGGGCGGCGGCAGCAGCCTCGGGAGCCTCGGGAACCACGGGGGCCGACCCACGGCGGCGGCGATTTGACGTTGGCACGGCATTGGGCTCGGCCGCTGTGTCGGGGGGCGCGGCGATCGGGGCTGGGGCGGCGCGCCGGGTTCGCACCGAGAACGGGAGAGGGGTACGAGTTGTCGGCGGGGGTGTTGGCGCCATCGACGGAGCAGACGTTGATCCGGTGGGTGGGGGGGGGTTGTCGAGCGCGGACGCGGCGGTCTGCTGTGTGGATGAAAAATGTGATGCAGGTGGGTCAGTCTCGTCGCGTCGCAGCCTCTGGCCCATTTTTTTTTCGCCCCGTCTACTGACGGGGACATGGCAGGTTTCATCGAGACCATCGACCCGCTATTCTCGGCGCTCGCGTGTCTTTTTGTCGGGCGAGGTTAACCACGGATCAAACGGGACGAGACTTCGCTAGGCGGCCGGGGCACGCCCGAACTTTCGCTTTCGTTAACTAGCGAGACCAGATTGCGTCTCGTCGGCCACAAACTGCTCTTATCACTCGCCTTGGGCTCCTTTCGCTCAGGAAAACCGCCGCATCGACGCGAAAGATTGGCACGCCGAGTCGTGCTGGGGGCCGTGGCCTCGGCCGCCGCCAGGGGGTCCGGCGGTCGTTTGCCATGCGTTCGCGGCGATGACATCGTTGGACGGTAAGGATCGAGCGGGATGGCAGGGCGGCGTAAAAAAAGACTACTCTTCACACTCCTCGACCACCGACTTCGCGCCTACCTCGACTTCGCGCCTACCTCGACTTCGCGCCTACCACCGACTTCGCGCCTGTCATTTCTGAGGCGCCGGCCCGGCGCACCCCAGCGACTCGCGGGTGTCGACCCTCGTCCGAGCGTTGACTCCGTCGGCCGTTGGGTTGTCGCAGAGGGACTTCTTCAAGTCGGCCCGGAGCAACACGTCGGTCCAGTCGCTCCCCGTGAGGTCGGCACGCGCGAAGGTTGATGACGTGACAAAGGCCCCCTCAAGCACCGTGTCCTTGAGCGACGCCCCGTTGAAGTTTCCGAGCTCGACGCTGGCACCCGATAGGTCGGCGCGGTCGAGCTTGGCGCCGACGGCGTCGCAGGCGAAGAGAGAGACGCCCCTAAGGTCGGCGTCTGACAAGTTGGTTCCCTTCATCTGAGCCTTGGTGAAGGAGGCCGATGTGAGGTCCTGCCCGCTCAGGTCCAGGCCGTCGAGGGGAGTGTTGACCCCTAAGCCGCCAGCGCCCTGCAGGAGGGGGAGGGGAAGTGAAGGACGCGGTGTTCGGGCGACACGGTCCTCGAGGTTCGACATCGGTGACCACGACGCGAGCCCCACAGCCCTCGAACACCCCGCTCGCCCCTACGACGGCCGCCGCGGGGCCCGCGGAGCCGAGCAGAAGGCAAGCAGAGGCGGAGGAAATGACAGCCCCGGCCATGCGAGCCAGCGCCGCCGGCACGGGCCCACGAACGGGTCCCGCTGGAGAGATGTGCATCGAAGCCCGTGGATTAGCCCACGAGGCGAGCACGCCTGACCGAGAGGGGAGAAACAGCTCGAGCGTCCGCTTCGCTGCTGAACGGTGACCAAAGCAGGCGTTCAACGGCATCGCAGCCTTTTAAACTGGAAGAGCGATGGTCTTACCGGCATTAGACGCTCGTCCAGACCCACTGGCTGGCGCCCACCTACCCAAAGACGCGCCGGGAAAGCCCGACGTCCCCGTCCGCACGCGGGGAGCCTCTTCTCTGGAAGATCAGAGAATCTTCCGCCGATTTAACGAACCCTCTGGAAGCGAGTAGAATCATTCACTCCTGGACAGTTGTCGCATCGGGAAACATGAGCTATATCAGACACCAGAGCCATCAAGCACCGCAAGGCACCCGCGACGTTGGTTCCTCCCTTCCCACGCATTCACAGAGCCGTCCGCGCACCATGGGTGCACCGAGGCCGATAAGAGTGACAACAAAAAAAATCACCCGAGTGGTTATATTGAGGACGATGCGTCGTGCCGCGGCCCGATGACGACGCCACCCTCGGCGCCACCGCCCTCGGGTCCCTCCCCGGTCGACCGCCCCGCTACCAATTCCGTCGCCACCGAGATGGGGGTTGCGCGGTCCCGTTCCGGCTGCGGCTCAGGAAGAGGATCCCCTGTGTCGCAGCCGTTGGCCCTCGAGGCCCTCGTGGCGCTCGGTGGCTGCGCCGCGGGGGCCGCTGGAGCGGGCGAGGACGGGGGACCCCACCCCTCGGTGCGACTACCCTCGTCATCGCCGCCGCCCCTCGGCTGCGACCCGCGGCGCCAGCAGACGACCAAGACGGCGACGGGAGCCTCGCCCCCTGACTCTCCTCGCGGTGCCGCAGACGAGACTCCGCAGAAGACGCCTCCGCCGCCGCTTGTCACTACCCTGCCGGCGATGACCCCTACTCCGGCCGGCTGCCCGCCCTGCCAAACCGCCTCTGCCGCTCCACGTCCGGCCCCCACGCCCCCCCCCCGCGCCCGCTCCGGCCGCAAGTCCGGCACCCCGACTCCATCCCCCGTCTCCACCTCACCTCGCGGCCGGTTCCGCGTCCCCGGTGCGCCCCCCCCCTCGGCCGCCAATGCCGCCGCCCGTCCCTGCCCCCCGGTGTTGCCCCGCACCCGAATGCCGCAACTGCCGACCCCACGCCCCGCCGCCGCCGCCTCCGTC
>Ga0181576_10002766_pt1 | contig 13029 bp, 9 predicted proteins | sample 101ome_22_FD_132464 | JGI IMG/M metagenome (GOLD analysis project Ga0181576, IMG submission 132464) | Coastal salt marsh microbial communities from the Groves Creek Marsh, Skidaway Island, Georgia - 101412BT metaG (megahit assembly) | ecosystem: Environmental > Aquatic > Marine > Intertidal zone...
AAGATGGCTAATATTCAAGGACAAGCGGGAGTTGATTTAAATGCTGAATTAACATCATATCTTAATGCGAATGGTGGTAGTTTAACAACTAATGATTTAACTCGTATAATTAACCGATATGTAACAGGTGGTGATAAACTAACTGCACAAGGTGGTGCTGTTAATACTGGTATCTATAAAAGATTCCAAGAGTTTGACCAAGTTACAAACAAGGTAGAAGTAGTAACAACCGGTCTTTGGAGTGGAGATACTGGTTCTCTAACATCTTTTTATACTTCTTCTACTCAAGTTGCTCAAACAAGTGGAGATTACTACTATAACATTTATGATACTGCTACTACTTCCTCTGTACAGTTTGCAGTTTCTTACGGTCATAAATTTGGTAGTGGTTCTACTTCTCTTGCAAATGACGATAATTCAAACTTAGCATCAAAAGCAACTTACGCACAATACAAACAAATTTTATTAGAACAAGATGATAACTACTTTACTTTCTTTTCATCATCTGCTACAGGAACACATGATTCAGATGACATTTATGTAATCAATGTTGCTCGTGCTCGTTATAAAGAAAAAATGGATGCGGGTAACTGGTCACTTAAATTAAGTGGTTCAAATGGTATTTCAACATTCATTGATGATAGTGGTAAAAAGTTTTCAGATGTTGTTGGTAAAGCAGGTAGAGTATTTTATGTAGTTAGTGGTTCATTAAACTTAGGTTCACAATCGGAAGCAACAGTAAGTACTACAACTGCTTCAAATGGTGAAGGATTTGGATTATTTTATCCAGACCAAGGTTTAGTAATACTTAACCCATCTGCTATATCGAACATAGTTGGTTCAGAAATCGCACCAACACTAACTGTAACTGCAGAAGAACAAAATCATAAACTATTATATAATGCAATCGTAGGTGGTGGAGACTTTGAAGCTCGTAGAACTGAAAATGTTTCTACTTCTCACTACTTCGTAAGAGCAACAAACAGAGAATTTAACTATTCAAACAACCCAACTTATGTAACAGGTTCTGATGGTTCTTTTTCTGAATCAACATTCGAACAAGACCCAAAAACATTTATTACAACTGTTGGTTTATACTCAGACGCAAACGAATTAATCGCAGTAGCTAAAACTTCACAACCAATCGTAAAATCATTTGATAAAGAAGTATTAATTAAAGTTAAACTAGATTTCTAAAAATAAATTAACCTCTGAAACAACCCTCACCACTTAGGTGGGGGTTTTTTATTTCGGTATATTTATATAGAGGAATTACATTATGTTAAAATCAATACCAAAATCAAGCATATCTCGTAGAAGTTTTAAAGTTTACAAAAAATTTACAGCTTCCGAATCAGATTATACTGTGTTAACGGCATCTTCAAGTTTAGATGACCCAAACCATTCACTTTATCGGTCTATACAAGCAAAGTATTATACTGATAATGGTATAATTAATAATTTTGGTGCTTTACGAAATCCAAGAGATTTTGAAATCGAAAGACATTTCCCAGATACAATTTATGTATTAAAACTAGACCAATTAAAATATGGGGAAGGTATAAAACCAAAATCATTATCAATTACTCCATCTGGTTCTGTATCTTTACAAGATGATGGGTTTGGAAAACTAACTAGTCCAACACCATCTTATGGTATTACTAATTGTGATTTAGAAAATGAAATTTTAGAAATTAGTCAAAATGGAGTACTTTACACTTTAAATTTACAAAGTTTAGATTTAAATAATGGAAATATACTCGTAATTGATAATGGTAATCCAGAAACTTATGTAGTTATTTCTTTAGATTTTGAATCTGGTACTCTTGTACTTGACGACCCATTTGATATAGCTGAAATTAGCTTAACTGAAGCAGCAATTGGAAATGTTTTCTATTCAGAAGGGTTAGTTGTTGTTACTCAAACGGATTCTGTTGATTTAACCGAATATTCAATGGAATATCGCTCAACACAAACCATTCATGAAACGGAAATATTAATAGAAGTTAAGGCAGGTGAATTTAATTTCTCACAAAATCCATCTGCGGTTGATGTGGTGTTAAGTGGTTCTTATGATTTTACCACAACTACAATTTCAAATGTATCTCCTGCTAAAACTACTAAGATAAAAGAAGTAAGAGATATATCACAAAAAACATCATTTACTGGTTCTTATGGTTCAACCACCGGTTCTTGGGAAGATTACTTTACCTATAAATTATCAGACCCAACCGGGTCTTATCTTGCACCTTATATTACAACAATTGGGTTATATGATACAACTGGTGATATGGTTGCTATTGCAAAGTTACCAACACCAATAAAAAATTTACCAGATTACGATTTAAACTTTATTGTTCGTTTTGATACTTAATGTTATATTTATATAAAAGGAGAAATATACTATGGCTTACCAAATTTTAGACTTAGAAGGTACTATTATTAAAACCGTTGAAACTGATGAGCTTTTACAAGCTGAATTTGATAATACTGATATCAACTTATTTTGGGATGATGAGGGATTAGTTGAATCATTAAAGGCTAATCACGACGATACAACGAATATTCAAATAGTTAAACGAGTAGTTGAATAATGTCAAAAATATTAGAAAAATATCAAAGTTCTGATTTTGCTAAGTTAGCAGATAAGTCAAAGGATAAAACTCCTTTGTCAGCTGATGATAGCGGAAACAAACTTCATAAAGATGATAAAACTCTTGCACAAGCGAGAGGCGGAAAATTATCAGAGAAAAAATACTCTGATTCGATAGAACGATAAAACTTTAGATTTTTGGCTTTACTTATTAGTCACTTAAACCACTGGGGTTTTATTCACATTCCCAAAACAGGTGGTACAACAATTTCGCACATATTACAATCAAATCATGACTGTGAGATAATCACGGGTCATGATTCTGTGCGAGCTTTTGATGGTAATAACTATTTTTTATTTACTTTTGTACGAAACCCATTTACGCGAATACAATCTGCATTTTATCATGGAGTAAGAAAGGGTTTATATAAAAATGATTTTTCAAACTTCCTATTAACCGCAAATCAAAATGATTTATGGCTTTTACCTCAAACTTATTTTATTAACGCAGGAAGAAATGAAACAAATCAGATTAATTTTATTGGAAAGTATGAAAACTTTGAATCTGATTTAATTAAAGTTATGAAGAAAATTAATATAGAGGGATTTGAAATAACTCATTTAAACAAAAACCCTTTATATGATAGACAACCGAATCTAAACCAAGATAAATACTACAAACTTCTTTATGAAGAAGAATGGCAGAAAGACTGGGTTCGAGAAAGGTATAAAGATGATTTTAAACAATTTGACTATGAGTTGGAAATATAAAGGAGATTACATAACAGAACTTGGAGATATGCCCGAAAATGTATTTGGGTTTATTTACAAAATCACAAATTCTGAAACTGATGAATATTACATTGGTAAAAAACAAGTGGTTTCAGTTCGTAAAAGAAATTTCGGTAAAAAAGAAATTGCATTACTTGAAGATAAAAGAGTAAAGAAATACGAGATGGTTACCAAAGAATCAGATTGGAAAACTTATCGTTCCTCAAATGATAAAGTAAAATCTTGGTTTGAAACCGATGAAGGTAGGTCTAAGTGTAAATTAGAAATCCTTAGATTTTGTACCAACAAAAAATCACTTACTTATTATGAGTTACAAGAACAGTTTGCTCATGATGTGCTTGGAGATGAGTTAGCATTAAATGATAATTTATTAGGCAAGTTTTTTAGAAAAGATTTGGAAATATCAGAATAATTTCGTATATTTGCATCAATAAAGGTAAAATATGCTTTCGCATCACGATAAACAACAAGTAGTAAATATACTTAACGAAGTATTAGGTTATGGAACTTCTATGAAAGGAGATGAACAGGCACATCATTGTCCATTCTGTCATCACCACAAAAAGAAGTTACAAGTAAACCTACAAACTCAACAATGGCACTGTTGGGTATGTGATTCAAAAGGGAGAAAGATTTCTTCGTTACTTAAAAGACTTCATGTAGATTCTCATAAACTGAAAAAGTTATATGAAATATATGGAGATGATTATGTAGTATATCAACAAGACACCGAAGAAGAAAAGGTAGAGTTGAGGTTACCTAAAGAATTTCAATCACTATTAAAAGAACCAAAAGGATTAAATCCCTTGTTCAGAAAGGTGAAAGAATATGCCGAAAAAAGAGGTATTACTCACGAAGATATTATCAGATATAATATTGGGTATTGTGATGGTGGTTTGTATGCCAATCGCATTATTATTCCTAGTTATGATTCTGATAATAGACTCAATTACTTCATCGCACGGAGTGTATATGATGAGGAAAAATTTAAATACAAAAATCCACCGGTTTCAAAAAATGTTATCATGTTTGAAAACCAAATAAATTGGAACGAACCAATTACCTTAGTAGAGGGAGTATTTGATGCTATGGCAGTGAAGCGAAATGTAATCCCTCTACTTGGTAAGTTTGTACCAAAAAAATTAAGTGATAGTATATATAAAGAAGGAGTTTCTAAAATCAATATATTACTCGATGAAGACGCTCAAGAACAAGCGTTACGATACACTATACAATTTCAGAATAATGGAATTGAAACTACTAACATTAAACCTCAAGAAAAAGATGCTTCGGATATGGGATTTGAAAATGTTAATCAACTTTTAAAACAAACCAAAAAAACAGAGTTTAGTGATATTATATCACAAAAATTATTAGGTTTATGATTCATGTAATTCCACACCACATAGCAGTAGGTTCATACACACGATGGTATGATATGATTGAATTCGAAGGACCAGTAACTTTTTATGAGTTTGATAATAAAGAAGAAATTGAAAGAAAACTTTTAGGAGAACCTCCATATGAAGATGAACTTTTAAAACATCTAGAAGTTATAAAACCAAAAACCACCGATGTAATTTTTTTTGATTACAAATATCTTTACAATTATCATAACATAGCGTTACACAATAAATTACAAGAATTATCAAGAAAAAATAATAACTGTAAACTTGTTGCCTTTGATGATGATAATGCTACACCATATGATGATGATGAGAGATTTACAATATTTTCAAATATATTTCAAGTAGAAGTTGAAAATGGAAAAATAATCAAACTACCAGAAAATTGTAACTATTATCGATATAGGGCTTCAAAACAAGAGTATTTTCCACATCTAGAATATTTAGTTGAAACTTTTAAATTAAACATTAGACAAAAAAAATGTAACTTAATCATTGGTGTTGATAAATTAGAACGATTAGAAATATTTAAATATTTTCATAATATAGGTTTAACTAAAGATAGTTATGTTGGATATAGTGGATTTACATCTACATACGATGATTCTGAATTAAGTGATTCGTTAATCAAATTTAAAAAAGATAATATCCCAACTATATTAGACACCCCATTTTGGATGAGTGAAATGGGTTCGGTGAATGTAGAAATTCCGCCACTTCCTTTTACAATGAATTCTTACTTTAGTTGTATTTTAGAAACACAAATACTTCTTGGTAATTACGTTCATCTAAGTGAAAAATCTTGGAATCCATTTCTATCAAAAAATATACCTTTAATTCTTGGAAGTACTTATATAAATTTATATTTACAAGAAATTGGTTTCTGGTTGGCTGATGATTTATTTGATTTATCACCAAAAGAAACTAGAAGTGATATATTAAATCAATACAAGAAAAATTTAGATGTTATAAATAAAATGACACTAAATGAAATTCACGAATATTATCGTAAAAACATTCAAAAAATAGATAGAAACTTTGAAATGATGAAACAGGCAAAATTCTTTTATAATGTCTCTAACTACAAATCATTAAAAAAAAGGATTCATTGACAGAAAATTTATATAAATGGTTATAAACAAAATTTATCATTTGGCAGATTTACATATTAGAAATCTCCAAAGACATAAAGAATACAGACAAGTATTTAAAAAGTTTTTAAAACAAGTTAAAGAAGATAAAATTGAGGATTCTGTAATTTATATCGGTGGTGATATTGCTCATGCAAAAACAGAAATGTCACCAGAACTTGTACAAGAAATATCGTGGTTCTTAACAGAATGTTCAAAATTAAGAGAAACTATCTTAATCACAGGTAACCACGATTGTAACTTAAATAATTCACATAGATTAGATGTACTTACTCCAATTATTGAAAATCTTAAAAACCCTCGTATTCATTACCTTCGAGATACTGGTGTTTACAATATCCACAATCTTACTTTTGTTGTTTACTCCATTCTTGATAATAAAGAGAACTGGCCATCGGGATATGATGTAGAGGGAGAACATAAGATTGCTTTATTTCATGGGCCAGTAAATAAATCACAAACTGATATTGGATATACCGTATCTTCAAATTCATTTACAACAGATATGTTTGATGGATTTGATATGGTATTGATGGGTGATATTCATAAAAGACAGATTTTACAAGCATACGAACCTGATAATGGATTACCTGTAATTTCATATTGTGGTTCAATGATTCAACAAAATCATGGTGAGGTTTTAGAAAATCATGGTTATTTACTTTGGGATGTTCCAACAAGAAGTTATGAAGAATTTGATATTCATAATGATTATGGATTTTTAACTGTCGATGTAGTTGATGGTCAAATTCCACAATGGGTTTATGATGAGGTTGGCACAAAACTTCCAAAGTATCCAAGATTAAGATTAAGGTTTACCAATACCGAACCAAGTGATATGAAACTTCGTATCACCGAATTGAAAAAATTATTTAAGGTTGCAGAAGTTACGGTAACGAGAACAGATACAATCGGTCAATTAAAGACTAATACCAAAGTAAATAAAAATATTGTTGGTGATGTTAAAGATGAAACCTTCCAAAACTCACTTATTAGAGATTACTTAGAAAGACAATACCTTCTAGAATCAGAAGAATTGGATAAGATTGCAGAAATCAACAAAGAGTTAAATACCCAAATAGATAATTCAGATATTGCCGGTAACATTCTTTGGACACCAAAAGAATTCCAATTCTCTAATATGTTCTCTTATGGAGAAGATAATAAAGTAAGATTTGATAAAGCACAAGGTATTGTTGGTATCTTTGCTCCTAATGCTTCAGGTAAATCTTCACTCTTTGATGCATTATCTTTTTGTATCTACGATAAGAACTCAAGAACTCATATTGCTAAGAACATTTTAAACAATCGTAAGAGTACTTTCTATTGTAAGTTTAACTTTGAGATTGATGGAGTGGATTACTTCATTGAACGAACTGCTAAGTATGTTAGAAAACAAACAGCAGTAAAGGTTGATGTCAACTTTTGGTCAGAACAAGGTGGTATTATCACTTCACTCAATGGAGAACAAAGAAGAGAAACCAATGCTAATATTGAAAAGTATTTAGGTAAGTTTGAGGACTTTGTTTTAACTGCACTATCCCTACAAGGAAACAACGCACTCTTTATTGATAAATCACAAACAGAAAGAAAAGAAATCCTTTCTCAATTTATTGGTGTAGATATCTTTGATAAATTATATCAAAAGGCTGCAGATGAGAATCGCGATAATGCAACACTTATCAGAAAATTCAAGTCAGATGATTTTACGACTAAACTTGCCGACATTGAAACTCAACTTAAAACCGACAAAAATGAGTACAAACTCTTAGAGTTAAATCAAAAATCTCTGAAGGAGGAAGAAGATTTATTAAACAGACAAATCATTAAACTAAATGAGAAAATTGTAAAGTTAAATGCCGATAGTGGAGTTTCTGTTGATGAATTAGAAGACAGATATTCAATTCTCGTAGAAAAGAAAAAAGAAATTGTTTTATCTAAATCATCTATTCAAGAACGAATTAATCATCGAGAAGAATTACAAATCACTTTGGATGAAATCCTTGACCAATTCGATGAAGAAGATTTAGAAGAAGGGATTGGTAAGTTAAAAGATACAAAAGAAACTTTACGAGATGTAGAATCACAGATAGATAAGATAAAGTTAAAATTAGATTCTTTATATGAAAGGAAAGACCATTTAGATAAACACAAATACAATGAAGATTGTGATATCTGCATGGAAAACTCTCAAACCATCTTAGAACAAAAAGAAAAGGTAGAATCTGGTATTAAAGAACACGAAGTTGAATTTAAATCAGCAGATGAAGAGAGATTGATGGTCAATTTATTAATTGATTCTTTAAAAGGATATGAAGAAGAGTGGGATAAATTTCAAGATGCTAAAGATAAAGAAGATAAACTTGATAGAGAAATTTCTCAACTTATCAACAAGTTATCGACAACCGAAACCGAAGAAATTAGATTAGAAACTCAAATCATTCAACTTGAACAGTTGATTGAAGAGTATTATAAGAACGAAGAACAGATAAAGAAGAATAAGGAAATTAGAGAAGAAATTACAGGTGTTCGTGATAAACTGAAAATTGTTAAAGATGATTTGAAATCTGTAAATGGTGATATTCTTAAATTGAATGGTAAAATTTCTGCTCTACAAAATCAAAAAGAAACTATTGAGGGTAGAATTGAAGAAGTTAAAGATTTAGAAGAACAATCTAAGTTATTTGATTATTATCTAAATGCTCTTTCCAAAGATGGTGTAAGTTACGAACTCATTGAAAAATCACTTCCAATGATTGAAGGTGAGGTAAATAATATCCTTGCACAAATCGTAGAATTTGGAATGCAATTAGAAATGGATGGTAAGAACATCAATGCCTACTTAGTTTATGGAGACCAAAAATGGTCTTTGGAAATGTGTAGTGGTATGGAACGATTTATTTCTGGTCTTGCAATCCGAGTTGCGTTAATCAATGTATGTAATCTACCAAGACCTAATTTCCTTGTAATTGACGAAGGTTTTGGTACTTTGGATAGTGAGAACCTACAATCTTTATTTATGTTGTTTACATACCTTAAAACTCAGTTTGACTTCGTAATGGTAATTTCACACATCGATTCAATGCGAGATGTAGTAGATGGTCTTATCGAGATTAAGAAAACACCAGAAGGATTTTCACAAGTTAAGTTTTAACTCGTAAAACATTTTGAGGTTTTACACTTTGAGGAGTGGGTTTGTTGATTCTTTGTTTTATCATCGATTCAATTAACCCACTTTTTGTATATCCATGTTCTGCACAATAGTGGTGCAATTCCTCGTATAATTCCTTTTTTATTTGTATTGTCGTATATTTTCCCATAATATATAGAGTTCTATATAATATATATAACTTAATTTTTTAAGGATATATTTATATTGTATAGGAGTTTTATATGGCTATAATAAAAAAATATTCACCTTTTCAAAATTTATCTAACTATCAAACTTTTTTGATAGATACAAATCCTAATTCAAGATATTTTAGAATTACCGAATTTAAAGATACTTTTACAGGTGGTAAAAATGGGTTCTTAATTGAGGGTTCGGAGCATCTAAAAGAAACAACCGAAGTTAAGATTGAAATTCTAGATGTTGAAGGTAATACTATATATTTTGAACCAGGTGAAGGTATACCCGAATACTATGAAGGTCTTTCTAAATTAGTTGCTGTTCATGTTTATGATGATACTCCTATTGGGATAGCAAAAATAACAGTTCTTGGTGAACTTAAAAGTTATGTAGATTCTCAAGGTGTTGTAAGAACAATACCAGATGATTGGAAAGGTGTTTACAATGTTAAGTGGGAAAAAGAATTTAAAGTAAACAAAAATCTTGTAAATGAAGATATTGTTCGTTTTTACAAAAGACCACAAATAACAATTACCGAATTAATAAAACCAATATTTTCAAAAACAATACCAAGTGCTACCGATGTTGTTGAAGTTAGTGGGGTGCCTCAAAATCCACCATTAGATACTAATTTAACAAATTGGAGGGCGGGTACAAATTATAAATTAATTCGTGCAACTGGTTCTTGGGATAGAGATGTTGATGAAAATATAATAACAATTTCTTCGCTTAATTATTCACCAACAATAATTGAAGTTTTAAACGATACTGAAGTTTTAGTTGATGTTCCATATAGTGTAGGTGGTTTAGTCAAATCATTTGTATCACAATCCGCATCAGTAACATATTCTGATTTTAATAACCAAGTAATAGCAGATTCTGCACTAACTGGTTCTTTTGCAAAAATTGATATGTCTCAACTAAAGACTTTTGTTGGAGATGTTGCAAGAGTTAAAATATTTAGAAAATCAAAAAACACTGCAGGTGATTTTCAATTCGTTCAAGAATCAAAATTAGAATCAACAGAATTACTTAGAGATGTAACTACCCAAACTGATAATGAAATATCCTATGGTAATTTTACAGAAACTAATTTATCAACTTATTGGGAAACCTCTTCTAATGACCACCCAACTTCAATTGATTCTTCTTTATTATCTCAAGCTGTAAAAGTTGATTATAATAATGTATTGGGTGGAACACAAAGATTAATAACTTCTGAATCGTTTTCTTTATCAAAAGATGTAGAATATACCCTTTCGTTTAAAACTCTTTTAAATGGTACTGCTACAACGGATAAATACATCAAAGCATACTTTAGTGGTTCTTATACAAATAATTTAGGAAATCCTGCATCATTTACTCAGTCATTTATGACGGTAAGTGGTTCGGCAATATATAATACAAGACAAAATGTATCTCAAAATATTCTTGCAGAACGAGATATAGATGCAAAGTTAGTTTTAGAGTTTAAAGGTGATGATTGGTATGCTTCGAGTATATCTTTGAAAAATGCACAAGAAACATCTTTTTCACCAGATGAATTTATCTTAATACAAGATATACCAAGAAAACTCGCAGCAGAAACTTTTGATTTTAGATTTGAGTTTTATGATATAAATAACAATTATATTCCTGTTGATGTAACCGCAACCGCAACATTTACAGGTGGTAATGATTTTCCATCAAGTGGTAAAATTTTAACTTTTGAATCAGATAGAAATGCATTTAGATTTTCAACTGGTTCGATTGCTAATCCATATAATCAAACAATACAATTTAAAACAACTACACAAAACTTAACTGGTTCAATATTATTTGAATCACAAGCATTTGATGTTGATGGTAATTATTTATCACCAAGTAACTATTCACAATATCCTGGTCTTTTAACAAATATAACTACGGCAGGTGCATTACTAACACTTAACAATTTTACAGGTTCATATAGTGGAGTCGGAACTCCACCTTATGTTGGTTCTATTGTTTATACTGCCTCGTTAGAAACCTTACAAGAATTTGAAACTGTATATCGTTTAGAAGATGGTGATAACGCACCAGCATTGATTGTAACTTCAAATGCAAATCAGTTTATTTATGAACCAAGTAAACTTATACCAAAACCAAGTGGTCAAGCAATTACAGTTCGTGCACAAAGAAAAAATCTTGCATCACTAATTACACCAATAGAGGTTAATAGTGGTAGTAACTTACCTCCATTAACGTATGTAAGTACAACAAATGGAGTTGATACTTATACAATTTCTGCAACTGAATTTTCTCAATCATTTGCTGCAAATAATTTTGATGAAGTAACTTATTCATTTACGGGTTCGGATGTATTTGGAAATAATCAAACTGATGAGATTACACTTTCAAAAGTTGTTAATTTTGATGCGGTTTCTTTTGTTCTATCAAATGAATCAACTTCATTTCCAGCGAATTCAATTGGGGTAGTAACGGATGGATTTAGTGCATCAAGTGGTTCGGTTAGAATGTTTATTGGTAGTAATGAAATTCCATTTGATGATTCTTTATCAAAGAATACATTTGAAATCACCAACTTACAAGGAACAAATTGTACTCCAAATGGAGGACAAGGTTCAGACCCAACTACTAATGAATATGGTATAACAGCAATGAGTGCAGATGAAGCAGCTCTTGCGGTAACAGTAACTTACAAGGCAGGTGATAATTCTACAACTCAATCATTTGATAAATTAGTAACTTATAATAAGGCCAAAAAAGCACAACCAAGTATTACTTTTAGTGTAACTCCACAGGCTCAAACTGTATCTGCTAAATCTACTGGTGGTTTAATTGGAACAATAACCGATGTGCAGGTTCTTGGATTTGAAGGAAATACGACTTTAACTTATAATCAAGGTACTCTTTCTCCAGGACAATATAAAATCACAGATGTAACTGGTGTAACTGCCTCAGATACGACTCCAAGTACATCTACAATTGATATAACAACTTTTAGTGGAGATGATGTAACTGGTACTGCTACTATTGAATATCGAGATAGTGAAGGTACAAGTGGAACATCTAGTATTAAATTTAGTTTATCAAAAGCCAAAAAAGCTGCACCAAGTGTATTAACAAAAATATCACCATCAACTCAAACAATTAACTCAAGTTCGGCTGGATTTGAAACTCCACAAAATGTAGAAGTAATTGTATTAGAGGGGGGTGTAGAATATACCTATGATGATTCACTATCAAGTGGTGGTGATTCAAATGCTCAGAAATTTAGAATTATAGATATAGTATCTGGTTCACAAGTTGGTACAAGTCAATTTATTACACCAACAACACAATCAATAGCAACTTATAGTGGTACTAATGGTAATGTAACCATGTCCTATGTTGATTCGGAAGGTACTTATGTACAAAATAAAGTAGCAAGATTTGATGTATCGGTTTCTAAGACGGGTGTTGATGGTGACCCTGCTAAAGCAGTTCATTTAAAAACAGATAAATTCATAATCTTATATGATGAATATGGAAATGTAAGTGGTTCTAGTATAATTGGATTAACAGGTTCTGCACAAGGATATGATACTCCTGAATATGAGTTTAGACAAAATGATAATATTATCCGGGCATTTAGTACAATCAATACAATGGAAGTTCCAACCGATGGTGGGTCTTTACCCTCAAAAGATGGAACTGCATTTTTTGAAGTAAGAACACGAGAACAAGGTGAATCTTATACAAATGTAGATGATGAAG
>Ga0181576_10002768_pt1 | contig 13028 bp, 10 predicted proteins | sample 101ome_22_FD_132464 | JGI IMG/M metagenome (GOLD analysis project Ga0181576, IMG submission 132464) | Coastal salt marsh microbial communities from the Groves Creek Marsh, Skidaway Island, Georgia - 101412BT metaG (megahit assembly) | ecosystem: Environmental > Aquatic > Marine > Intertidal...
ACTACCTCGGTAAACCCTCCGGTCCTCTCCTGCAAACCAATGATTCGCAGCCAATGATTGGCCCAGGACATGGGTGAGTCGACATGACCAAACATAATCGTCACCGTACTAAACAGGCCCTGCTCATGCGCTGCCTCCATAATCTCCAGCCAGCGCGTTGCAGAGACTTTGTCGGGACACAAGGTTTGGCGAACGCCCTCGTCCAGGACTTCCGCTGCTGTCCCTGGCAAAGAGTCGAGGCCCGCCTCTTTCAACATACTGAGGTAACGGTCCACTGGCAGCCCGAGCGTGCTGGCGCCGTGATCGACCTCGAGTGGCGAAAAAGCGTGTACGTGTATCTCGGGCGCTGCCTCTTTCACAGTGCGAACGATGTCTAGGTAGGTTTGACCCGTGTAGTCCGGGTGAATGCCACCCTGCAGACATACCTCGGTGGCCCCAAATTGGGCCGCTTCGCAGACTCTGCGATGCAATTCCGATCCATCGATGTCGTAGGCCGCACGCCCGCTCGCCACCTCGCCACCTCCCTTGGAGAAAGCGCAAAAACGGCAGCTGTACTGACAAACATTGGTGTAGTTGATATTGCGATTCACTACGTAGGTGACCGCCTCACCTACCTGGCGTCGCCGAAGCGCGTCCGCGGCATCGCAGATCGCATGCACATCTGCATCGCGCGCTCGGAAAAGCGCCAACATTGCCCGCGCATCGATCGGCTCCTCGCGCAAGCAGGCGTCGAGGATCATTTGTATTCCCGAATCTATGCGCTTACCGACGCCTCCCTCAACCCGCGGAGGCGCCTCCGACACACCTGCCCGCCACTGATCGTCCCGGGAAAAACCCTCTGCATCAGCGCACTCCAACACGCGCCGCCGCACCTCTTTCGCGAGCCACTTCCCGTCGCTGAGATACTGGGGATAAACCGTTAACCGCGCGACCAGCCGCTTATCGCGCTCAGCCGTCGCGGCACGGAGCGCTTCGAGACTGGGCCAAGGCGCTTCGGGGTTTACATAATCTGGCGTTACCGGCGACACGCCACCCCAGTCGTTAATGCCTGCATCGATCAATTGACCCAACTGCCCTGGGCTTAGGTTGGGGGGCGCCTGAATGCTCACATCAGGCGGAAGTATCAGTCTGGCCTGAGCAACGGTCCACAGGAGCTCTTCAAAATCGGCATCGGTCGCTCTAGCCATACGCGTGTCTGGCTTGGCACGGAAATTCTGCACGATCACTTCCTGAATATGCCCATAGCGAAGATGCAGACGCCTGATTCCCTCAAGATCGCGCAGACGCTCCTCCCGCGACTCTCCGATCCCGACCAAGAGGCCAGTCGTCATCGGGATCCTGCGCGCACCCGCTCGGGCCAACGTCAACCAGCGACGGAAGGGCTTCTTATCTGGGGAGCCGAAATGCGGCCCGCCACGATCACACAGGCGGTCCGCTCCTGATTCGAGCATCAATCCCATTGACGCCGATACCTGCCGAAGCCGCTTCAACTCCCTTCCAGTCAACGTGCCAGCGTTGATGTGAGGCAATAATCCCGTCTCAGTCAGGATGCGCCTGGCTACTTCAGCGACGTAATCCACGGTGCTGGCAAAGCCTCGAGCATGCAGCCACTCTCGGGCCGCGCGGTATCTCCGCTCGGGCTTTTCTCCCAACGTCAACAAAACTTCGCGACAACCTGCGCGCGCACCTTTTTCTACCGTCTTGAGAATGTCCTCGATTTCCAAGTAGAGGCTCGAGAGCTGAGAGGGTGTCTTGGCGAAGGTGCAGTAGTGGCAAACGTCACGGCACATCTGCGTGACGGGGATGAACACTTTTGGGCTGAACGTCACGTTCGCGCCGTAATGGCCGTCGCGAATGAATCTGGCACGCGCCATGAGCACGTCGTCCATTTCGACAACGTCACCCCCATCCGCCAGCATCAACGCTAACGGCATCAAAGCCCGCTGATTATGATCTGCCCCCATAGCCCCGCTACTTTACAGGTTTAGTGGTGACAATGGATAGCCGGCAAGTCGAGTTGGGGTTGATACTGCTTGGACCACGCCGCCGTGCTCCGACCCAACTGGTCCGTATACCGATTCAGACGTTCCAGATCCGAGGGAGCATCGAGATCCATTAACAAACCGGACCGCTCCACGGCGCGCCATCTGACAGAACCAACCCGCGCAGCTTCGCAATGCTGCGCGAAACTGTTCACACCGAAACATAGTGGCAAGATCTGATCAGCCCATCGCAGCAACGCGTTGGTACCTTCCCGCGCGGTGTCGGGCGCGAATACGGCGTGCCCACCTTCTGACGCATCAATCAGTGCAGACAGATCTTGCTGCGTCAAAAACGGTAAGTCTGCGTGCATGAACAGATGCGCCTCCGCAATGCTCTGCTTGGCGACAAATTCGAGGGCCCCATTTAGCCCACGCTCCGGCGCATCGACTTCCCGCCAAGCCGAAACCCCGTCTGGCAAAAGGCCCGCTTCTGTCCACCCGTCACCGCAAATGATATGCACGGTATGAATCCGGGAATCGGCTTGCAGAAGAGAAAGCACATCGATCGCCATAGCTGAGACAAGCGCTTCTCGCGCATCGTCCCCCAATACGGGCACCAGACGTTTCTTGGTCATGGATAACGTCTTTAAAGCCACTATGGCGTCAATCCGCATCGCAACAAGCCTCTAGCAGCCAGGCACCGAATCGATCGGCCTGCTCTGGAGTCGACATAAGTGTTGAGGTCACTCGGATGTCCCTACCCTCGCCTGAAGATGTCTCCAGCAGATTTTGATCCGATGCGTCCCATACCCACGCGTCGACCAACCCCGGGTAACGATCATCTATCCAGCGAGTCCATTCCGCCGCTGACACCGTCAGCCCCAATTCCGACATGATCTTCGCGGCCGGTCCCTTGAGTGCCTCACCATCCACTATGGGAGATATCGCCACTACACGCCTCGCTGCTCCTCGAAGCAGCGGCACCATTCCCGGAATATCTAGGATGGGAGCAAGACTTAAAAAAGGATTGGAGGGGCCCAACACCACATCGACGGCACCCCCATCACGCGGCCCCATGAAATCTCTCAGCGCGTTACTCGGCGAGGCCATCCCGATCCCTTCATAGAAGACGTCCTTCAAGGCAGGTTCACATCGGCGCGCCACAAAATATTCCTGGAAACCCAGCTCACCCTGATCTGAGACGACCTTGGTCCGCACGGCCGATTCGGTTGCGGGGAGCACAGTCATCCATGGGGGTACAGCGAGACGGCGCGCCAGAGACTCGGTCGCTTCTACAAGACTCAGCCCCTCGGATAAAAGCGAAGCGCGCAACAGATGCAAGGCTATATCTTTATCGCCCAGCTGAAACCAGCCGGGTCCGCCCAAGGCTCTGAGCTCATCGAATACGGTCCAGCTCTCTCCGGCTCGCCCCCACCCTCGCTCTGGATCAATGTTTTGTGCTGCCGAATAGAGAACGCTGTCTGTATCGGGACAAATCAACAAACCCAGATGTTCAAAGTCGTCACCAGGATTGGTCACAACCGCCACTGACCTGTCGCCGGCCACGCGAGACAGCGCGCCGGCCAGCCGGGCCCCGCCGCCGCCGCCGCTCAACAGAACCATTCGGTTGCCGGCTTCCCGAGTATGTGTATCCGAGTTCAACGAAACATATCCTGATCGAGAGGCCGAAGAAGCTGCTGGGCCGAAGCGTTTCCTGAGCGCCGCAACTGGCAGCCCTCCACCCATACAACAGGTTGCCCCTGATTGGTTTCACCCTGCACCAGCGATGCCGCGGCCGCTATAGAATCCGCGATCGCGGGGGCCGTCACTTGCATCAAACGACCATCGAGGTCTGGCTCGCCAACTTGGTCCCAAACGCTTTCCATTCCCGCAACGCCAATGGCAAATCCCACGGTGCCCATTCTCCAGGGTCTACCCAGGCTATCGTTGATCACGACTGGTATGGTCTGACCGAACGCCTCGCTGAGCGCTTCCGACAACCTTTTCGCACTGGCGTCCGGGTCTGCCGGCCATAGCAGCACTTGCTCCCCTTTCTCGTCATCTGTTGCACCCACGTTGGAAGCGTCGTTTCCCGCATTGGCAAGAATGTGCCCCGTCCGGTGCTCCACAATAATCAGCCCTCTGCGAACCCGAATAACAGCCTTGGCCTCACGGAGTATGAGTGAAACCAGCCTGGCATCTTTTCCAGACTCCACGGCGAGCGCGTGAGCTTCGTCGGTGACCTCAACATCATCTAACGCGATCAGTCTTCCCTCGGACTTGGAGACAATCTTCTGGGCAACGACAAGCACCGTTGATTCACTGGGGTGAAGACCCTGACGCCGCGCAGCGGCAACAATCAACTCAGGCAGAGCGTCACCGGCCAACACTGCCGGGAAGTCCGTAATAGGAGTCAGTTGCAGGGCACCGGGCTTCACAACGTCATTCAATTCCCGTCAAGCGCAATCCCGCGTGGGTCTTATATTGCTTGTTGATGTTAATGAGCACCGACGTCAACGCTTCAGCGGCAGCCGCGTTGTGGATCAGTCCCGCATGAAAGCCCCGCATGCCCATGGCCTCGATCAAATCGATCACTGCCTGTCTGGCTGTTTTTTCATTTCCGGTGACCAACACATCACAGGGGATTTCCATGTCCGCCTGCAGGTGCGCCGCAGCCACGTTCTGAAAAGCGCTGACCACATGCACAGCCTCTCCCAACAGCGTCTGGGCAATCATCCCCGCACTGCCTTCAGGGGGTAACTGCACTCGAGCTACCCTTGGCGGCACCAGCGGAACGGTCACATCGACCAGCACCTTGCCCTGTACGACCTCGCGAATCGTCTCAAGCGTGGGCGTATGAGCGGAAAATGGCACCGTCACAAATACCATGTCGCCACGGTCCGCGGCGCTGACGTTATCCATTCCCTCGATCGGCTGATGATCGACCCCCCGACTCCCCAATTCGGCGTTGAGCGATGCGGCCGCCTCAACCGCCTGATCCGGTTTGCGCGAACCGATCAGAACGGGATGGCCCGCTGTGGCCAGTCGCAGCGCTAATCCGCGACCGAGATCGCCTGTACCACCGACTATCCCGATCGGCAGATGTGTGTTGGAAGACATATTCGTAACCTCTATTGTGGACTGATCGTTGACAAGGTTCAGAGCGTTGGCGATAGTGACGAACGCAACTTGCTGAACGCAAGTAAGTTTAGCTTAGACTGGCTTCTCGCAAGAGCCAGAATGCGAAAAAAGCGGCCTTACCAAAGGCCGCGCGGGAACAGAGTGTACTGGAGTATCGGCCTCAAGACAGGCGTGCCAGTGAGCGGGAGAAATAATATGAGCACTAACCATTCTGCAGACTACGATGTCATCGCTGTTGGCGCAGGCTTCGCGGGCATTTCACTGAGTTACCACCTTCGGGAAGCGGGCTTTAACGTAAAGATTTTTGATCGCGCCGACGAGGTGGGAGGCACCTGGGCTTGGAACAAGTATCCCGGAGCTGCTACCGACAGCGAATCCTACTACTACTGCCTCACCTTTTCGAAGGAAGTGCTGCAGGAATGGTCTTGGAGCAAACGATACTCTGGATGGGAAGAGACGCAGGCCTACCTCAAGTTTGTCATGGACAAATTTTCGCTGTGGCCCATGTTCCAAATGAGTACCGAGGTAGAGAGTGCCACGTTCGATAACGATACCGGGTTGTGGAATGTGCAAACCGGAGACGGCAAGACTCATACAGCAAAATATTTCGTGAGCGCTATGGGCATGATCTCACAGCCCGTCATCCCCACTTTCTCTGGCATCGATCGATTCGCGGGCCCCATTTTCCACTCTTCGCGTTGGCCGGATGGGCTTGATGTCGCGGGCAAACGCGTCGGCATCGTTGGGGCGGGTGCCACCACTGTCCAGATGCTGCCAGAGGTTGCCAAAACAGCTTCGCAGGTAACCGTGTTTCAACGAACGCCCAATTTCGTACTGCCCGCCATGCAGAAGGATATGACGCCGGAATGGGAAAAAGAGATTAAGGATAACTACGACGAAATCATCGCCAAAGCCCGCAACCACATGTTTGGCATGGCCTTCGAGCAGCCACCGGGGCGCAATGCTGTCGATACGCCTCCAGAGGAGGTGCAACGCATCTTTGAGGAACACTGGAAGGGCAGCTTCCGGTGGGTGTTCGAGACATTTGACGACTTGTTGGGCAGCGCGGAAGCCAATCAAATGGCCTCAGACTTTATTACCAGCAAAATCAAGGAAAAGGTTAACGACCCGGAGTTGGTGGAACTGCTGACGCCCAAGGGCTATCCGCTTTTTGCCAAGCGCCCGCCGCTGGATCACGGATACTACGAAGCTTACAACCGCGACAACGTCAAACTGGTCGATATCAAAGATCGCGAGCCGATTCAGGAGATTACCGAAACCGGTATTCAAACCACTGAAAACCTCTATGAGTTCGATATCATCGTGTTGGCGACTGGGTTTCAGGCCTACACGGGCGCGCTGGAGGCCATTGACATCCGTGGAGCAGACGGCCACACCCTGCGTGAAAAATGGCAAGATGAATCGAAGTCCATCATGGGAGTGTACGCCTCGGGATATCCCAACTTCTTTATGATCACCGGCCCGCAGGCTCCCTTCGCCAACCTGCCTACTTCAATTGAGCAGAACGTGGCTTACATCACTGACTGCATTACCAAGATGGAAACGGAAGGTTATGATCGTTTTGAGCCCAGCCAGCAGGCTGAGGACGAATGGTCGGAGCACACGGCTGAGATTCACAACCAAACCTTGATGGCTCAGGGCGACAAGGTGAATTCCTGGATGATGGGCGCCAATCTGGAAAAACGAAAACCGCGAGTGTTAGTGTACTTCGGCGGCGCGCACATTTATTACGACAAGCTTCGGGAATCCGCCGATTCAGGATTTCCGGAATTGTCTTTTAGCAAGAGCGCGGCCTGAGGCACTCACACCCCTGCGCCGTACTCAGCGTCCAGCGCGGCAATAAACGCATCCAGCTCTGAGGCGGGCAAGCGGTTAATACCAGCCGCCGCTTCCCGCCCTCCGCCGCTCTCAAACTGAGCGCAAACGCGCTCGGCACCGAACCGTCGCTCAAACGGCGCCCTGACACTCACGAGAAAAGCACCGTCATCCTGCTCGGTCAGTACCGCATGCGCGCGCTTCGGATAGCTGCGAACCAAATCATTACTAAATACGCCGCTGACCCGACGCGCCCATGCCTCATTGGGCAACTGGTATACCGCATAGCCGGAAAGCTCGAGGAGAGGATAAGTCGCCTCCGAGGCAGCGATGTCGCTGGCATAGCCATCACGTAGCTGCCTGTAGACGTCAGACTCTGCGAATGCAAGGGGCTCGCCAGCGCTATACAGCGCCTCATAAAGGGCTTCAGGGTGGAAATGCAGATCAGCCAATGACGGCCCGTAACCGTTGTAATTAACGCAAACACCCAAGTCCTTGATGCGCATCATGTCGCGCTCGCTGATGCCGGATTTGATTGCCAACAGTTTCGCTGGCTCGTCGAGATTGTCGCCAAAGGCGCCCGCTATGGCCCACTGCACTCTCGCGCCTCGCAATCGCGCGTTGATCAATAGCGCCGTACAAACCTCCGGCGCTTCGCTGATAGTGACAGACAGGTTGGCGTGCTCTGGCACCTCGCCCGGCGCGTGATGGTCTACGTAGTCGATCACCGCACCGGCATCGAGCAATCGCCCAAGGGCGGCGGCGTTTTTTGCCATGGAGATATCCAACACAGTGATGTGGTCGCCCTGTCCCGCGTCGACGCGCTCAAGGAGTGCAATATCGCGCTTGATGCCGGTTACCAGTCTGGATGTTTCGGGGTGCTCCAGTCGCAACTGCAGAAGCGAACAGATTCCATCCGCGTCACCGTTAAAAACATCAAAGCGCATTGGGTTGGCCCTCGCGTGAGTGACTGCGATCACGACCCGTTGGGTTAACCGGGTCAAACTTCATCAGCGCCTAGGATATCGGTTTTAATCGCAATTTGATGTCATCGCCGCGCGGATGGTACTCCTCCCAGAGGCGGCGATAACCGGTGCGAGAGATTTTCCAGACGCCAGACTCCTTGCGATAGCTATCATCGTAAAGCGCGCTGCCCATGATGGTGACGTTATGGTTTAACTCGACGAAAATATCCTGCAAATACCAGATGCCTGTCGCGCTATCACCATCGACTGAAATTTCAGGGTGGTGCCCGTTATGCATCCCAAAGGCGTTGGGCGTGAAAGACTTTTTATAGAACGCCTCAAGAGCCTCCCAACCCTGCAGCTCAAACTCATAATCGGCCCCTTTAAAGTGCGCGGCCGCATCATGGGTGAACACCGACTGCAGACCTTCCAGGTCACGGGTATCCAGAAAACGAAAGTATCGCGCCTTGAGCTGCTTGATCAGTTCGATAGCCTCAAGATCCAGCATGGCTTACCTCAATCCTGATATGCATTGATATGCTTGGCGGCCTGATAGGCCATGGTCATAGCGGGCCCAAGGGTAGCACCCGGGCCCGGATAGGTCGGCAGGATTGCCGCTGCGCAGTTGCCAACAGCATAAAGCCCATCCAGCGCAGCGCCGTTCTCATGAAGAACACGCGCATGGGTGTCGGTATCAAGCCCACCTAATGTACCGAAATCTCCCGCTTCAATGCGCATGGCGTAATACGGCGGCTGATCAATGGGCGCCAGGCACGGATTGGGCTGGATGGCCGGGTCGGCGTAATAGCGGTCATAGGCCGAATCGCCCCTGCCAAATTCTTCATCTGTTCCCGTCTCGGCGTAGCGATTCATGTTGGCGATAGTTTGCTCCAGCCCATGTGGGTCGATCCCAAGTGCGGTAGCGAGCTCGCGTACGGTATTTGCCTTGGCGACGAAGCCGCTCTCGAACCACTTTTTAGGTAACTGCCAATCCGGCTTCATCGCCTCTGTCATCATGGGGCCGACCATGTAGTTTTTGCGAAAGCGCGAATCGAAAATATGCCAAGCGGGTGCATTCGGATGCGCATCCGAATGGGTACTGAAAAGCGCCTTCTGAAACGCCATGTAATTTTGGGATTCATTGGCAAATCGCTTGCCATCTCGATTGACCACACAGGACCCCGGGAACGACCTCTCCATAATGGCTAATCTGGGGGTGGGCTCGTCGGGAACAACTAAAGTTGTCGTCCACCACGCATCGTTCATAAGGCGGGTCTGGGCGCCGAGCGCGAGCCCGCACTCCAGCGCATCTCCTTCGTTGAGCGGGTTACCTGCACTCCATTCGGTGTTGGTTGGAGCAGGCAAATATTGCTCGCGAAGCAACTGGTTTTTCTCAAAACCGCCCGAGGCTAGCACTACGCCCTTTCGGGCCCGAATACGCTCCGTCTTTCCTTGGCGTAGCACTTCCACACCCAGAACCGCCGCGCCGTCGCCAATCAGCCGCGTCAACCGAGTATTCAATTCAATAGGGATTTCACGTTTCAAAATAGAGAGATACAACCTCGCGACACCCGCGGATCCGCAGCACAATCGCCTGGAGATGGGTGTCCGCATTCGCCAGGGTAGATCGCGGACATAATCCCATATCATTCCTGCGAGTAAGCGCTTCCATCCGGGGAGTTGCACCATCAGTGTATGGGCCTCCACCTGCGTAAAGTGGATTCGATTGAACATGCGCATCATGTGATGCGTCCAGGTCATGTTGCGCCAGTTAGTGCCCAGTTCAGAAGCCATTACCGGACTGGGTTCCAAGGAGCGGTGGCCTTCGCGAGCACCCTCCATATTGGTGTAATAGTCTGGATAATGCTCGAGTGACTCGTAGCGCACATCGGTGCGATCGTGGAGAAACCGAAGCATTTTTGGACCATTATCCAAATAGGCGTCGATCAGGGTCTCCGGAACGTCCTCTCCGAACAGGGTGTGAGTGAGATAAGCCTTGGCAGCTTCCCGGGAATCCTGCGCGCCGGCCTCCTGAGCATAGTGGCTGTTTGGCACCCAGATACCACCGCCCGACGTGGCACTGGTTCCGCCGATCTTGGGTCCCTTTTCGATAAGGAGTACATCCCGCGTGCCCATCTCCCAGTTACACAGCGCGGCAGTCAAACCACCATTGCCTGTCCCGACGACCAAGACATCGACCTCGCGATCCCACTGTTCATTCGTAATATTCATGCAGTGATTCCCATGGCGAGCGTGCCGCGCATTGTCACGGATGTTGACTCGACACCGAGATCACCTCGCCGGTCATGTAGCTGGAGTAGTCCGACGCCAAAAACATCATGACATTCGCCACTTCCCACACTTCGGCCCCCCGACCAAACGCTTCCCGGGACGCTAGCTCAGTGAGCAAGCTTTCCGGTGTCGTTTTGCGCAGAAAATCATGTAGCGCGATGCTCGGTGCCACCGCATTAATCCTGACGCCAAAATCAGCCGCTTCCAGGGCGGCACAGCGGGTCAGTGCCATAACACCGGCTTTAGCCGCTGCGTAGTGGCTCTGCTCTTTTTGCGCCCGCCATCCCAGCACTGAGGCGTTATTAACGATAACCCCACGCTCCCGTTTGGTCATGCGCCCAAGCATAGCCCGGGTCATCCGCATGGTGCCGGTGAGCGTCACATCGATCACCTGGCTCCAGGCATCATCCGTCATGTCGAGTAAAGAGCAGGTCCCGCCCAACCCGGCGTTATTGATCAGTACGTCTATGCCACCAGACACCTGCTCGGCTTCGTCTACCAGCCTTTGCACCGCCGATTCATCGGTCACATTGGCAACCACGCCCACAACAGAAACTGACGTCTCGGCAATGTCGGTGAGCGTCTCCACCGCCTGCGCCAGACGCGCTTCGTGGATGTCACTGATCACCACGCAAGCCGCACCCTCTTCGATCGACTTTTTAGCGGCTGCAAAACCGATTCCGGCGCCCGCCGCCGCCGTAATCAGGACGGACCGTCCGGCCAATAGCTGATGACCCGGTACGTACGCAGGCAGCGATTTACTGTCGGTCTCGATACTCATTCCTTCAAGCATCTCCTCTCGGCTCACGGGGCATACCCAAGGCACGCTCGGCGATCAGGTTGCGTTGAATCTGGTTGGTGCCGCCATATATGGTATCGGCTCGGGTAAAAAGAAATAAGGACTGCAGCCGATTCAATTCGTAAGGGGCCGCCTCTACCAGTTCAGCCTCCGGACCAAGCACATCCACCGCCAGCTTGCCCAAATTGCGGTGCCAGTTGGACCACGCCAGCTTGTAAATCATGGCCTCTCTTGAGAGCGATCCGTCATCATCGCCAGAGAGCATTCTCAAACTGTTGTAGCGCAGGGTGCGAAGCCCTATGTGTGCCTCGGCAATACGCTGACGCAATGCCGGCTGCTGTGCTGAGCCATTGGCCCTCGCTATGCGAATCACCTCGTCCAGCTCCACCTGAAACAGCATTTGCTGTCCCAGTGTGGACACACCTCTCTCAAAGCCAAGCAAACCCATCGCAACGCGCCAACCATCACCCGCTTCCCCCACCAAATCTTCCGCAGCACAGGCGGCACCGTCAAAAAATACTTCGTTGAACTCAGCGGTCCCTGTCAACTGCTTGATCGGACGGATATCGATGCCCTTCTGGGCCAGCGGCAATAAAAAGAAGCTCAGTCCTTTATGACCTTGTTGCTCGGGATCGGTGCGCGCCAGCACGAAGATAAAGTCAGATTCGTGTGCAAGAGATGTCCACACCTTTTGGCCATAGAGACGCCAGCAGGCTGCCTCGGCATCCCATTCGGCCCGGGTCTTAATATTGGAGAGATCAGATCCCGCTGCGGGCTCCGAGTACCCCTGACACCAAAACGCCTCCCCTTTCCGAATGCCAGGCAAGAACCGCTGCTTTTGATCCTCGGAACCATAAGCGAGCAAGGTCGGGCCAGTGAGAGTTTCACCGATGTGCCCCATCCGGCCAGGACCGCCGGCGCGCGCATATTCCTCATTGAAGATAACCTGTTGCTCAATACTTGCACCGCGGCCACCCCACTGCTCCGGCCAACCGAGACAGGTCCAACCCCCTTCGGCAAGACATCGTTCCCACTCTTTCCGCTCGGGCACAAATCGATGCTCGTCTCCAGGGCCGCCACGTCCGCGAATGACTTGAAATTGGCCAACAAGATGCTGGGCCAGCCAGGTGGCAACCTCTTCACGGAAGCATTCGTCTTCCTCACTGAACTCAAGCCGCATGGCTATCCGCTCCCGGTGCGTCAACATCAAGTAACGCGGCAGCAATCACTTCGCGGGATTCATCAGGCCTTCCCAAGTAGGATTCCAGTGCCCGCGCTCGCTTGAAGTACAGCTGAATATCGTACTCCTCTGTGATTCCCACACCGCCGTGGAGCTGGATCCCCGTACCGGCAACAAAAAACGCAGCGTCGCCGGCTGCGGAGGCAACCATGGCTGCCGCCTCGCGAACCGCCTCGGCGCGCGCGTTGCCCCGTAACCAGGCGTCCGCCGTGCAGGCGGCATAGTAGAGCAGGGAGCGGGCCGATTCGACTTTGAGCATCATATCGGCTGCTTTGTGCTTGACGGCCTGAAACGACGCAATGGTGCGCCCAAACTGGACACGCTCGCCCACGTAATCCACCGTTATATCGAGCGCACGCTGGGCGCAGCCGACTTGCTCCGCCGCCACCAGTACTCTGCCCATATCTAGCGTGGTCTCGAGCGCCGACAAACAATTATCTGCCAGCAATGCAGATCCCTCGACCACCACATTCTCCAGCTTTACGTCTGCCATTGACCGCGTCTGGTCCAGCGTCACTCTATGGTTTATTTCGATCCCGGCCAGGTCGGAAGGCAAACCAAAGAGCATTACGCTCCGCTGGTCTTCCGATACCGCAGCCACCAACAACCACTCGGCAACCGCGCCACAACTGACAAACCTGGCCTCGCCGTGGAGGCGCCATCCCTCACCGCGCTTCACGGCGGAAACGGCGATGCCCGGAGCGCCCCAGTCGGGTCGCGCAGCAGTGTGCGCGAGGGTCACGACCGCTCCACCCGCGATCGCTTGCAATATC
>Ga0181576_10002776_pt1 | contig 13008 bp, 10 predicted proteins | sample 101ome_22_FD_132464 | JGI IMG/M metagenome (GOLD analysis project Ga0181576, IMG submission 132464) | Coastal salt marsh microbial communities from the Groves Creek Marsh, Skidaway Island, Georgia - 101412BT metaG (megahit assembly) | ecosystem: Environmental > Aquatic > Marine > Intertidal...
AGCCTTCATGGCAAAGCAATTGGGATCTTGCGCATATATCATTATGCCTGAAGATTCTAATCCTCTGAAGATCAAGAATGCAAGGAAATGGGGGGCCGAAGTTCAATTATGTACACCAGGAATCGAATCCCGGCTACGTTCTGCAGAAAAGGTCATGCATGAAAAAGGTGCTATCATGGTCCCCCCTTTTGACCACCCTTGGATCGTAGCTGGACAGGCGACCGCTGCGATGGAAACGTTTATGCTCAGATCGGATGTAGACTACTTGGTAACCCCATTGGGCGGAGGAGGTCTGCTCGCAGGATCTGCCCTTGCAGCGAAATACTTTTCACCTGAAACCAAGGTCATTGGAGCGGAACCTGATCAAGCAAAGGATGGATACATCGGATTCAAGAAAGGTGAAAGGGAAAGAACAGTACAAGCTAATACTGTTGCCGATGGATTAAGGACTCCAGTCGGTGAGGTTCCTTTTAACATCATCAAGGAAGAAGTCGCAGACATTTGGCTGGCACAGGAAGAGAAGATACTTCCATGGATGTTCAAATTCTGGCAGGAAACCCACCTGATCATTGAGCCTTCATGTGCCGTACCAATTGCCGCAATGGATACCAATCGCGATCAGTTGAAAGGAAAAAGGATCGTGGTGGTGATCACCGGAGCAAACGTGGATCTGGGTCAGTTGACCTCTGCCGGCGACGTTGACGCAACGCTAGGCTGAACACTCTTGGCTATAGCTTCAATCTCTCTGATCAACGGGGCTTTATCGAATTGAGGAGCGTAAGCATAACCTTCGACCATGTATTGCATACCGTTGTCAGGATTGAAGAAGACCAATGAATAGAACGGTCCTCCCATAAAGTAACCCTCCATTCTCCAAAGTCCGCGAATTTCTTTGGCGGTCTGACCATGGAAATCAATCAGTTTCGATTGGGGCAGGATCACTTTTTCGCTGATGGTCATGTGACTCTCTTGTGGACCCTTCACGTATTTTCCATTGATGGTATTCTTCCATTCGTAGATACTCGAATCCGAAAATTGTATGGCGTCGGTATAAGGCCTCCAATAGATCATAAAGCCCTGGCTGATCGTATGCTGATAACCGCCAACGGGCTTCGACTGATCCAATCGCATCCAAAGGAATTGATCGTTTTCTACAGCAACAGAAAACATGTCTTGCATGATAATGGAGAGTCCGGTTTTCTCTTTGACCTGTGCGTTCAGTGAGGCCCGACCAAAGTCCTTGTTGCGTTCGATCAGCCGGTCTATTTCTGCTTCATAGAACATATCCAGGATCTGATCCATTCGCTCTTCGATCACTTCATCAAGATCATCCCAAGTCTGAAGATTGATGGTAATGAATAGCTGCTGTCTTGCATAGGCGTTTCTGCGAACCTGAACTGAATTTTCCTTTTTCGGATGAACCTCGAACTTTAGCACATTGCGATGGGTTCGAAAGTGGTCCTGAAAACCCTGTTCCTTGACTTCAATGCGTTTGAGCATGAGTTCTGCCTGGGGAAGCCCGTATAGAACACGATTCATTCCCTTCTTGATGATGTCGCCATTTGTGGTACTCCAAACTTCGGTCGGTGCAACCACACACACCTCTCCATCACTTCCCGTATTTCGGGGTAAGAGATCCTTTCTGCTCGCTTCTCCACAGGCTGAAACGAAAAGAACTGATACGGAGAGTATGACGAACCAATTTCTCATGAAGCCTTACCTATAACGATGCGTTGGCCGGGTTTCATATTGTTGAAGTTCACATTGCTGTTCCAACGCTTCAAGTCGTCGATGCTAAGGCCGCGCGCTTTTGCGATGTCCCACAAAGTGTCGCCAGGGCGGATACTGTAGTAAACGTAGTTTCCATCCTCTTCGATCTTGGCAGGCGCCGCCGGTTTTGGAGCCGGTGCTTGGTGACGGACTTGATCGGCGTACATCACTAATTTTTGACCAGGCTTCAGGCTGGTTCCACGCATTCCATTCCAATACTGTATCTGGCGAACAGAGCACCCATAGCGACTTGCGATCTTACCAAGATAGTCGCCCGAACGAACGGTGTAGTAGATCACTTCTTGCGGAGCAACCTCTTCCACTTCTTCTTCCTTTTCTGCCAATATGCTTTGGATCGTATCCTCATTCGCCACCCACAGATTGAGCTTTTCCTTCGGCAAGTAAAGGCTTCGATATTCACCATAACCCGGAACAACCTTCATTCGGTAGGCTGGGTTCAAGTGTTCAATTTCTTCTACCTGCATATCGAGTAGCTCGGCGATGGTTTCGAACGAAACCTTACGATTCACATGTACGGAGTCTACCTTGTAGGACTTGAACGCGGGGTCTGTGGGAAAGATGAAGTGTTCTGGCGCGTATTCAAACAAATAATTCACCCCTATGAAGGCGGGGACATATCCGCGAGTCTCCCTGGGTAGAAAAGGATAGATATCCCAATAGCCCTTCTTTCCACCACTGCGACGGATGGCGCGTGCTACGCGACCTTCACCACAGTTATAGGCCGCTAGAGCTAGGTTCCAGTCATTAAATAGGCCGTACAGGTAGGAGAGATATTTTGCCGCCGCTTCCGTAGACTGAACTGGGTCTGATCGCTCATCGACGTATGAATTGATCTGAAGCCCATACACTTTTCCAGTGCCATACATAAACTGCCAAAGGCCGGTTGCTCCTGCGCGGCTTCTTGCTTTAGCGTCTAAGGCAGATTCTACTACGGCGAGGTATTTCAATTCAAGCGGAAGGTCGTAGCGGTCGAAGGTTTCTTCGAAGAGCGGAAAGTATTCTTGGGACCTTCCAAGACAATTTGCGCTGAGCTCTCTTCTCTTTGAAACGTAGAGATGAATGAAGGCCTCTACGATGCTGTTGTACGAGAGATCAAAAGGAGTCTTCTCATCCAATTTCTCTAACCGAAGGCGATAGTCCTCACCTGAAAACTTTGGAAGAGCATCTGGAATCACGAGGTCTTCAGGGGCTTGAACCAACTCAGACGCCACCGATAGCAGGTCCTCGTAGTAACAAAGGATGGCGCTGTCGATCTGAGCAGCTTCGTCGATGTCCTTCAGAACCAAGGTAGAATCCTTGTTCACTTTCTCGGTACTGTCTGGCGAAACTTGCCATGCAAATGCGCTGGCGACAAGGATAAGGGCGGAAAGCGTGAGAATCGATTTCTTGATCATAAAAGAAGGTGTGTGAACGCGTTTAGGTTCAAGTTCAAATATCCAAATCAATTATCCGAATGAAAGACCCGGAAGGTTACCCTTTTCAACGAAATGGTGTTAACCCAAATAAACTAGGACAACAACGACGCTCCGTCAAACAATGTTGCCTCGTCAAAAGAGCGACCGAGCAACTGAACGCCGAGAGGAAGGCCGTCATCGGTAGTGCCCATCGGTACCGTGATGGCCGGGTTTCCAGCCAAGTTAGCCTGTACGGTGAAGATGTCTTCTAAGTACAACGCGATCGGGTCGTTGGCCTTTTCTCCAGTCTTGAAGGCGGGGTGCGGTGTGGTAGGAGAGATCAAGAAGTCGGCCTTTTCAAGGATATCGTCGGTAGCATTCTTGATCAGTCGGCGAACCTTTTGTCCCTTGCTGTAATAAGCATCGTAATACCCGGCACTTAAAACGAAGGTTCCTAGCATGATGCGTCGTTTCACTTCTGGACCAAAGCCCTCTGTACGACTGTTGTAGTATGTGCTCGGAATATCAACGGAGGCCTCACTTCGACGTCCGTAGTGCACCCCGTCATGCCTCGCTAAGTTAGAGCTGGCCTCGGCCGTAGTGAGCACATAGTAGCAAGGAACAAGGTGTTCCAAGTAAGGGAACGACGTTTCGATGACCTCGTGACCTGCGGCTCGTAGCGCCTCGAGCTTGGCTTCGAAAAGCTCTTTGGTGCGCGGGTGAAGCCCTGGGCTGTTCAACACCTCCTTGTAGTAAGCGAAGGTGTATTTGTCCTTGACGGAGCGAGCCTCGTGCACAGGTCTAGCCGAGCTCGTTGAGTCCATCTCATCACGTCCGGCCATCACTTGATAGACCAGCTCAGCGTCGTCTACTGATTTTGCAAAGGGGCCGATCTGGTCAAAACTTGAAGCAAAAGCAATCAAACCATAGCGAGATATTCGACCGTAGGTGGGTTTTAATCCTACCAAACCACAAAACGCGGCTGGTTGACGAATGGACCCTCCAGTGTCTGAACCTAAGCTGACCATACATAGGTCTGCCGCGAGGGCAGCAGCGCTTCCTCCAGATGATCCCCCAGGAACCAGCTCAGGGTTGATGGGGTTTTTAACCGGGCCGAAGGATGAGTTCTCATTCGAACTCCCCATGGCAAATTCATCGCAGTTAAGCCGTCCAATGATGATGGCGCCTTCGTCGATGAGCCGCTGAATGGAAGTGGCCGTGTAAACAGACTCGAAGGAGTCTAAGATCTGAGAGGCAGCAGTCACACCATGACCGCGGTAGCACATGTTGTCCTTTATTCCGATAACAGCCCCAGCCAAGCGGCCTACGGGTTTTCCGGAAGCAATCTTCTGATCAAGCGCTTTTGCGGCATCGATGGCGGATGACGTGAACACCTCAAGAAAGGCGTTATACTCATCTTTTTCCGACGCGCGAGTCGCATAATGACGCGTCAGTTCTTCCGCTGTATACTTACCAGCGAGCAGATCTGCACGTGTCTGAGAAAGGTCTTTGAATACAAAATCCTCCAAAGCCAACGGAGTGCTTAGTCGTTCAACTTATCGTTTGAATCAGCATCATCCTTGCTGGCATCCTTGAACTCTTTCATGCCCTTGCCAAGGCCGCGCATAAGTTCAGGAATTTTTTTACCACCAAACAGCAACAGAAGCACTGCGATGATCAATACGATTTGCCAAGGTCCTATACCGCCCATGTCATTGAATTATTATGCGAATGTAACAAGAGATACCGAGGGAATTGCCCTTTCTCCTTGTCATACGATTATTTATCAAGCACCTTAGGAACCTTGAAATAATCGCTGTCGTGAGAAGGCCCGTTTTTCAACGCTTCGTCCTGTGAAAGTTCTTTTCCAACCTCGTCTTTCCGTAACTCCAGACGATCTTCGGTCATGTAAACCAACGGCTCTATACCATCTGTATCCAAGGCGTTCAACTTGTCAACAAAGGACAGCATCTTACCTAGGTCGTTTTTAATGGCCTCTCTCTCGGCGCCGTCAAATTTCAGCCGAGCTAGTTCAGAGAGTTTGTCGATCAGTTTATCATTCAGTTCCATAAGCCTCTTTCAAAGGTCCTTCGATCACTGCAAAAGTATCATTACGTAAGTCACTTACTGAGCGACCTTCATAGTCTTTAGGATAGATCGGCGCGTGGATGATCACCTTAGACGGACCGGGTCCACCCATATTTCTAAGCGCGGGCCCCGCCTGAAGGCGCTTGAAGTTCGTCATGAAGGTAACTGGCACGATCGGCACGTTCTTTTCCATAGCAAGCTTGAAAGCTCCACTCTTGAAGACTTTCAGCTTTGGTGAGCTCGGAGGAATGGTGCCCTCAGGAAAGATGACAATATTATGCCCCTTGTCTAACTCATCCTTCGCGCGATCATAGGCTGTCTTCGCGCCTGCGATGCTGGCTCGGTCAACCGATATGTTCATCCCTTTCGAGAAGAAGATGTGGAATAAAGGCCAATCGTTGATCTCCGTTTTCCCCATGAACACGAAGTAGTCCTTGAAAACGCGGTACATGGTAATGATGTCTACGTACGAGCTGTGGTTCGGACAAATGATGAAGGGCTTTTCCGGAAGAGGAGCGCGACGATCGATACTCATCCATATTCCCGGCACACTTATCAACCACCAAGCCCAGCGCTGCATGATCCTGAAGGCCCTTGGCCAGCGCGTTTCTTTGCTCAACACCCAATTCAATAACGGATACAGCAAGATGAGTGTGGTCGCAAAAAAGACGAAGAACCACACTTTCCACAAGACCCGGAACGGTTGAAGGATGTAATACATCGGCTCAAAGGTAGGTGGATTTCACAGCCGCCACGTTAAGTTTAGTGCGTCCGTCTAGACTGTGGCAGCCTTCATTCCAAAACACTCCGTTACATTTGACCAAAATTTCATCCATGGCAAGGATCCTAACTGGAATTCAGGCGACGGGCGTTCCGCATTTAGGCAACATCTTAGGGGCAATTCAGCCTGGTATTGAGATGTCAAAAGACCCGAAGAATGAGTCGTTTCTCTTCATTGCAAACCTACACTCCCTCACAGCGATCGAGGACTCGGCTTTGATCAGCGAGAACACCTATGGGGTGGCAGCTGCTTGGCTTGCCTTTGGTTTGGATACCGAACGAACCGTCTTTTATCGCCAAAGCGACGTACCAGAAGTAACCGAGCTGATGTGGCACCTTAACTGCTTTACCCCCTTCCCGATGTTGGGTAACGCCCACAGCTTCAAGGATAAGAGTGAAAACTTGAGCGATGTGAACGCCGGCCTTTTCACCTACCCCGTGCTCATGGCCGCAGACATTCTTCTCTACGACGCCAACTACGTCCCCGTCGGAAAGGATCAAAAACAGCACTTGGAAATGACCCGTGATATCGCCGGAGCGTTCAATAATAGATACGGTGACATCCTTGTGCTGCCAGAGGCAAAGATCGATGAACGGGTGATGATCGTTCCGGGAACGGACGGCCGTAAGATGAGCAAGAGTTATGACAACTTCATCAACATCTTTTTGCCGGACAAACCGCTGAAGAAACAGGTGATGGGCATCGTGACAGACAGCACCCCGCTGGAGGAGCCTAAGAATCCCGACACATGTAACGTCTTCGCGCTGTACAAGCTCATAGGCTCTGACGATCAAGTCGCGGAGATGCGAAAGAACTACCTTGGTGGCAACTATGGATATGGTCACGCCAAGACGGCGTTGTACGAGTTGATCATGGACACCTACCGCGAAGAGCGTGAGCTTTTCACAAGGTGGATGAATGATAAAGGCGCGCTGGATAGTGAGTTGGCTAAAGGGGCCGACAAAGCGAGAGAGGTAGGAACAAAGACCCTCCGCCTGGTTCGAGAGGTGTTGGGATACTAAGGCTCTATGCCGTGTTTTTCGGTAAACTTGTGGTAAAGATCAACCTGGTGGTTGGTTAGATCGATCATCTTTCCCTCGATGAAGGCCTGTGTGATCACATTACTCTTCATGTCTAAGGGGTCGCCCCCGCATAGGAAGAACGTGGCCACCTTGCCTGGCTCGATCGAACCATAGCGTTCTTCTACACCGGCTAGCCGCGCTGGAACGAGCGTCAGACTCTCGATCGCCTTTTCATAGTCTAGGCCGTAATGGACCGCAGTCCCCACCTGAAAAGGAAGGTTTCTTGAAATCATAGCCTCCATGTCGCCGTTGGCGGCAAAGCAGATCATTACTCCGGAGGCGGAAAGCTTCTTCGCCAAGGTGAAGGGTTCATCTAAAGGAGAGTCAGGATGTACGGGAAGCTTGTGCACGCGGTCGATGACCACCGGAATATTGTTTTCTTTCAATTCTGTGGTAACCAAGTGAGCCTCGGCCCCGCCCACGATAGCGGCCTTCTTCAGCTTGAACTTTCGAATGAATTGTACAGCGTCGAGTATGTCCTTTGCCCAGTCGGCGCGGATGTAAAGACGGGCTGAACCGTCGAGCACACTGGCTAGCGATTCGAATCGGAGGTTTTGAGGATCCTTTTTATCCAAGGCTTGATAGGCAACAGCCTCTTCGAAGTAACGCTCTAGCTCGTCGACCTGATTGCCATACTCTTTGTTCCCTTTGATTTCTCCGGGAGCCGCCCACCAACCGGTCTGACGATAACGGTGAGGCCAGTTCAAATAGACCCCCTCATCTGCCCGTACCGTGGCGTCTTGCCAGTCCCAGCCATCAAAGTGAACCAAAGACGAGGCTCCCGATATGCGTCCACCCACCGGAGCGATCTGTGCCATGAGAACGCCGTTGGTGCGTACAGTAGGAATGATCTTAGACTCGGTGTTGAAGGCGGGAAGAGCGCGAACATTTGGGTTGAACTCACCCACTTCATCGTAATCGTGCGTGGCCCTGACGGCTCCGATCTCAACCAAGCCTAGTCTGCTGTCCATCACAATAAAACCAGGGAACACCTCCTTTCCCTCTGCATCAATGATCATGGAGTAGTCCGACTCATTGATACGAGATGTGTTAGCGTCGCCCACTCGAGAAAACTCGCCATTCTGGATTTCCAAGTAAGCATTCTCGATGACCTCACCATTTCCAACATGGACCTTTGCGTATCTGATCAGAACACGATCGTTGGTTGGCTTTCTAGGAGCGGGTACTTGGGCTTGTACAACGAACAACCAGCACAAACTCAACCATATGGATAGGGCGATTCTCATTCGTTGATATAGTCTTCGATTATCGTATCACAGTGGTACTCTTTCTCCTTCGTCGCAGAAACCGGACGCTTCTTTTCGGATTTATCTGCGATCATCTTCTTCACTATACGGTTGCGTTCGGCAGCCATTTCGCCCACCAATCGGTCTTGTTCGCTAAGGTCGAAATATCTCACCCCTTCGATAAAGGTTATTTCTGCCCTTGAATAAACGGAGAGCGGATTATCACTCCACATGACCAAGTCAGCGTCCTTCCCTTCCTCGATGCTTCCAATGCGGTCGTCCAGATGAAGTATCTTGGCCGGATTGATCGTGACCATATTCAGCGCTTGCTCCTCTGTCATTCCTCCGTACTTCATGGTCTTTGCGGCCTCCTGATTGAGTCGTCTACCCATCTCCGCGTCGTCAGAGTTGATGGCAGTATTTACACCCACCTTGGTAAGGAGCGCGGCGTTGTATGGAATCGCGTCGTTAACCTCAAACTTGTAGGCCCACCAGTCGGAGAAGGTTGAGCCTGCGACGCCGTGTTCGACCATTTGTGGAGCCACCTTATATCCTTCGAGAATGTGCGTAAAGGTGTTCACATTGAACCCAAACGAGTCTGCCACATTCATCAACATCAGGATCTCGGATTGCACATAAGAGTGGCAGGTGATAAAGCGCTTCTTATTCAGGATCTCTACAAGAGCATCCAGCTGAAGGTCACGGCGAACGTTTGCGCTAGGAGACTTGACTGTCTTAACGCCTTTGAGAGGAATGACTGGTTTCTGCTGTGCTTGATATTCCTGTGCGCGAGTGAATGCGTCGACATACGACTGCTCCACTCCCATTCGGGTTAGCGGGAAGCGAACACTTGGGTTGCGTGAATTCGAGCGCTTTACATTCTCACCCAAAGCAAACTTAATGAACCCATCGGTGTTGTCGATCAACATATCCTCGGCGCTACCACCCCACTTCAACTTAACCAAGGCGCTTTGTCCTCCGATCGGGTTGGCGCTTCCGTGTAGAAGTTGCGCAGCGGTAACCCCGCCAGCTAAGTGTCGGTAGATATGGATGGACCATGGGTCCACTGAGTCTTCGATCCGCACCTCAGCAGAAGAAGCTTGAGCCCCTTCGTTCACCCCACCTCGAATGGCGATATGGGAGTGTTCGTCGATCAACCCGGGGGTGACATGTCTGCCCTTCGCATCAATGCGCTTGAGGTCCGTAGGGTATAGAAAACCAGAGCCAACCCGCTTGATCTTTCCGTTTTCCACCCAAATATCAGCCTGCTCTAACTTTCCAGTATCGGCGCATGTCCAGACTACGGCATTCGTGATCACGAACGTATTTTCTGTGTTCAAACTATCCCAACCGTACGCCCTGTTCGGATGCCAGATCTCAGGCATGGTGATAGCTCTGTCTGGTTTGGCCTCAAGCTTCTTGTTCTCTTTTCCACCCACCCTGTCCTTAACGGCCGCCCAGGAGACCCACGTTCCGGTAGAGTCGATTCCTCGACCGTCAAGAAGTGTTCCTGCTAGGCTAAGTTTACCCGAAAGCCTGAACCAGACACCTTGATCGTCTGAACTGATCATGATGGACACCAACTCTCTTTCCTTGGTCACTTTGGCGTTGAGTTTTTGGTCGTCCGACTTTCGCTGGGCGGAGGCTTTGACTCCTTTCTCGCTCACCGAGGTGATGTCAAGCAAATAATCCTCACCCTCAATGACCAGGTTGTAGTTTCCCACGAAAGACTCGTCTGGGATTTCACTCTCAAAGACACGCACGCCTTTGTTCCAGTGTTCTACCACTTTCAACGGCGCTTCATTTAGGTCTTTTGTGGAGAGGAAGAAATTGGCCCATTTCCCTGACTCAAGACTTCCAATTTCGCTTGACTGAAGCACTTCTGCCGGTATGGACGTAAGGGAAGCAAGGAGTTGATCGTGAGACACTCCGGTCTCGGAGACCTCGAACAGGTTTTTCAAGAAGGTTTTGTGACTTTTAAGTGTGTCTCGACTCAAAGCGACCTTGATACCTTGATCCAGAAGAAGCCGCATGTTGAAGGGGGCCGCCTCCCAGTGTTTGAGTTGCTCCAAATTGACCATTCGGGCATCATAAGGCTCTTCTACATCATAAGCAGAAGGAAAGTCTAGAGGCTCAATGATCACGGTTCCGGCGGGCAAGAAGTCGCGAACCCGATACTCTTCTCCTGTTCCTTTCATGATAAGGGGAAGGCCAAACTCCTCTTTCAGGTCGAACACATTTCTGTAGGTCAGAGGGTGGTTGAGTTCAAAGATCAGTGGTTGAGCCCCCATTCTCACCTCAGATAGGGTGGCAAGTGAACGGTTGACCTCCTTTCTTCCTTGTTGACCTTGATACCATTCCGCATCATAGAGCGTTTGGCGAAATAGAGCAATCGCCCCCATGTGTGAGCTCGGATAATCAAACGTGCTGGAGCCTTTGTTGAGACTGAGGTGATGACTGCTCTGTATTTGGATCAGTGCTTCATTCGCGTTGTCTAGTCCAAGATGAAAAAGCGCTGCGCTGCCTCGCATGATGCCGTCTCTCTGATGAACATTGACCACGCCTATTCCGCCTGCTAGCCAATCCTCCCTGACTTTTTTCTGTACTGGGAAAGAAGGCTCATAGATGAACTCAGGGTGGATGGCTGGATTCCAATTCGTTGCGGTATTGACTTGAGATGGCGTCGGTTTCTCACCCCTCTTCCTCTTCTTTACTTCATACCCAGCGTCGAGATCTATGAAGGAGGGGTAAATGCTAAGCCCTGAACAATCGTGTTTAACTGTTCCTGCTGGAAGGGCCAGATTCTTTCCAACGGATTCAACACGTCCGTTCAGAACAAGCAGCGTAGCGGAGTCGATCGTGTTGCCCGGCGAGACGTGAATCCTTGCGTTCGTGAAGGCGTGATAAACAGGGCGCTCATCGAGTACACCATTCACAGGAAAGGTTTCCTGGCCCCAAGCAAACGAGGTAATGCACACTAGGAAGAAAAGAAGGGTCCGGCTCATAGTTTGATGGAGGCCAAAGTTAATGTCGTGCGAGAATGAAACCTATGGACATGAGAATGGTTTAGACAAAGCCTTGTTCATAGAGCGCTTGGTGATATACTTTATCAGCTTAAATTTGCCTACCGAATACGGACCTCAAATGAACTACATTTTCCTCCAAGACATTCACAGCTACTTCCGATACATCATCCTGTTGTTCATCCTTTTGGCGTTTCTGGACGCGGTAATCGGTTTGATCTCGGGCAAGGCATACAGTAAGTCAAGCAAGCTCTTTGCTGTCGGAGGATTGGTGTTTTCACACGTTCAATTGGTTGCGGGTCTTAGTTTGTACCTTCTGAAAGACTGGCTTGAGCTTCTCATGTCTGGTGGCGCTATGGAGAATGCTCAAACTAGATTCTTCACCGTAGAACACATTTCGATGATGATCATTGCTATTGCCCTCGTCACCATTGGCTACAGCCGGGCGAAAAGAGTAGAGGAGTCCAAGCGAAAGTTTCGCTCCATTGCGATCTTCTATGGCGTCGCCATCGTGATCATCTTCGCTATGATTCCTTGGCCATTCCTGAAGGATTTTGGCACTTGGTACTAATCTAGGGTATCGCATCACAGAATTACAATAAGAGTTTGAAGAAGCCTTTTTCTACAAAGGGACAGGTGGAGCGCGCCGTATTGGTGGGTCTCGCGCTTAAGGAACAGTCAGCAGAGAAGTTGGAAGAGTACCTAGATGAACTTGAGTTCTTAGCCACCACTCTCGGACTACATACCGTTAAGAAGTTCACCCAAACACTGGATAACCCTCATCCCGCAACCTTCATAGGCTCGGGAAAACTGTATGAGGTGAAAGCCTACGTCAAGGAGAATGGCATTGACGTGATCGTTTTCGACGATGACCTATCTCCTTCCCAGATTCGAAACATTGAAAAGGAGATCCAGAAGAAGGTCTATGATCGAAGCCTCTTGATTCTCGACATCTTTCAAAAGCGAGCACAAACGCCCCAAGCGAAGACCCAAGTCGACCTGGCTCGATACGAGTATTTGTTGCCTCGACTGACAAGGATGTGGACCCACCTTGAACGACAACGAGGGGGCACATCCACACGTGGTGGAGCTGGTGAAAAGGAGATCAAGACCGACCGTCGTATGATCCGCAATCAGATCGCCATCTTGAAAAAGAAGTTGGAGAAGATCGATAAGCAGATGAAGACCCAACGAGGTAACCGAGGGAGCATGGTTCGTGTCGCCCTGGTAGGCTATACCAATGTCGGGAAGTCCACCATCATGAACATGATCTCCAAGAGCGAGGTCTTTGCTGAGAATAAACTTTTCGCGACACTTGCTACGACGGTGAGAAAGGTGGTGATAGACAACCTTCCCTTCCTTATGGCGGACACGGTGGGATTCATTCGAAAACTTCCACACCAGTTGGTAGAGTCGTTCAAATCAACCTTGGACGAGGTGCGTGAGGCGGATATATTGCTGCACGTTGTGGACATTTCCCATCCTCAATTCGAGGATCAGATTCGTACAGTTGAGCAGACGCTTGCGGAGATCGACTCGGTAGACAAGCCCACGATCTTGGTCTTCAATAAGGTGGATCAATTCCCTGAGCCACCGGATGAG
>Ga0181576_10002781_pt1 | contig 12989 bp, 10 predicted proteins | sample 101ome_22_FD_132464 | JGI IMG/M metagenome (GOLD analysis project Ga0181576, IMG submission 132464) | Coastal salt marsh microbial communities from the Groves Creek Marsh, Skidaway Island, Georgia - 101412BT metaG (megahit assembly) | ecosystem: Environmental > Aquatic > Marine > Intertidal...
AAATCACCCGGGAAGTTGCGCTCGAATACTTCTTTGTTCTCGAACGGATAGTGCCACTGCGCAAACGGCATGGCTCCCGAGTCGAACCAGACATCGATCAGATCCTCAACGCGGCGCATGGTGCCCCCGTCGGGAGCGGGCCAGGTCAGTTCATCCACAAATGGCCGGTGCAGGTCCACATCCTCGTCGTTCTCCGGGAGTTTCCCGGGACATTTCTCCCGGAGCTCCGCAATGGATCCGATGACTTCGATGTACTCGGAGTCCGGTGCATCCGACTGCCAGATGGGCAACGGCGTACCCCAGTAGCGACGCCGGCTGAGCGCCCAGTCCACATTGTTCTTGAGCCAATCCCCGAAGCGTCCGGTCCCGATACCCTTGGGCTGCCAGTTGATCGTGTCATTGAGCTCCATGAGCCGCTCCTTGATGGCCGTCGTCCGGATGAACCAGCTCTCGACGGGATAGCTCATCAAAGGGGTGCCTTTGCGCCAATCATGAGGATAGTTGTGGAGATAGGTCTCGTGACGGTACATGAGTCCCCGTTCGCGCAGATCCCGCGCCACAACCTTGTCCGCATCCTTGAACCACATGCCGGAAACAAAGCCGAAACCCTCACGGAAATGACCATCGGGTTGGACAGCATTCAACATGGGAATGCCTTCCTTCAGCCCCGTCTCGTAGTCCTCAGCACCAAACGCCGGAGCAGTATGAACCAGTCCGGTACCGTCCTCTGTGGAGACATAATCGGCCGCCACGATCTGCCACGCATTTTCTGTCTCGTCCTCACCGACAAAGAAGTCATACAGCGGCTGGTAGCGCTTGCCCAGGAGCGCTTCGCCCTTGAACTCGTCCAGAACCTCGTACTCCTCCTTGATTACGCTCAGACGGGCCTTGGCCAGCACCATCTCATGCTCTCCGATGTCCTCCGTTGTCAACCGGATCCGGACATAGTCGATCTTCTTCCCGACAGCGATGGCTGCGTTGGATACCGTCGTCCAGGGGGTCGTGGTCCAAGCCAGGTAGTAGAGGTCGTCATGCTCGACGCTCCGAAAACGCGTGTAGATACTTGGGTCCTGCACCTCCTTGTACCCGAGGCTGACCTCGTGCGAGGAAAGCACCGTACCTGAGCCGGGGCTGTACCACTGGATCTTGAAGCCCTGATAGAGATAGCCCTTACGATGCATCTCCTTGAGGAGCCACCAGACGCTCTCGATGTAGCTGGATTTGAAGGTGATATAGGGATCATTCAGATCGACCCAGTACCCCATGCGGGTCGTGAGGTCATCCCAGAGGCCCTTGTAGCGCAGGACGCTCTCCCGGCAGGCCGCATTGTACTTGGCGATGCCGTACTCCTCGACCTGGTGCCGACCTTCAAGTCCAAGCTCCTTCTCCACCTCTATTTCAACCGGCAGACCATGCGTGTCCCAACCGGCCTTGCGGTCCACCCGAAACCCCTGCATCGTCTTGTATCGGCAGAAAATATCCTTGATCGTGCGAGCCATCACATGATGGATTCCCGGCTTCCCATTGGCCGTAGGCGGTCCTTCGTAAAAGGTGAAGGATGGCGCACCATCGCGCACGGATATGCTCTTCTCGAAGATCTCTCCCTCCTGCCAGAAGGAGAGGATGTCCTTTTCAAGGTGGTTGGCTGATACGTCTCTCGACTCGGGAAACGCCATGTGATTTGCGGGCGAAAGGTGAGGGTTCCAGTACCGGGGTACACCCGGGTTGTAGGGACCGGGAGGGGCAGGAATATAGCAATCCGGCCAGCCTTCAGCCTGCCTTACCTCCCTAACCAGGACGATATTAGGGGATTCCTCAAAGAGGCGACATGCCTGAAAACAGACCCGACTCAAAGCGATTGGCGCCCGAGCGAAAAGCCAACTACATACGGGGTACGATCTTCCTTACCAGGCGCTCGAGGGGTCCGCTGGCCTGCGCGGCGGCGGCCAATACATCGTCAATGCTTATGGGAGAAAGATTGTCCGGGTCACACTCGTCGGTAACGACAGCAAAGGCAAGTACCCGCATACCCATGTGCCGCGCAACGAGCACTTCCGGTACGGTGCTCATGCCAACGACATCGGCCCCCATACGGGAAAGCATCCGGTACTCAGCCCTCGTCTCCAGGTTCGGTCCTACCACGGCCACGTAAACACCCTCACGCAGGGCAATTCCTTCTTCAGAGGCCACAGTGCGCGCCATGTGCCGCAACGCACCATCGTAAGGGTCACTCATGTCCGGAAAACGCGGCCCCCAATCATCGTGGTTCGGTCCCTCGAGCGGGTTTACACCCATCAGATTGATGTGGTCTTCGAGGAGCACGATATCACCAGAGATGCTGGCCGGGTTCATCGACCCGCATGCATTGGTTAGAATGACCTGCTCAACCCCCAGGCTGCCAAGCACCCGCATGGGTACGGTCACCTCCTTGGCATCATACCCTTCATAGATGTGGGCCCGGCCATCGAGGACAAGAACCGGCGAGCCATCCATGTCCGCTTTGATGAGTCTTCCTGGATGGGAAGCTACCGTCAACCGTGGAAACCCTGGCAGATGCGTAAACTCCCACGACCTTTCCACCGACAAACTATCCGTAAGACCGGACAGGCCTGTGCCAAGAACGATGGCCGTCTTGGGTACGTCGCCCATCTGCGATGACAGCAAGGCTGCCGCCTGCTCCACGCAGCGGATATGGTCACGATCTGATTTCAAACGGTTTCTCCCTGGTCGTGATCAGGTCCGGAACCCTCGATCCCATCCTGCTCCTTGTCGAGACCTTTCAGAATCTCGTGGATCTTGCGGATTTCATCTTCTCCACTGTCACCTTCCGGCGTATCGGATGAGGAGGGCTGTAGGTCGCTACCGCTGACCTGATCGGCCAGGTCCCATACCGAGACCGATTCCTCCTTGTTTGGCTCGGTCTCTCCCGCGCTCACTTCTTCCGAGCTTTCTTCGGTGCTTATTGCGTTGATTTCGTCCGTGATAGCCTCGGCACTCTCCCCAGCTGGAGTGTCACCTCTCGTTGCCGGTGCCTCGCCAGTGACCCTTTCCTCAACCTTCTCAGCGCCACCTGACCCGGTTGCGTTCTCAACTGGCGCATCGTCTACTAGCGCATTGTCTACCGGCTTATCGTCAACTGGCGCTTCTTCTACTGGCACATGGCTAGCCTCGGCTGCATCCGCGGAACGGGCCGCCTCTGCCCTTTCCTCATCCCGGTACATTTCTATCTCCTTGCCAGCGGAGGCGCTTGGCAGGGACGTCATCCCCGACTCAAAATGATGCAGCATCTCCATTTCGGATACCAAAAAGGAGCGGAGCTTGGCTACGATTTCCTGCTGACGCACTGCGTAGCGCGCCGTTTCGCGCTTCATGTCCAGGCGATGTTCATCGGCTTCCTTCTGGAGGCGAATGACCTTATCCTCTACTCCCTCCAGGATGGCCGCAGCCTTGCGCTCTGCATTCTCGACCGTTTCACGCGCACTTGTACGTGCCGTCTGGAGAGCATCTCCCAATGCCTCTTCCACTTTCGTATAGTGATCGAGGCGCATCTGCTGCTCTGAAATCTTCTCCTCACAACGACGCAACTCATCCACCATTTCCTGCCAACCCATCGAGATGACATGCAGAAATGAATCGACCTCTTCCGGATCATACCCGCGGAAGGCACGGGCGAATTCCTGTTTCCTGATATCGAGTGCAGTGATCTTCATGGGCCCGTGGACGCCTCGGCGATTGACAGGGTTGATTTCCTGACCGAAAGATACCAAAAACCGGGTTGTATGATGATGTCCTAACGAGAGCCGAAAATGGCGCTGCCAATACGAACATGCGTTGCGCCCTCCGAAATGGCTACCTCGAAGTCCCCACTCATGCCCATCGAGAGCAGCGGCTGCTGCCCCGTACACCGGTCGGCAATACCTTCAGAGAGGCACCGCAGGTGGGCCATCTCGGGGCGTACCTGCTCGGGGTCTTCAGCAGGAGAAGCAAGCGTCATGAGCCCTCTGATCCTCAGGCGGTCGTAATCAGATAGGGTGTCGACAAAGGCATCCAGCGCAGCGGGATCTATGCCGAATTTGGAGTACTCGCCTGATACGTTCACCTGAATCAAACAGTCGAGATAGCTGTCTGCAGCCGCCAAGCGCTTTTGAAGCTCCTGACCCAACCGATGACTGTCCAAGGCATGGAGCAGATCGACCCTGCCCACAATGTCCTTCGCCTTGTTGCGCTGGAGATGGCCGATGTGGTGCCACTCCAACGGGTTGGCTTCCGTACCCTTACCCAGCGCGTTGGTTTTTCGGACGAGCTCCTGCACCTTGTTCTCGCCAAAGGCACGCTGGCCCAACGCGGAAGCCGCAACAATAGCTTCCTCAGGAAACGTTTTCGAGACAGCAATCAGGTGAACGTCAGCGACTTCTCTTCCCGACGTGGATGCAGCGGCGGCAATCCTGTCATGAATTGCATCAAGTCGCTCTTTCAAAGTATTGGCTTGCATGGGGTTGTAATGAAAGCGACAAGAACAGGCCAGTTACGACCTTGCGTATTGCCGTTGGTATCGGTCAGAAAGGCACTCGTTCCAACCCGACCTAGACTTCCGAGCGCAGCACGTCGAGGGCGCTACGATCATAGACGCCGCGCGAATTGACATGCCCGATACCCAGGGTTAGTACAAGCACCGAGCCCATGATGAGCAGAATGGACCCTCCAGGCACGACCATATCAGCCTCGAAGACAAAGTATGAGATCAGCCAGCCTGCACCGAGCGCCAACAGGATACCCGTGAGCGAAGCCACGATGCCCAGTACCAGATACTCCACTGACATGATACGGACAACGGTGCGCCTTGAGGCCCCAAGCGTCTTCAACAAAACACTTTCCTCGATCCGTTGAAAACGGCTGATGAGCACGGCTCCGGCCAGAACAACGAGACCCGTGAGGATCGAAAAGAGTGCCATGAATCGGGCCACAAAGGCAATACGGGAGAAAATGGCATCAAACACTTCAAGCACCAGTGCCAGATCGATACTGGACACGTTGGGTTGAGCGCGGACCACCGAGCGCTGTACGCGTGCAGAAGCCTCTTCGCTGTCAACACGGGTCATCATGACGTACCACGCGGGCGCCCTGTCAAGAGACCCCTCGGGAAACACTGCAAAGAAGTTGGTCTGCATCCGTCGCCAATCCACTTCCCTGATGGACGTAACAACCGAGGGCAGTTCAATACCCTGGATGTCCCAAATAACAGGATCTCCCACAGCTACGTCCAATTCCCTGGCCACCTCGGCTTCCATGGAAATGGGAATGGGTCCGACGCCATCGTAGGAACCCGTGAAGGCTCCCTCAATCACTGTTTCCGAATCCGTGAGACTTCCCCTGAACGTGGATCGGTATTCCCGTCGGTGCGCCCACGTGGTGCGCATCGTGGAATCTTCCCGCATGGATGCAACCGTACGTCCCTTCACCGAGTGGATCCGCATCGTAACGATAGGAACGGCATCCATGACCGCGAGACCCTCCCCTTCAATGGTAGCCCGCACGGGCGCGACCTGATCAGGTTGGATATCGTAAAAGATCAGGTTGGGACGTTCTCCTGATCCTGCCAGGGATACCTGGCTGACCAGCGTTCGCTCGCTCACAAGCATCGTGGTCACAAGGAACGTTCCCAGACCCAATGCCAACATCATCGTAAGCGTCTGGTTATTTGGTCGGTGCAGGTTCGCAATGCCCTGCTTGATGGTGTACGAGACCTGCTGCGGTGGACGCCGCAGCATAACCAGAACGAGTATCCGAGCCGTAGCTGCCAAGAGGAGGAAAACGACGAGGATTCCGCCGGCATATGCCAGTCCCATCGTGAGGGTTGGGGCCTGAACGACAGCGAAACCGGTTGTGCCGAGCCCGATCAGGCCCACCGTAAGCCACCATGCCAAATCCCTCTTGTGGGATGTCGATCCGATCCCGGACCGAAGTGCTGATAGCGGGGATACCTCGCGCAGTGAAAGCAAGGGTAGAAGGGCGAACAAAAGAGTAACACCCAGACCTATCCCCGACCCCATGAATACGGCTGGCCACGAAATGCTGAAAGCCACGTCGACTGGAAGGAAGTCCGCCAAGATGCGGGGTATCAAGGTCTGTATACCGATGCCCACGGCACTGCCCACACCGGCGCCGAACAGGCCCATGACGCCAGTCTGCAGGACGTATACCCAGACGGTAGACGCTGTCGAGGCACCATAGCATCGCAGCAGGGCGATGGTATGAACACGCTGCCGGACATACACACTAACGGCGGACGCTACGCCAAGTGATCCCAGGAGAAGGGCAGTAAACCCGACTAGCCCGAGGAATCTGTACAGATTGGTCAAGGCCTCGTCCCAATTCTCCCGCTCCTCCTTGACCGTATCCGCTCCGACGCGATACTCCCGCAGCTCATCCCGCAACGGATCTATGGCAGCATCTGCATCCCGGGTATCTTCAAACTTGAAATAGACCTCATAGTCTGCCCGAGAACCCGCTGACAACAGCGACGCGTCCAAACGTGAGAGGGGAACGTAGACCCGTGGACTGAACAGCATGACGGCCGCTGATTCCCGGGGCGTTTGCAGAAGGCGGCCCTCGACGCGGTAAGTAACGCTGCCAATGCGCATGCTGTCTCCGATGGCAATGTCGAACTGCTGCATAAGGGTGCCATCAATGAGAGCGCCCCCTGTTTTGAGGTAGGTCTGAGCTGCCTCCGGGGGATCTGTTTCCACTGCGCCGTAAAACGGAAAACCGGGTTCGTTGCCACGCACCGTTACCAACCGGGAGGATTCCGTGCGAGGGAAGTACGCCATGGATGCAAACGACGTCCGGCGCGACTGGATGCCGCCCAGCGAATCCACAATGGCCTCGACCCGATCATTGAAGGGAGCCCCGGATTCGAGACTCAAATCAGCACCCAGGAGCGTCTTGGCTTCCTCATCAATGGCTGCGCGGAGATTGTCACCAAACGAATTGATGGAGACCAAAGCGGCAACACCGAGAACCATGGAGGAGACGAACAGGGCCAATCTGCCCCTGTTGCCCCGAGTATCCCGCCGGGCAAAACGCCATACCCATCCTTCCATATCAGGCCTCATCAAGGGTATCGGGTTGGACAGAACCCAGACCCATGCCATCAGCTGCCTGCCCGGTCGATGCACTGTCGGAAACGACACGTCCGCCATGAAGACGGATGATCCTGTCCGTCATATTGGCCAGATCCAGATCGTGGGTTACCAGGACCAGTGTCGTCCCAGCGACCTTGTTCAACGTGAAGAGCAGATCCACGATATGAGATCCCGTCTCTGCGTCCAGGTTGCCTGTGGGCTCATCGGCAAAAAGGATGTCCGGCTTGTTGATGAAGGCACGCGCCAGGGCAACCCGCTGCTGCTCGCCACCGGAAAGCTGCGAGGGAAAGTGATTCATGCGATCACCCAGTCCGACCTCTGTAAGTAACGTAGCCGCTTCCTCCCGTACGTCGTTTCGACCCTGCAACTCTGCAGGCACCATCACATTTTCGAGGGCTGTAAGGGTGGGAATCAATCGGAATGATTGGAAGACAAACCCCACGTGCTTGTTGCGAACAGTAGCCCGCTCATCCTCGGTCAGCGAACCCAGATCGTGGGAGCAGAGTGTAACAGAACCCTCTGTGGGCGCGTCCAACCCTGCACACAAGCCCAGCAGAGTGGTTTTACCAGAGCCACTTGGCCCCACGATGGCGCATGTATCTCCACCTTGGATGGAAAACCGTACACCGTCCAGCACTGTCAAGGGCCGCTCCCCACTCCGGTAGGTCTTCGAAAGATTAACAACGTCCAGCACTACGCCAGCAGCTTTCGTCATGATCGTTTTATGTGCCTTGTTCACGTCCTCTTCTGGTTCTGTAGCGAAGGCTGCACGACAACGCGGAACATGGTTTATGCCCATCGCTCTGGCCATCGCGCTTTCCACCCTCGGATGCGGCGACGCCTCAGCGCCTGCAATGCCGGACACATCCTACTCCGACAGACAGGAAGCATCGATACCGACCCCCGCCGAGACGGACACCGAGGCGGTGGAGATCCTCTTCCTGGGAGACAGCATCACAGCCGGCTACGGTGTGGACCGCGCCCGTGCTTTCCCGTCCGTCGTTGAGATGCGCTTGCGCGAAGCAGGTTACAGCGTCAACGCAATCGATGCGGGCGTCTCCGGTGACACCAGTACGGGAGGATTGAACAGGTTGGACTGGTTGCTTCAGCGCCCCATTGATATCCTGGTGCTTGAGCTGGGCGGTAACGACGGCCTTCGCGGACTCGATCTGTCCATGACGCGCTCCAATCTGGGGGCCATCATAGAACGGACCCGGGAAACCTGGCCGGATGTTGAGGTCGTTCTTGTCGGAATGCAGGTGCCACCAAATCTTGGGCGGGACTATACCCGCGAGTTTGCTGCCATGTATCCGGAGGTAGCAAATCAACACGAAACACACTTTGTGGCTTTCCTGGCCGATGGCTTCGAGGATATCGTGCATCTGCTGCAGGATGACGGTATCCACCCAACCGAGGAAGGTCATGCCCTGATAGCAGAGAAGGTCGAAGCCGTTATCGAACCGATCGTGGCGCAACGGCAATCCCCGGCCTGAAAACGGCTAAACGGACATCAGGTATCGCATAGGCGCCTGAGACGACCTGCAGCACCGGCTAGAGCGCCTTGATTTCGTTGATGACCTCCGTTATCGACTCTTTGGCATCCCCGAAAAGCATCTGATTGTTGGCGTTGTAGAACAACTCGTTGTCAACGCCTGCGTAACCGGGACGCATAGAGCGCTTGAGCACGATGGTGGTCGCAGCCTGGTCCACATTCAGGATGGGCATACCGTAGATCGGGCTGGCCGTATCGTGGCGGGCAGCCGGATTGACCACATCATTGGCACCGATGACGACGGCTACGTCCGTGGTCTCGAATTCGCCGTTGATCTCATCCATTTCATAAAGCTGGTCATAGGGCACATTGGCCTCGGCCAACAACACGTTCATGTGACCTGGCATGCGACCCGCCACCGGGTGCACGGCGTACTTGACGTCCACTCCTTTTTTCGCCAACTCATCTGCCAGTTCGCGAACGGCATGCTGGGCCTGGGCAACGGCCATCCCATACCCTGGCACGAATATGACTTTGCTGGCATAGCTGAGCAGAATGGCAACATCATCCGGAGTCGTTGCACTCACCGTCTGCCCTGCTACCGCTGAGGCGCTTCCACCCTGACCGGCCGAATCACCGCCGAAGCCACCCGCCAGCACATTCAAGAGGGATCGGTTCATGGCCTTGCACATGATGGTGGTCAAGATGAGCCCTGAAGCTCCGACCAGAGCGCCTGACACGATAAGCGCAGTATTATCCAGAACGAACCCTGTAGCCGCAGCGGCCAGTCCTGAATAGGAGTTCAACAAGGCCACTACCACGGGCATGTCGGCACCACCTATGGGCAGGACCAAAAGAATTCCCAGAAGGGCCCCGGCGGCCGCAATACCCAGCGCGGCCTGCACGACGGGGTATGCCGGAAAACCAGGTGTTGCGAAATCTCCGGCTCCGGAAACCATGACTGCGAGGGCACCCACAGCACCCAGCACGATTACTACCGTGACCAATCGCGCTCCAGGAAAAACAATGGGATTGCCCGATATCCTCCCGCTCAGCTTACCGAACGCGATGAACGAACCGGTGAACGTGATCATTCCGATCAGGATGGACAATGAAATGGTTACGGCATCTGCTCCGCTGAGCACGGATCCTCCCATCAACTCCGGGGCATTGGGAGCCAGAAAACGGGCCACCTCAGCGCCAGCCACCAAGGCTGAGGCCGCCCCACCGAATCCGTTGAAGGCTGCCACCAGCTCAGGCATACCCGTCATTTCGACACGCCGGGCAAGCAGCGCGCCGAAAGCAGCGCCAACAACAAGACCAGCCAGCATCTGAACGGGGGTAAGAAGGTTCTGCACGAACAAGGTTGCCACGACAGCAACAAACATTCCCAACGCGGCCAACCTGTTGCCCCCTCTCGCCGTCGAAGGCGACTGCAGGCGTTTAAGGCCGTATATGAACAAGATGGCCGAAACCAGATAGGCTATGTCGATCAGGTTCTGCTTCATGAGGTATTACCGGTTCACAGCAATTGAGTGGACCGGGGTGGTAGCTCCACCCCATCTCCCGAGCCTAATCTTTTTTCTTGAACATCTGCAGCATACGGTCCGTCACCAAGAAGCCCCCTACAACGTTGGTCGTCGCAAAGATCAGGGCAGCCAGTCCGATGTACATGGCCCATGGATCGCCGACCATACCGGCAACGACGAGCGCACCTACGATCGTTATGCCCGAAATGGCATTGGACCCCGACATCAACGGGGTATGCAGCGTTTGTGGCACCTTGCTGATGACCTCACTGCCGATGATGGAGGCCAGAATGAAAACGATAAGGTTGGAAAGCATGGTATGATGCAGGTGTGTGGTGCGTCTCAACTCAACAGTGCAGCAACGCGATCATGGACGATCCGACCTCCGTCGGTTACGCAGGAACCAGCAAAGATCTCATCATCCGGCTTCGGGGCAAACCCACTCTCGTCCGTGAACTCTTCGAGCATGGCCAACAGGGTGCGAGCATACAACTGGCTAGCATGCACGGGCATATCAGACGTCAGATTCGTTTCTCCGACGATGGTCACACCGTTTTTGACGACCGTTTTACCAGGTTCGGTCATGGCACAGTTGCCTCCATTCGAGGCAGCCATATCCACGATGACACTGCCCGGAGCCATGGACCGGACGGCCTCCTCAGAAATGAGAAGCGGGGCCTTTCGTCCCGGTATGAGGGCCGTGGTGATTACCACATCACTCTTACCGATAAAAGGGACCAACAAGGAGACCTGCTGTTTTGCCTTCTCCTCTGCCAACGCCTTGGCGTACCCGCCTGAATCGCTGCTGTCCTGCCCTTCGATTTCCAACTTTACGAACGTAGCGCCAAGGCTCTGTACTTCCTCGGCCACGGCATCCCTGATATCATAGGCTGACACACGGGCACCAAGTCGACGTGCCGTTGCAATCGCCTGCAAACCGGCCACACCCGCACCAAGCACCAAGACATTGGAAGGGCGAACCGTGCCTGCTGCTGTTGTCATTAGCGGGAAGAACTTGGGCAACAGGGTCGATGACAACAGTACGGCCCTGTAACCGGCGAGGGAACTCAAGGCGGACAAGGCATCCATCTTCTGGGCGCGTGAAATACGCGGTACCAGCTCCATGGAGAGTGCTGTGGTTCCGCGGGCCGCAACGGCCTTGGCAATCCCGGGCTGATCGAGGGGTGCCAGAAAACCGATATAGGCACCTCCTGTTTTCATGAGACCTGTTTCCTGTTGCGAAGGAGGCTGGACTTTGACCAGGATATCTGCACCGAATGCATCCTCCCTGCCTCCCATGCGGGCACCAGCCTTTTCAAATTCCGCATCAGGATAAAAGGCACCCTCTCCCGCGCCCCGCTCCACGATGACGGAAGCACCACCCTTTACCAACCGGCTGACCACTTCGGGGACTAACGCAACAAGCCGCTCACCGGGTACCGATTCTTTTGGAACGCCAATCGTGTAGGACATGAGGATAACCTGAGTATGACTCGGTCTTCGATCTATTGGACCTATATAAGATGACGGGTGCCATTGCGCAACGTGCCTCTCCCAATTGCAAGAAGCGGAGGTATCCCCGTATCAGCCGTGGCGCTCGGAAAAATCCTGCATGAAGGAGGCCAGCGCTTCCACTCCCTCACGCGGGCAAGCGTTGTAGAGTGAAGCGCGAATGCCACCTACACTCCTGTGCCCCTTGAGCGCAACCAGGCCATGGTCTCCCGCCTCCTTCAGAAATGCGGATTCCAGGGCTGCACTGGGTAGGTTGAAGGTCACATTCATGTTTGATCTGGCTGACGCCCGTGCATGTCCACGATAGAACTCAGAAGCATCGATCTGCTCGTAGATGAGCGCTGCCTTCTCGTCATTGCGACGCTTCATATCAGCCAGCGAACCACAGCTCTTGATCCATCGAAGCACCTTTTCGACCATGTAAACCGAGAAGACCGGTGGTGTATGGAAGAGCTTCGAAGCGTGCGTACGGTAATCAAGCACCGTTGGCAAACCGTCAGGGATTCGCTTCAGGAATTCGTCCTTGACCAATACGACTGTCACACCGGCAGGTCCGATGTTCTTCTGCGCTCCGGCATAGATCAGGCCGTAGCGCTCGAGGTCTATCGGACGGGACAGGAAATCGCTTGAGGCATCGCAGACAAGGGGTACATCGATGATCGGGTCGTCCTGAAATTGGGTCCCATAAATAGTGTTGTTGGACGTGATGTGTACGTAGGCAGCCCGATCGCTGATATCCCAAGCACCCGCGGCAGGGATATGGTCATGCCCGGTTTCCGCGCTACTGGCAACTGCCCTTGCCTGTCCCACCAACGTGGCTTCAGCAAGCGCCTTCTCTGCCCAGGCACCGGTCACCACGTAATCGCCCGTTACCCCCGGAGTCAGGAAATTGAGAGCCGTCTGATAAAACTGCAGCGAAGCACCGCCCTGCAGGAACAGGATGTGCCACTCTTCCCCCATTCCCAATAGATCCCTGAAGTGCTGCCGCGTGGTTTCTGCCAAGGCAGTGTACTGCGGGGACCGATGACTGATTTCCATGATGGAAGCACCGGCATCCTTGTACACGAGCATCTCCTCACGTGCTTCTTCCAGTACGTCAACAGGCAGGGTACCCGGACCCGCTGAAAAATTGAATAAACGATCCATGGTCTGCGCCGAAATAGATGGTGAATGAGTGAGGTCTTTTTGGGGGTTGGATCAAAGGCGAACAATGGTGGCAGCCAGCACATCATCCAGGCCTGCAATACGCTCTACAACGCCAGGGTCATCCTGTCCATCAACACGAATGTATGCACAGGCCGCCTTGGCCTGATC
>Ga0181576_10002790_pt1 | contig 12959 bp, 5 predicted proteins | sample 101ome_22_FD_132464 | JGI IMG/M metagenome (GOLD analysis project Ga0181576, IMG submission 132464) | Coastal salt marsh microbial communities from the Groves Creek Marsh, Skidaway Island, Georgia - 101412BT metaG (megahit assembly) | ecosystem: Environmental > Aquatic > Marine > Intertidal zone...
CCCCCGCGGCGGAGCGCCGACCCAGCCCGACGGGCCCCCCCCCCCCTTTTCCCCCCCCCCCCTTGGTCACCCCGAGGTTGGTCCGGCCACCCTTGGCGTTTCCCGCCCCCGCGCCAACACGCTTGACGATGGCCCCGGCCTCGTTGACGATGACACGTCTGCCCCGGAGGTCCACGTCTTCTCTCTTTTGCATCTTGACATAGCGATGCTTCTTTGTGTCCCAGATGTAGCCGCTGCGGCCAAAGCCGCGTGCGTTGCGAAGTCGCTCGTCTGGGTCGCCCGCGGCTGCACCCGCGGGGCCATCGTCTCCGGCGAGGTCGAGGATGGCGTCACCGAGGGCGTCGGCTGCGCTGGCATAGCCAGCGTCGGCATCGCCAGCGGCGCGCTCATCGCGCGTGGTGGGGACGAAGAGATCCGGGTCGCGGAAGCGGCCAGTGGGCCCCGTGCCAGGCACGAGCTCTGGGATGGCGTCGGTGCCATGGTCGAAGATGATCCGTCGGTTGACGGCAGCGCCCTGCGATGTCGTTGTTGCCGCCTCGCCTTGCTCCCGTTTTGCAGCTGCGAGGCGTGCCCGCTTGGACATCCGCCGCGCCGCAGGTGCCGTGCGGCAGTCGGCCGATGCGGTCTTGCTGTCGCGCCAAGCCATCGAGGGCGGCGCATCATCGTCTTCGTCGATGTCGTCGTCCAAATCTGAGCAGCCTCGTCTGGGCCGCGCGGCCACAGGCGCCGACCGTAGGACGTGGTTGGCGGCCGTGGCGGCGATTATTGCGTCGTCCCTGGCACGCTTGTTGCGCATAGCCTCACCCCCACCGCCCTTCCGTTCGTTTCCCCCCACGGCCCCGCCGCCGCCGGCGCGGTCGACCCGGCCGGGGGCGAGGGCCCGCTCAAGGACGGTGGCACCCGGCCGAAAGGCGCGTAGGGCACGGCGGGCGGCAGCAGCGGCAGCGGCCTCTGCGGCAGCAGCAGCGGCGACGGTTGGGTCGTCCGACCCAGCGAGTTCCAGCAGGAAAGGGTGCGGGCTCCACGGGTCCCCCATGGTCCCGTTGGCGAGGAGATCGCGCGCCCGGCGGACGGCGTCACGGGTGGCGGCGGGGCGTGTCTTGCGAAAGAGCGTGGCGGCATTGCGGAGGGGGCGCGCCAGCGACTGGAGAGCGATGCGCGTTTGACCCCGCGACACGGCTGCTCGAAGTGTTTCCTGGGCCGTCTCGAGGAGGTCCGAGGGCAAAGAGGCGAGGAGGACGCGGGGCGTGTCGGCGGCGATAGCGGCACGGCCCCCGCCCCCCCCCGCTGGCTCTACGGGAGCCGCCGCCCCGGCCGCCGAGACGCGCGTGAGCCCATCGTTGTCGACTCCGACGGGGAGAGGCGAGCCGTCGCCAAGAGACAGGGGTTCGAGGCTGAGCCCGATGTGGTCGGCGGCGTCGATGGCGTAGGCGAGGTCGAGGGGCTCGACAAGGGTCACCGCGGTGCCCGGCCTCCCGGCGCGGGCAGCGCGCCCCGCCCGGTGAACAAAGAGCTTGGCCGTCGTGGGAAGATCGTAATTGACGACGTGATCGAGCAGTGGGATGTCGACTCCCCGAGCCGCGACGTCGGTGACGATGAGAACGGGGCATCGGCCGGCACGGAAGCGGGCGACAGCGATCTTGCGGGCCGTCTGGTCCATCGCTCCGTAGACTGCAGCTGACTCGACACCGGCAGCGCCCAACGATTCGCGGAGGTGCTCAACAGCGTGCTTGGTGGAGCAAAAGACAACGGTAGAGCCAAGACGGGGGGTGCCGTCGCCTTTATCACCGATCATGGTCAAACGTGCGTCGCGGCGGCGCTGGCCACCCCCCCCCGTAGCGGCGGGGACGTGGCGGGGCAGGGCCGACGTTAGGAGGTGGAGCAGGGCTCCGACCTTGTCCTCGGCTCGGCATAGAAGAAACCCCACACCGAGATCGGGAGACAAGCGGGATTCGGCGTCCAGTCTCACGAGGACGGGCTCCTTCAGGCCAGCACGGGCAAAGGCGGCGAGCGTGGCGGGGAGAGTGGCAGAAAACAGGGCTGTCTGCCGCCCCTCGGGGAGTCGACGCAGCAGGTCCCGGATCTGTTCAGCGAATCCCATTTCAAAGAGCCGATCAGCCTCGTCCAGCACCACATAGCGGCACGCGACGAGGTCGAACGTTGGTACCTCGTCGAGGAGGTGGAGGAGTCGACCGGGTGTAGCAACAAGGACGTCGGGGTTGGAGGCCAGCTGGGCGAATTGTCCGTCGAGGGCATCGCCGCCGACGAGGGCGGCACAGCGGAGGTCGCAGCCCGACCACTTGCAGAGGTCTTTGACGACCCGATGGGTCTGTAGGGCGAGCTCGCGCGTGGGCGACAGGAGGAGGGACCGGGCGCCGTGCGTTGTCGCATGCTTGTCGAGGCGATCGATCAGGGGCACGACAAACGCCGCCGTCTTTCCCGACCCGGTCCGTGCCATCGCCACCACGTCGAGACCCTGGAGGAGCGGAGGGATGGCGCGACGCTGCACGGGAGTTGGCAGTCGCCACCCGGCGCGGCGCACAGCCTTGAGCGTACCGGGGCGCAGGCCCATCCCGTCAAAGGTGCCGCTTGACGCCTTTTTTGCCCTGCCGCAAGATAGAGATGGAGATTTAGTGGCGATGGGTTCGCGAGGGATCGGACTAGGTTGATGGGGCGGCGGCGGCCGGGCCGCTCTCAGACGACTATAATCTCTCGTCTCCGTGGCGCCGTGACGGCCTCGCCTCCTGCCGCCGCCTTCGCCAGCCTCGGCGACCGTAGCGTAGCCGTCACCGGGCGTAACCAGGTCGGGGTCTTCCTCGGCAGCAAAGGCGAGGTCGGGGTCCTCCATGTTGGTCTCGATGAGGGCTCCTGAGAGCGCGGAGGAGCTGGCCGCCGCGACAAGACTGCGGCCGCAACGAGTAGCGCAGACTGAGACGAGCCTTCCCTCGGACTCGGTTTCTCGAACAGTGCGCCACCGAGCTCAGATGGAGCACGTACGCGACCTCGCTAGGTCGGCAGGAGGTTGTCGGGATCCCTCGAGCCCGAGTTTCGGGGAAACACGAAGGACCACCATCGAGTTTCAGGGGTTCCCGTTGTTCCCGTTTTTTTTTCTCGAGCCCACAGTCCCCTTCCCAAAGAAGACAGCTGAGATAGTGAGCTCGTTCAGCGCTCACGCGGGACGTCGCGGTGCCCGGGAGAAAACGGGGCCGCACGTCGGCCTCGCCGGCGGTGTCTGGAGCGGCTCCCGCGTCCTCGTGGCGCTGCGATGCAAATGGTGACACTGGAGTGAAGCTGCAGTATCGAGGTAGATGCGTCGTTGCAGAGGCGAGTCCGTCGAGAGATGAAGCACGTTTCGGCGGCAGGTCAATGACGCCCCACCCCGCATCGGCGCAGACAACTTCCACGCGCCCTGTTCACCCGTCCTCCGGCCCTCAGATTTCCCCCCAAGGCTGTCTCGCTGTCGTCGGCGCGTGTGATCTCCGCGTCCTGGACGGCTGTGTGGACGTGCTCGGCTGGCGGGCAGACGCGGTGCGCACGCAGCGGCGGCCCGCTCGGCTGGCGGCCGACCCTGCTGGATCAGGGAGCGTGCTGTTGAAACCTTGCTTACCTCCCGATGGGAATTCTCCTACCACCCCCGGTGAGTCGCCGCCGTCGTCGCTGCCGCTAGCACGGGTGCTGCTGTCCCCCGTCGGCGACGCCGCTCGCCCAACGAGCGCGACACCGGCGCTGCCCGCCTCGTCATTTCTTGCGCGCCCTGCCGGTCCCTGCGACTTCCCCGCCACGAGCGTCCCGGAGGGATGGCGCCCCCTTCTGGCCGCCACGCGCGCAACGGCCCGACACTGGTGGGACACACGGCCGACTGCACCATTGTCGTCTTTGGGGCCCTTGACCCCACAAACTACTCCCCCCTGCTTCTTAGTGGCCGGCCCTAAGGGGGCGGGCAAGAGCACCCTTTGCCGCCTCCTGATCAACGCCCTGCTCGACGAGGCTGGGGACAGAGATCGTGGCGCTCCCGGCGCGTGTTTGCTCGACTCGGATCTCGGCAGACCACTCCTCTTTTCGCCGGGGGTTGCCGGCCTGGCGCTACTCACACGGCCCCTCGTCGGCGATGGGTGGGTGGGTCAGGCCGCCGACTCGGCTGCGCCCTGTGCTGCCTGCTCCTCGGGGGCTTGGATTGAATGGTCGACGGGCGAGGCCGTGGAGAAAGAGGACGAGGAGGAGGATGAGGAGTCGCCCCATGCCGCCCCGTCTCCTCCGTGGTGTGCGTGTGGGGGACCGCCCCACCCTCCGGAGCCGGGAGTGTGGCTGGGAGAGGCGACACCCGAGGGGGATCCGGTGGCGCTGGCAGCGGCGGTCGACCGGGCGGCAACGGCGTGGGCGGCGTCGAGCAGCCCGACGGGGCTGGGGTTGGGTTGCCCACTCGTAGTCAACACGCACGGTTGGACGCGAGGGACGGGTGCTGACGTCCTTCGCGAAGTCGCCCGGGCCACGCGGCCCTCGCATGTTGTCGTCCTGACCGGGGCCGATCGGCAGGGCGGGGAGAGAGACCGCGAGGTCACGGCTGAGGGCCTCGCGGCGGAGTCGACCGCGGCAGGCCATGACGGCCCAGTGGCGGCCGCCGAGGTCCCCGGCGCGGCGTCTCTTGGTCTGGGGGACGACGGGACCTCTGGGGCCGAGGCCGCCGGGACGGCGGCCGCTGCCGCAGCACGCGGCCGTGGGGCAGAAAGGGCGCGCGGCAGGGCCCTCGCTGTCCTCCTACTGCGGCTGGCGGGTCGGGACCCGGCTGCGGTTCTCCTCTCGGTTTCCGGAGAGGAGCATTCTCAGTCTCTTGTCGCGGACGCCCCGTGGCCGGCGACCGTCGCCGAGGCAATCGAGGCGGCTGAGCCGTGGACGGTCGATGCGAACGCCCTCGTCGTCGCCGACGCCGCGCCCGGCCCCGCGCCCCAGCCCGACGCCCCACCAGAGCCCGTCCCTGACCGCCCTCCGCCCGCGGCCCTCGTCGCCCGCCTAGTGGGCCTCTGCGATGGCGGGGGGGGGCTGGTGGCCCCGGCTTTGGTAAGGGGGGCAGAGGGAGACGTCCTCCATGTCCTGGCCGATGTCCCCGCCTCGGGCCGACCCCTCGCCCGCGCGACCATCGTCGTCGCCCCACCTGCTGGTGCTGGCTCGGGGGGGGGGTTTGGTGGCGCCGTGGCGGCGGTGCTGCGCAGCGGTGCCCGGTGCTCCCCATACCTTTCTCAACATGCCCTCTCAGGGGGGGGGGAGGCCGAGGGGCTGCCGGGAGGGGCGCATCAGCGCAGCCGCGGCGGACTGGGCCGGCGACGGCTGGAGGGCGGCGGTGCATGATGCGGAGGGCACTCTCACCGTGCGGACCCCAACTCCAACCCGGCAAGTGTCGACTCGAGGTCCGTGTCTGCCAAGTCAGTCCTTGGCTGCAACATCCTGGCCCGCCAGTCCCCTGTCTCCCAGGCCTCCTCGATGGCCTCTACCGTGAGGATTGTCAGCGATGCCGGGTCGGCTGGGGCCGGTGACGGGGCGGTAGGCGTCTGGGTCGGTGACGGCCGTGCCGACGCAGACACAGGCAAGTCTCCGGCGGGCGAGTGAGCCCAATGTCTGGCGTCGGCGGCGCCACCACCTGCCCCAAAGCTCGGCGATGCCAGCGGGATCTGCCGCACGACAAGGGACAGTCCGGCCCGTAGGCTCCAACTCGGGCTGGTTGGGCGCCCTCTGCTCCTGGGATGCCCCCCGGAGAGGGTTCGGGTGGTGGCGGCCCCCTCTTCCGATGGGAGAGCGTGATGCAGTTGCTCACGCACTGCGTTGGCCCGGCGCCACCAGCCCCACCCGCATGCTATCGGCGAAAGCGTGCCACTTCCGTTGCCCCAGCCCGAACCCTCATTGGTCACCGATGGACCGGAGGCGCGTGGCACCGGCGTAAGACCCTGCTCATCTGTCCAGCCATCTGGGCCCGTGGCTGAGCCGCGCGACCGCGCTGGAGGAAGCGGCGGGCGCCCCCTCGAACTGGGCACGGCGACGTTGTCGGAGATCGGGAGCGTGGCGAGGGGCGTTATGCCCGCCGACAGTGGGGGCGTGCTGTGCGGGACGCTCGCGGTGCCCGAGGTGCCAGACGACTCGCCGTCGGCAGGGGTGAGCCGTTCGGAACTGATTGCGAGCGGCGCGAGCCGACGACGCAAGGAGCTCCGGGGAGACGGGTTCGGAGACCCAACGACGGCGGCTCCGGTACGCCTACAGGACCTGTCGGAGTCCCCGCCGCTCACGGATTCCGGGGGCAGGATGTCCCACAGGGACACCAAGAAGTCGTCACCCGGGGCGGCATCGTCGGGAGCCTCGCGAGGCGGCGCCGCGGGTGGCGGTCTAGGCCCGGGGGTCGGTTTCTCGCCTGGGAGTGTTGGTGCATGGTAGCTGCGGCGCACGCCTGAGGGAATGATGGCCGAGGTAGAGGCGTCGAGGAAGGCACGGCGGCGAGTGGGCGGGGTCGGCGCCCCCGGCCGCTCGGGCGAGTGGGCTGCGATGGCCGAGTGACCCCACCAGCCGTCCTCCTCGGAGGCCCGGGACGGCGATGATGCCGCCGGCTCACGTGAAGACTCCGACGGCCGGCCCTGTCTGGGAGTGACCTCGACGAGGCCGAGGGTCCACCTTGGCCCCCCTGCAGGACCGCACTCCAGTTCGGGGGACGACTTTGGGGATGATGACTGGAACGACGATGCATCGGGCGATGAGAGCGCGGCAGCTGCGTTAGTTTGCTGCTCAGCGAGCGTGTCGAGGCGGTCGATGACGCTTGCGTGGTGCGCGTGGAGCGCCAAGCTGGCGGCCGGCACGACAAGGCCGCCGTCAAAGGTCGAGATGCCGGAGAGCGGAACCAGGTCACTCGCGATGGACGTCTGGCGCTGGGGCCGTCTCCCCCCCGGCAATCCCGAGATCTGACGCGAGTCAGTCGATGTCGCCGAGGCGGTGGGCTGAGCGAAACGGCCCACAGTGCTCCCTCCAGACATCAGTCGGCGGCGGGCGGCGGTCCCGAGGCGGCGGGCTGGCACGGGCGGCGTCCACGTGGCTTGCGGCGTCCCGGCGTTTGGGTCCGGCGTGCGGCGGGGTGTAGGACGAGAGGGCGATGCCGCCAAGAATGAGCCTGATTCGGTCGCCTCCTCTTCGCCATCCCACTCGCCTCCTGAGTGGGCGACAGCGCGGGCGGCGGCCTCGCGTAGCCGCAGCTCATGAGGCATCGAGGCGCCGTCATCGTCATTGCCAAAGTATAGATCTGCCATAAGGGTCCGCCTGTCCTGCCTCGCCTGCGGCGCCTCCCCCCGGCGGGGCCGAAAGCGACCCAGCAAGAGAAGCTGCGCGTCGGTGGCGGCGGGGTCGAAGAAGCGTTGCGCTATGGCGCGCTCAGTGGCGCGGAGGGGTCGCTGGGCCCAGCGCGCGAAGGCGAGGCGCGCCCATGCTGCGAGAGGGAGAGCAGCGGGCACATCATCGCGCGGGGTGGCGAGCACCTCGCCGTGTGCGGCCCCGCTGCCGGCATACTGGCGAGCGAGGACGTCTGCGACTGACCGATGGAGCCGAGCGAGAGCGTCGGCGGGGGGCGATCCGAGCGCCGCTATGCCAGACGCGCCTAAAGCCTTGAGCTGGTCGGCCAGGGCAAGTAGCCCCACGGCGAAGCCGGCGACGAATGATCGGTCGATGCAGTCGACGCATGAGACCCTCACAACGCCGCGCTGGCGCTCGGGTGGCGGCGGTCGAGGGGGGGACTGGCGCGCCCGCCGGCGCAGGGCTGGCAGCCGACTGGCCGCTGGTGTGATGGCGGCGGGCCAGGTCGACACCCCGCCGCCCTCGACGGCGTCGCGCAGTTTCTCGATGAGAGCCGCAAGCGCACCCCGCCTCCCGAGTCGCGTCGCGCTTCCGGACAGATCGAATCGGCGCAGCAAGAGGCAGCCGGGGCCAAAGCCTGGGTCAGCCGCCAGCCACGCGCCGACGGCGTCGATGGCCCGCGCGTAGGCGTCTGAGAGCTCGGACTCGTCGGAGGGACTCGTGCGGAGCAGATCGACGCAGATGACGGGCGCGCCGTACCTCGCTATAAGCCGGTAAACGTGAAGCCGGGTGGCGCGGGCGAGGGGGTCGCCGCCACCGAGGGCAAAAGGGGGGCGAAAAGGGGCTGCCCCCGCCGCCGTCCCAGTGGACCCTGGCCGACCCTCGCCCTTCGCCTGATCCTGAGACCACGGGACAGGCGCCGACGCTCGGACGTGGACATGGCTGACGACGACCTGCGCGATGTCCTCGTCCTCGTTCGCATCCTCGTGCTCCTCCGATGATGCGTCGCCTGCCGGCTCGAGGATCTGCTCCACCTCGACGTGGTTGGCTGCGTGGCCTAGGGCGTCGACACCACGGGCCTGGAAGCGTTGGCCAACGTGAGCCGAGTGGCGGCGCGCGACGATGGTCGCCACGACCGGCCGGCCGGCGACTCGGCGTGGCCAGAGGGCCTGGGCGACTGCGCCGCGGAGCAGCGGCACCACCCACCAGCAGTTGACGGGGTCGGTCGATGACAACCCGACGGCTGCGCGCGCTGCAGCAAGTAGGGGCGCGGCCAGAGCCTCGTTCCAAACAAACCCGCCTGTAGGCCACATCCGGGGCCACGCCGACGCGGCGGTTGAGACGCCCCCTCGAGTGAGGTCGAGCTCGAATGAAACGAACCAGCCACCGCCCCAGTCGAGCTGTCGCATAGAGGCCACGTACTTGCGCTCCTGCTGCATCTCGTCCACCTTGGAGTGGGCGGCCCCGGCGTCGCGGTGCAGCGCACCCCGGAGTCGGTCCGCGGCAGGGACTCTGTCGGCGGGGGGGGGGCTCCACGTGCTCGGGGCGGCCCCACCGCCGAATACCAGGCCACCGGGCCAGCATGAGCCGAGCGTGAACCACTGCGAAGGGGCCTCCGGCGAGGGGGAGCGGCCTGCCGTCGCTTCAGCCCAGTGCTCTGTGCTCCACAAGGGAACGAGAGCGACCCCTCCTGCCCGTATTTCGTGCACGGTCCCTCGGTCGAGGCGAGCAACCGGCCGGAGAGACTTAACCACGACGAGATAGGGACCGCGCAGGAACGAGGCCACTCCAAGGAGGCAGCCGCCTCGCGCCACGGCGCGCAGGCCGCCCCCGAGTGCTGTGTCGCGGGAATGCAGCCGCGCCAGAAGCGAGTGCACCTCGACTTCGGTGAGGGGCATCGGGGGCGACGGTAGCGCCACGAGCGACGCGGGGAGACCGCTGGGGCCGGGGCGTGAACTCGCCCGCCGGTCAAGCAGCAGAACCCGCCAAATGGTATCGGCGGCGGCGGCGCGAGAGGCGGCGGGGCGGCCGACCACGACGGTGACGTCAGCAGTCTCGTATATGTTGAGCGCGGTCAAAGTTGGGGGGAGTGGGTCCTGGGTTGCGACGGAGAGGGTGGGGGTCAGTCGAGGTCAGTGCGGCGCATGCGCCCCTCGCCGCCCCGGTGGACGAAGGTGAGATTCGTCTTCCTCGCCTTGCGGGGACGGCCCTTGCCGGGCGCGCCACCCCCTCCCCGCTTCTTCGCTTCCCCTCCGCCGCCGTCGCTGCCGCCCGCCCCCATACGTGTGCCCACCCCGGCCCCCTGTCCCGCCACGTCAGAGAGCCCCTCCGCCTCGGCCTCGGCGCCCGCTTGGTCGTTCCATTGGGCCGAGCCGTCGCAACTGTTGATGCCCGGGGGCCTCGGGCGGGGCATGGCCCCGTCCTGCCGAGAGAATCGCGAGGGAGAGGGAGCCAGGTGGGGGGACATGGGGCGGTGGATCAAAGGCCGGCGGCGCGGCGGCTCGACGGGCGGTGCGACGGTCGATAGGTTCTCAGATCGGCTCTTCCGTCAGCGAGCTGCTCGGGGATAATTCGAACGGGGTGGGAAGGGGCGCAACGGGGGGGTTGGGGGGGCGGCCATACATATCGAAGGACGACGCCGGCATGGCGGCCGCCACCATTTTTCTCTCTCTCGGCTCTCCACCACGCTTCCGCGTCACTCTCGGCCCACTGCGGAGACCATCTTACTGAAAAGTCTCCGCCTTGGACAGGAAGCGGAGTGGAAACGCGTAGGAGAACCGGGAGAAGAAAACCAGCGGCGGCCGGGGGCCCTGGCGAAACCCCGGGCTCGCCCAGATGGCAGGTCGGAACCGGCTTCAGGGAGAAAGCGGATGGACAATTTGAGACGCTCCGACCGCTGGTTTGTGGGAGTGACCCATGACCGACTGGGAGGCGACGGGAGAGGACGCGCCCTCCCAGGCCCGGCCGCCCGTTCTCGATGGTCACCTTTCGTGGACGCTTCCTCCCCCTCCCTCCTCTACCCACCAGGCGCAAAAGAGAGTGCGGGTTTCGGGCAACACGTCCGTTCGCGATGACGGACGCGCCCCGAGCCTTGGCCAAGGTCGGCGCCGCCACGCGGCCGTCGGCCACTCTCCCGAACTCTCGCGGTGTCTTATTTGCCAGAGTTCGCGGTGGTGGATGTGTCAATGCGCCGGAAATTCGCGATCTCCGCCCTCAAAGTCCCGTGGACCTCGTCCGTGTTAGCAGCGGGCCGCCGAGGCCATCGGCTGAGGGCGACGGGGCCCATCACCCTCGTTCTCGAGCTCCGCGCGATACGGCGCGACTAGGTCGCGCGGCGTTGATGCGTCGCCTGTTGGGCTCCATCGTGGCAGTCGCGGCTGCTGCCGTCGCGTCCCCACCCGTGGCAGCGGCGCCCCTGGATGAGGACGGTCCCTCGGCCGAGCTTCCCGCGACTGCGGCGTCAGGTGCGCTTGGTCTGGCGGCCGTGGGTCTGGGCGCGCGGGCGGGCTCGCTATCTTCTCAACTGGCGGAGACCGAGTCCCAACTGGCCGAGACGAAGGCGTCGCTCGAGGTTAGCAAAGCTGGGGCAGAGGTGGCGGCGGCTGATGCAGAGGCAAAGGCTGCGGCTGCGGCGAGCCGTGATGCGGCAGCGCGCCAGGCCGCTGCCGAGGCAGCTACGGCCCTCAAGGACGAGCTCGAGTCCGTCCGGGCCGCGGCGGCCCGAGAGCAGGCAGCGTCGCGTGACCATCTCGCTGCCGCAGAAAGCGAGCGGTCACGCCTAGCCGCTGAGCTCGCGTCGACGCAGGCGGCGGCCTCTGAGGCCGAAACCCGGCTCGACGCCGAAGTTGCTGCGGCCCGCGCCCGGACCGTCGAGGTTGAGCGGCGAGCGGCCGCTGCGGCCGAAGCGGCCGAGAGCACGGCCCGCGCAGTCGCCGAGGACGCGACCGCTCGGGTCGAGGCTGCTGAGGAGCGCTGTGTTGCCCTGAAGGCCCGGATCGACGGCCTCGACACTGAGCTTGCCTCCGCCCGGGGTGAGGCAGCCGCGCTCGAGGACGCGCTGGCCCAGAGCGAGGCCCGGTCGTCCACTCTAGAGGCCGCCCGGGCGGCCGCGGTGGAGGACGCCAAGGCCCTGCTGGCGGCTCAGCGTGACGCACGCTTCGACCTTGAGGATGCGAGGGACGAGATCACCGCTGCAGAGGCGTCCCTTGCCGACGCTCTCGCTGAGGGCAAGAGGCTCGCGGCCGAGCTCGCGACCGAGACTGCTGCGGCGTCCGAGCTGCGGGAGGAGCTGGGGCGGATCCAGGACCTGGTTGCGGCGCTCAAGGATGACGCGGCCCGGGCCGAGGTGCGGATCGAGCGGCTTGAGCAGGACCTCGTCGAGCTCGGGGATGCCGCCCGCGAGGCCCAGGCGGGGGCCCACGCCTCGCTGCTGTCTCTTCAGGAGGACGCGCGCAAGGCAGCCGCCGATGCCGAGCAGGCCGCGCTCGAGGCCGAAACGGAGCGCACCCAGATCCTCGCTGACCAGGACCGCACGATGGCCGAGGCGAGCGAGGGGCCAAGAGGCGGTTGGGGCGGGGCCAGGAGCGGTCACCCCAATCCCGCAGTCGTCAAAGTCTCTGTTTCTCTGTCTCAGTCTCTGTGTCTCTGTATCGTGCATATTGACGCCCCCAACCGATTACCGTCTCCTGCTATCGTTGACTCAGGTGGCCAATCAGATCGAACGGCTGGAGGAGGGCATCGAGATGGCACGCGTCGAGCACAAATCGTCCAGGGACGCCCTACTCGCCGAGGTGAGTCGTCTAACGGGTCTCGTGGCGGATGCTGAGGCCAGCGCGGCCGATCTGGGCTCCCGCCTGGCCGCGAGCGAGGGTGAGGTCGAGAACCTCACGGCGCAGCTCGCTGAAGCCCTCCTCGAGGGGGACGCGGCACGGACTGACCTCGGGGCGCTGGCGGATGAGTACAACCAGCTCGAGGCCGAGCGAGCGCGGCTCTCGGCGAGCCTGGCGACGTCGGTTGAGGCTGGCGAGGCCGCTGAGATCCGCGTCGCCGAGCTCGCCGAGGAGGTCTCGGAGGGGGTCGGCCGGCTCGATCGGGCCGAGCGGGCTCTCGCCGCCGAGCGCGAGGAGTCTGCCCGGGCGGGAGCCGCGGCTGTTGCCGCCGCCCGTCGAGAGACCGCTGAGCTCGCTGCCCGCATCGCCGCCCTGCAGGCCGAGCGCGATTCGGCCGAGCGCGACGCCTCACGTGGCAGGGCGGAGGACCGCGCCGACTTCGTGCGCGAGATGGAAGAGGCCGAAAACAGGGTTGCCAGCCTCGAAGATGAGCTCGAGGCGACCCAGACACGCCTCAAGATGTTTGAGTCGTTGGACTCCGAGGAGGAGTCCGATGGCGCAACGGTTTCAATGGCGTCGACGTCGTCCTCGGCGACGACAGGGCCACCACCACTGCCGACGCCAGCGGGGCTGCCGGCAGCTGGGGTGGCGGCCCCTCCGCCTCCTTCTAAGAAGCGGGGACGGGGGCGGCCGCCGTCGCCGGGCGGCCGGGGCGGGAGGGGAGGACGCGGCGGGGGGGGGGGCGCCTGGGGAACGGCAAACCACATCTCACCAGACGTGGGTATTAGGAGGGTGACGGTCATAAGCATGCCA
>Ga0181576_10002793_pt1 | contig 12955 bp, 12 predicted proteins | sample 101ome_22_FD_132464 | JGI IMG/M metagenome (GOLD analysis project Ga0181576, IMG submission 132464) | Coastal salt marsh microbial communities from the Groves Creek Marsh, Skidaway Island, Georgia - 101412BT metaG (megahit assembly) | ecosystem: Environmental > Aquatic > Marine > Intertidal...
ACATCTGTGATATTAATCTTATTATCCCTTCAAATGACACTCCTCGTATCCAAGAAATGCATATACTGATTGGACACACTCTTTGCCATCTAATAGATGTCCATTTTTCAGAGTAAACTTAAGACTGATTCAACTACATCTTTGCTAGAAATTGCCTCCATGCATTCATGGTGTCCTAATGGACAAACTCTTTTCATGCAGGGTTGACAAACTAAATCTTTCTTGATAATTGTGGATTTATCATTCATCCATTGACTAGTCTCATTAACCTTTGTGGGTCCGAATATAGAAACTGTAGGAATTTGCAATGCAGCAGCAATATGCATTGGTCCAGAATCTCCAGTTATAAAAATATCTAATGAAGATATATAGCTCACCAAATCTTTGATAGTTGTTCTTCCTGAAAGATTTGTAAAATTCTTACAATTTTTATTTCTTAATTCCAGTGCAATTCTCTTCGAAAGATCTAATTCATCAGGTCCTCCAAAAATAAGGATATCGAATTTATCTGAAAGGGAAACTGCAACTTCAACAAATTTCTCATAGGGCCAGCACTTTGCAGATCCATAAGATGCGCCAGGATTAAGCCCCAGCAGTGGCATCTTAGTAAGGCGACCATGAGAACTTTTAAAAAGCTTTAATTTTCCAGCTTTAAAATCAAAGCCTAAAGAATCTTGGACAAATTGATTATATTTCTCAACTTGATGTCCAGAGGAAAATTTTTTCTTATTGTATTGATATTTATATTTCGCATTTAGCAGTAATTGCAATAACTTAGTTCTTACAGAACCTCTAAAAGAAATAAAAATATCTATAGATTTAATTGCCCTTATAGTCGAGACAAGATTAATTATTTTTCTATCTAAGATATAAGTTTCTGTGCATTTAGGGTGAGAGCTCATTAGATCTATAGAGACTTGTGAGCCAATGAAAACTATTTCGCAATCACTATATTCCTTGACTATATTTTCTATAGCAGGAGTCGTCATAACACAATCCCCTAACCATGTTGGGAGCTCAATTAATATTCTCATCACTTAATTTTTTTGTAGTGCTTTTTGCTAAGCTCAAGATTTAAAATTTTTTCAATTTTCAACATAACCCTATGTTTCTTTTGTTTTGCTGTCAATTGATAATTCGGATCAGTTACAAAAATACCTCTCTCTTTTGGAAGCCAAGAATGAATTACTTTTGGGTGACTGCCCTTAAATTGACGAATAATATTTTGATCCATTTTTGAGTAGTCAATCTTCTTGTATTTGCTATTCCAATATTTCTGAACTTTTTTGCTTTTTAAGTTCATTTCTTCTTCAGATCTAACCCAACCATAATGATAACATTTTGCATCCAGCAACTTAGCCCTGGGATATCTACCCTTTTTATTTGAATCCAAAACTAGCCAGAAAAGACCATCTGGAGCATAGGTCCTTATCGATGCTCTAATAATTCTTACCTCTGAACGATACCATCCTGGAGAGTCAAGATAACTATTTGAGTTACCGTAAAAATGAATAAAATTTAGAGCTAGAGCTTCTATATTCTCATCATCCTCGTATATTTTCATTTGTTGAAGAATATAGTCCAAATCATTTTCATGGTATATCTCATCACCCTCCACATAGAATAGCCAGTCTCCAGTGCAATTGTACTGGGCAATCATTTTTTGTTGTCCGTAAACAAAACCTTTACTAGTCATACAATCACTCCAGTGCGACTCAACGATTCTGATCTTTGGCTCTTTTAATGATTTTATAATTTTTAGAGTGTTGTCCTCACTTTTCCCAACATTGATAACAAATTCATCAACAATTGGAAGTACTGACTTTATGGACTCAATAAATGGATAGCCCAAAATTTCACCATTTTTTATAAATGTAAAAGCACTTACTTTCATAATATTTACTTACCTAGAATATTCATTATTTCTTCGAAAAATTTCACTACTTCACTAATTTTAAATCCTTTCAATGAATCTGGCTCACCCGAGAAAACCGTTCTAGAAATAGTAGATTGTGGCTTAAAAAGATTAAAGCTATTAAGATTCTTCTCATGAATCGAAATTATTGGAATATCGAATGCTGAAGCAATATGAACAACCGAGGTATCTGGTGTAATAACTAAATTCACCTTCATAACTAGTGCACAAAGATCGATTATTGAGAATGTCGGATACGATAAGCAAACGTTAGTTAAGTTGGATATCTTAATTTTTTTATTTAATTGATCTCTTTTTTTAGGGTAAGTAAATAAAATAATTTTCGCAGTTGGTAATATTTTTTTTATCGTATTTGCCAGCTCCTCAAAATCAGAAAAAGAAATTTTCTTTCCTTTAACTGCTCCTTCTAAATTAAGACCTATATAAAAGTCATTACCCAAATGCTGTATAAATTGCTCTGCTTTTTCTTTTGATTTTTTGTCTAAAAAAATTTCATAGTTTTTATCAGTAACTTTTCCTGTTAAAGATTCAATTGTTCTAAGCCATAGATCTCTAGCATGGTCGTTTCGATTTCTTTCAGAGTAACTATCATAGAGAAGTAGCTGTTTGCCTGGAACTCCATATCTACCGTCTTTTTTGACAGAAAAAATTTTCTTTGGTTCGATAATTTTTAATCTTAAGATAGCGTGTGGAACAACTGAATGATCAAATTCAATAGCAATATCTATTTGTAATTTTCTTAGTTTAAATAGTACTGGAATATCGGATATAAATGAGTGCTTATGGTTAATAAAAATTTGATTAATATATGGATTAAATTTTATTATCTCACTGTTAGTTTTACTAGCTAAAACATATATTTCTGAATTTGGATAAGCTTTTTTAAATTCCCTAAAGACTGGAGTAGTTATGATCATGTCTCCAATTCTATCGTATCTTAAAAAAAGGATCTTTTTAGGAGTGCCAACAAATTTCTTGGACCTTTTACGAGTCACCCATCTAAGAGTTGATGCTTTGATAGCTTGCTTAATATTCATCTATGAATTCATTAACGCCTGATTTACACCAAGTTAATTTCTGATCGATAGTTTTTTTTAAAATCAAATCGTTTTTTTTAAGTGATTTGCGATTTTCTAGTCCGTGCCACAAATGAAATTGAATAGCACTAAATCTAAGATTTCTTCTTCTTATTCCTGCATTTATTAATCTAACACAAAACTCACTATCCTCTCTGCCCCATCCTTGAATGTCATTGTTAAATCCATTCACAGTAAAAAAGTCATCCAAGAAAAAACTCATATTGCAGGTCTTTATTCCTGATAATGAATTTTTGTTGGTAGAGAAAATTTTTGAAAGTAAGGGACTACGAATTGAGTTTTTTTTATTCATTAATCCTTTTTGAAAAAAGTTAAGCTTCTCTCGATTTCCATCAAGTATTTTTTGTGTTAAATTTTGAGATAAAAGACTTCTAGTTCCTTGAATGAAAAAACCTTTTATTGAATCATTAATATGATCTTGAATAAAGTTCTTCTCAAGAATCATGTCTCCATCAATAAGAATGATATAGTCACCTGAGGCTCTAGCAATTGCCTTATTTCTTGATCTAGCAGCCCTAAAACCTAAATCTTCTTGCCAGCTGTGAATTAAGTTCAATTTTGATTCTTTCTGATAAGCCTCAACCAACTTCTTTGTTGTATTTGTACTGCCATCATCGGCTATAATCACTTCATAAGGAAGTTTCGATTGTTTACTAACACTTTTTAAGACCTCATGCAAAGCATCTGTTCTATTGTAAGTTGTTATGATTAAACTTGCTTTCATGGATTTTTTTTGAGATTTATACATAACTATCATGAAACCTAAAATTTCTGTCTATATTATCGCTTATAACGAAGTTGAAAAAATTAAGCAATGTATAAATAGTGTTTTATGGGCTGATGAAATTATTCTCGCGGACTCCAATAGCTCTGACGGCACTACAGAGTTAGCTCTACAAATGGGTGCAAAAGTCCATCATATAAAATTCAACGGATATGGGAAACTAAGAAATGAAGCTATTTCGCATTGTAGTCATGAATGGATTTTAAGTATCGATGCAGATGAAAGATGCACTATCGAAACAAAAGAAGAAATACTTGAAATTTTGTCTAATCCTAAGTTTGATATTTATCATATTCCAAGAAAAAATTATTTCATGGGTAAATGGATTAAATACTCTGGCTGGTATCCTAATTACAGACAACCTCAGTTATTTAAAAGAGGCTCAATGGATTATGATTTAAAACCTGTACATGAAGGTTACATTAATAAGTCTGGTAAAGAAATTGGTAAGCTCAAAAACCCTATCTGGCAAATACCATTTAAAAATTTTGATGAAGTAATTCATAAAGCGAATAAATACTCCTCTTTGGGAGTTGAAAAGCTAATTGATAAAGATGTAGAGGCTAGTGTACTTAAGGCTTTTTTTCACGGTTTATGGTCATTCATTAAACATTACTTCTTTAAATTGGGCTTCCTAGATGGTGGCGCAGGGTTTGTTATTGCATTTGGTAATTTTGAAGGAACTTTTTACCGCTATATTAAACTTTATGAGCGACAATCAAATTGGAAAACTCCAGAAGAGAGTCCTATCGAGTAAATGAGAAAAATAGTTCCAGTAGTTCTTGCAGGAGGAAGTGGTACAAGATTATGGCCACTCTCCAGGAGCTCTCATCCAAAGCAGTTCATTAAAATCACTAGTGACAATAATTCACTTTTCCAAAACACCTTTAATCGCTTGCCAAAAAAATTTTCAAGGCCTGTAGTTATTTGTAACGAAGCACATCGATTTATTGCTGCTGAACAACTGAGGGAGATGGATATTGAACCTGAGACTATAATCTTAGAATCCAATGGTAAAAATACTGCTCCTGCTATTGCTTTAGCAGCTTTTGAAATAATAAATTTTAATCCTGATGCGATTATGTTAGTTCTTGCATCAGATCATGATATAAAAGATGAAAAAGAATTTCATCAATGTTTATCTAGAGCCAAAAAAGGTGCCGAAGATAATCGTTTAATAACATTTGGTATTAAACCTTCAAGACCGGACACTAACTACGGATATATTAAGGCAAATAAGTGCCTTGATGATATTCTACAAATAGACTCTTTCAAAGAAAAGCCATCGGCTGAGATTGCAGCGGATTATATTTCTAATGGGGATTATTTTTGGAATAGTGGCATGTTTATGTTTAAGGCAAAAGTTTTTCTTGAAGAACTAAGAAAGTTTGAGCCAGAAATTTTTGAGTGTTGTAGAAAAGCTATTTCAAACCCAAATCGGGATCAAAACTTTACTAGATTTGACTATTATGTTTTTGATAAATGTCCTGAAAAATCTATTGATGTAGGTGTAATGGAAAGAACAAACAATGGAGGTATGGTCGTCCTAGATGCTCAATGGAGCGACTTAGGAACATGGGAGTCAATATGGCATACTACATCCAAAAACAAATCTGGGAATGTTGAGTATGGAGACATTGTTTCAATAAATTCTAAGAATTCATTGATCTATAGCCCCTTTCAACTTACATCAGTAATTGGTATTGAAAACTTAACTATTGTCAACACTCAAGACGCTTTACTAATTTCTAAAACAGACGAAGTAAAAAATATTAATCAGCTTTTAGTTCAACTTAAAACACTTAATAAAAAAGAATTGACTGACAATAATCTTGTTTATCGTCCTTGGGGTTATTTCAACTCGATAAGTTGTAATGATAATTATCAAATTAAAGTTATTTCACTTAATCCGGGTGCAGAAATATCATTACAGAAACATGAGCATCGTTCCGAACACTGGGTAGTTACGTCTGGTATTGCTACAGTAACATTGGCAGATAAAGTTTTTGATTTACGGATAAATGAATCAACCTTTATTCCCGCAGGAGAAATTCATAGATTATCCAATAACCAGACTATTGAACTAAAGCTAATAGAAATTCAAACTGGAGACTATCTAGGAGAGGATGATATTATCAGGTTTGATGACCTTTATAAGCGATCTTAAAAGCATTGTCAAAATTTCTCATGATGGCATCTACAGAAATATTATTTACATCATCTAGGTCAAATTCTGGGAATGCAATTATGCTTTCCGTTAATTGCATTTTAGGCTCTAATCTAGCAAATAAAGGAACCAAAACCCTCTGAAAACAATTTGCTGCATGCATTAATCCCCCATCACAACCTACAAATATCTTACTTTTACTAATAATTTTTGCAGTCTCTTTAAAACTATATTTTCCAACACAGTCAACTACTTTATATTTAGGTAATTTTGAAATAATAGACTTTGCATATTTTTTTCCATTCCCAGAGCCAACTAGAACAATGTTGATATCACTATACTTATTACAAATTATCGTGATTACCTCTAACCAATATTTATAAGTTCTATACTTCCATTCTCCTCCAACTGCAATAGTTATATATTTATTTGGTAGTTGAATGGATTTAATCTTACTAAGACTCATGGACGGACGGGCAATTTTTTCAATTTCATCTAATGGCATTTTTTTTCCTAATAATTTATTCATACGATGAAAACTAAATAACACACGATTTACTTCTGGTCCGTTAAAAAATCCAAACATAGAAACAAAATGAGTATTTGGGAAAAGTTTATTCTTTAAATCAATTGTCCTAGTGCTGTAGGAATCGAGAAGAATTAGGTCATATACTTTCCCTTTAAGATTTTCTGTTTCATAAAAAGTATTTTTAAATATTGCATCATTATCATAAATAAATGCATTTTTTTTATCTGTAAGCAAATCAATATTCTTTGATGCTAAAAGAACTCTAGAAGATAAATCCATCAAACTATCGCCAAGACTTGGGGCGGATTTATTTATCCATAAAATACTCTTATGAAAATCAGAAATCCCTCCTCTTTCATTTCTTATTTCTCTTTTAAGAATCATGTAAAGATATCTTTTTATATATTTAATTATTCTTGAAGGGCTTTTAATTTTAGATTGATAAGCTGAAAGATAACAAGGTATATCATCCTTAAAAGGGAGAGTATAAGTTTCTTTATATCTTTTGATCATTGATAAAGCTCTTAACCTCTTTGTAAATCAATTCTGGATCTATATGGTCCAGACACAAACTTACATCGTGTTGATCATTACACCCAGCCTTACCACAGGCAACGCACTCTAGATTTGCCTGAAAAATTGTATTTGAGCCATAAGTCTGAATGTGTATATTTTCTTTTGTGCCTGTTTTTAAAATATTAGACCAGGGGGACCAAATAGAAACTAGTGTAGGACCAAATATTGCAAAAACTCTTTTATTTTGTGAGGCAGCAATATGCATATTTAAAGTATCCATACCTATATAGCATGTAGATAAGTCACTTAAAGCCATATATTCTGATAAAGTTAAATCACCAATAAAATTATAAATATTCTCTGATTCTGGAACTTCCGTTCTAATTCTCTGATCAATTTCTGAGTTACCGCCAGTGATAACTATTGGTATATCTAATTTAGTCAATTTCCTTAATAGCCTGTCCCTTAGATTTTTTGGGTAAATCTTATAATCATACTGAGCAGAAGGATGGAAAATTATAAAATTCGTGATTCCAAATTCATTTAGCCTTTTCTTGATTTGGTTTAATGAAGATTCTGAAGGCTTGGGTGGATTCAGTGATAAATCATGCGGAATTTTAAGTTTATCAAGAGGTTTTAAATTTTGAAGAAATATGTGCTCAGTAAAGTTATGCTCATAAAAATCCGATAAGAGCATCCTCTTCCACCATGATTTTTTCTTATTAAACTCTACTGCACTAACTGTTTTTTTGCCTGCTAGTATGCAATAAAAAGTACTTCTATCGCTTGCAGTTAGATTAATACTTAAATCATATTTTTTATATATTGTCTTTAAAATTTTCAATTCTTGAGAAAATCTTTCTTTTTTCTTTTTTTCATAGCTAAAGCAAATAAAGCTCCTAATATTTTTAAATAGCTTAGCAGTTGCTAGAGTATCTTCATTGATCAGTAAATCAATTTCGGCGTTGAAGTATTCCTTTAAAACATCAATTGTTTTTTTTGCTAGATAAACATCGCCATTCGAACGTTGAATTATGAGCAATATATTATTTTCTTTCAAAATTAAATTTGTAAATAAAAGAACTAAAGTATATGAACAAAAAAGTTGTGAAATGTCCTAATAGATATGAATCTGAAAAAGAAATTGTAAAAAATAATATAGGAAGAAATAATCCCAAATCTCTAAATATTTTTTCTTGGTTTTTTAATGCCTGTCTAATTAATGTTGTAAACAGCAGCAAGAAGAATGTATACCCAAATAAGCCATTCTGCGCAAGGATTAGTAGATGCATGTTATGAGGTTGTTGAATATTCCAGGTTTTATAATCACTTTTCTCATTTATTTTTTTATATTCATCAGGGAAATCCCCTGTACCTACGCCAAAAAAAGGATTATTAAAAATAAGATCAGATGTATGATAAATGAACGCAGCCCTAAGTCCAATTGAAGTACTAACATTCTTATCGGCAAAAAAATTCTGAATATTAGACTTAGCCTCCTCAATTCTATTTGCAAAAACTGAAGAAAAAATTATAAGCAAATAAATTAGTGCAACATTAATCAACAAAGGTATCAATATAGTTTTCAGATTTATTTTATATTTTTGAAAGAAAATAACAAAAACAGCTAAAAAGAATGCAACATAACCCATCCTTCCACCAGAGGCAAAGATTGAATAAAAAGTAATTACTAGAGATATAATCAAAAAAATATTGACAATCTTCTTATTGTCATTATCAAATAATAATTTCGTTTGTAAATAAAAGGCAAATGCCAAGAATGGTCCATGAGAAATTCTACTCATAAAAGGGGTTGGATCATTAACGTTCCCATTATTAAATGGATCAAGTATTTCTAAAGAAATAAATAATGAGTAGTTTGCAGTAATAAAGATAGCCAATAAAAATGCACTAATGTAGAAAATTGCGTTTTCCCTCTTGGTAACAAGCCATAAGATAGGAAGAAAAACAAGAAAATCAATCATTTTCTTGAGAATAACCAAGCCCCATTCAGTATTTTCTGTCCACAGCATTCCAATGACATGACTGAGATAAAAGAGTAATCCAACTAAGATAATCTTGTTGTTTCTAATTTTTACAAAATTATTTAGAGATAATCCACCGGAGAATACAAATAAAGCAACGATCATAACCATAAGAATATTTCCTAACGCAACTGATAGTGGCATAAAAAACCCAAGTGCAATAATTAAATATTGCATTAACTGATCAAATTTATCTGTATAAAGTACTTTTGACATATTTGAAAATTTTAATCAACTTTACCCAAGACCATCTAATACTTTTATGCCCATACCAAAAAAAATAATTTTTCTAGATAGGGATGGAGTAATAAATTATGAAGTTGGATATTTATATGAAATTTCGAAGTTTAAATTTATTGAAGGAGTTTTCGAAACATTAGATTATTTAAGAAAACTTGACTATGAATTTATTATTATTACAAACCAATCAGGAATAGCAAAAGGAAAATATTCTGTTGCCGACTACCATAGGCTTGAAAAATGGATGATGAAACAGTTTCTAAAAAAAAATATAAAGATTCTTAATATTTATTTTTGCCCACATAACCCAGAAGATAATTGCAAGTGCCGAAAACCTAAACCAGGACTAATTCTAAATGCATTTGAAACATACACTATTGATAAGGAGAATTCGTGGATGGTTGGTGATAAAGAAACTGACATAGAGTGCGCCCAAAATGCAGGAATAACAAATACGGTATTGGTCAGAAGTGGTCATCAAATAGATGAAACTAAAACAAATGCAAGTTATGTCTTAGATTCTATTAGAGATTTAAGGAAAATTATTTTATAAGCTTTTTTGCAAGATTAACAATATCATTTGACTTAATCTTGTCGATTGAATTATTGGTTTTACTTATTTTTTTTAAGTTAATATTTTCTCCAGATTCTAATTTTTTATTTATATCAGTTTTCATCATATTTCGACAACCAGGAGTTGCGCCAAAAAGAGTGATTGAAGGTATATTCTGAGCCCAAGCTAAGTGTGTTGGTCCCGTATCTCCTCCAATAACTAAACTGCATGAATTAATAATCTCAATTAAACCCTTAAAAGAAGTTTTTTCAGGCACTTTAACCCTGGGATTATCTTTCTTGAGTTTCTTAGCAGCGATTAATTCCTCCTCAGATCCCCATAAGCAAATAAAGTCTGCATCCAAGGAATTTATTACTTCTTTATAACCCTTGACAGAATATATTTTTGACTTAAAAGAGGCGCCAACTACTAGTCCAATTAGTACTCTTTTAGTATTAAATCGATTTGTGCTTTTCACAAAAATCGGTTTCTTATTTAAAATTTCATTTTCTTTAATATTTATTGAAAATGTTTTTGAGACTAATCCTAAATATCTATCAAAAACATTATCAAAATAGCTAAAAAAGTATTTTTCTGAATACAAAATAGAAGCTATCGGCTCTCTAATTGAGCTCCAATCGTACCCTATAGTCTTATCTGATTTTATAATCCTTGCAATGATTGCAGATTTTATTAAACCTTGTAAATCAATTATTAAGTCATACTTCTTAATGTTCTTTAACTTATTGTATAGCAATCTAAGGTTAGAAATTTTATTGCTACTTAACTTAATTTCTCTAAGATTTAAACTAATAACGTTATCAATTTCATCATTTAGAGATACTAGTTCAGAAAAACTTTCATCAACTATCCAGTCAATTATGACGTTATTAATTTTTGATTTTATAATCTGAACAACTAACATGGATTGAATAATATCACCCATTGCTGAAAGTCTTACAATCGCTATCCTCATATTCTTATATTTTAATGTTTTAGAAAAATATCTAAAAAAAAATTGAATGCCTTAAATGATATAATTCAGAAAAGAATATGTCCACAGAAAAACATTCTCCTGCTACTAATTTTATTCTCAATCAAATTGATGAGGACATAACTAATGGTCTTCATAAAAAAATCCAAACTCGATTTCCTCCAGAGCCAAATGGTTACTTACATATTGGTCATGCAAAATCAATTTTTCTTAACTTTGGTATAGCCAAAAAATACCATGGTTTTTGCAATTTGAGATTTGATGACACAAACCCATTAAAAGAAGATATTGAATTTATCAATTCCATTAAACAAGATATTAGGTGGCTTGGTTTTGAGTGGAGTAAAGATGAAAAATATAGTTCTAATTACTTTCAAAATTTTTATTCATATGCTATTGAGTTAATCAAAAAAGGATTAGCTTATGTTTGTTTTCTCTCTCCTGATGAAATTAGAGAAAATCGAGGAACTCTTAAAGAACCAGGTAAAGATAGCCCATATAGGGAAAATTCAGTCGAGGAAAATCTTCAAAATTTTCGTGAAATGCGAGATGGGGTCTTTAAAGAAAATCATTGTGTTCTTAGGGCTAAAATCGATATGAAGAGCCCATTTATGTGCATGAGAGATCCCGCACTCTATAGAATTAGATTTGAAACCCATCATCAAACAGGTGATAGTTGGTGCATCTTCCCAATGTATGATTTTGCCCACTGTATATCAGATGCTATTGAAGGTGTAACACATTCACTTTGCACCCTTGAATTTCAGGACAATAGAAGACTATATGACTGGATTTTAGAAAATCTAGATGATTTTAATAAGCCTGAGCGTCCTCATCAGTATGAATTCTCAAGACTAAATCTTGAATACACAGTCATGTCTAAAAGAAAACTAAGCATCCTTGTAAAAAATAACCATGTTAATGGATGGGATGATCCAAGAATGCCGACAATATCTGGAATGCGAAAAAGAGGCTGCTCCCCTCAAGCTCTTGCTTTATTTTCTGAAAGAATTGGTATATCAAAAGTTGACTCGATGACAGATATGAAAATTCTTGAAGACGCAATGAGAGATGATTTGAATCTAAATGCCCCAAGAACAATGGGGGTTATTGATCCCATTAGGGTCATAATTGAAAATTACCCCACAGACTCTATTGAGACAATATTAGCGCCTAATCACCCGCAAAATGAAACTATGGGCACAAGAGAGATTTTCTTTTCTAGGGAAATCTTTATTGAAAGAGATGACTTTTGTGAAGTTGCTCCCAATAACAAATACAAAAGGCTATCCCTAGGAAAAGAAGTAAGGCTTAGAAATGCATATGTTATCAAGGCAATAACATTTGATACCGATTTTGATGGAAATATTACAACAGTCTATGCAGAGTATGACAAAGAGACTCTTGGAAGAAATCCATCTGATGGCAGAAAGGTTAAAGGTGTCATTCATTTTGTTGAGGCAACACAAGCTATGCCGACTGAATTTAGAATTTATGACAGATTATTCTTGACAGAAAATCCAGGCAAACACGACAACTTTGAAGAATTAATTAACCCTAAGTCACTAGTTTCTACTTATGGTTTCTGCGAAAGAAATATGATTGGTGCTGAACTTTATAAATCTTACCAATTTGAGAGAAATGGTTACTTCTGTAGGGATGAAGATAGTGAAGGAATGTTGGTTATGAATAAAACTGTATCACTTAGGGATACATGGAGTAACTAGATAATTTTGCTAATCCAGCTATCAACTTTGTCTATTTCATCAGTGCTAGTAAGATCAATTTGTAATGGGGTTATTGATACATAATTATTCTTAATGGCGTAAAAATCAGTTCCTGGTCCATTTTCAGCTTCTTTTCCATTCTCACCAATCCAGTAAAGGGATATGTCCTCTTTGTCTTGGATAATATTTTCTGATTGATGGCGCTTACCAAGTCTAGTAGTTTTAAAACCTTTAATTTCATTAAATGGAATATCTGGAACATTAACATTTAACACAGTGTTAGGTGATAACTCAGAAAACTCAACATTATCAGCAATGACTTCGGCAACTTTAGCAGCGGTATCAAAATTTTTACCATCCCAGCTTG